>Ga0335397_10006562_pt1 | contig 14985 bp, 12 predicted proteins | sample MAT04_FD_205740 | JGI IMG/M metagenome (GOLD analysis project Ga0335397, IMG submission 205740) | Freshwater microbial communities from Lake Fryxell liftoff mats and glacier meltwater in Antarctica - MAT-04 (spades assembly) (version 2) ...
CCCGGACCGAGCTCGCGTCGGCGATCGCGGCCAAGGGCGGCGAGGCCGAGGCCGAGGTCGCGCGCGAGAAGGCGATCCGGACGGCGCGCGCCAAGCTCCGCCTGGCCGAGCGCGCTCACGGCGGGGCCCCCGCGGTTCCCTGACCGTCGCTCCCCTCATCGCCGGCCTCTCGGGCCCCGCGACCTCCGACCTTGTGAAGACGTCGCCTTCGCTCGGTTTCCCGGGGACCCAGCCCGCCGGAAACCCGCTGGGCGCGCGGCCCCAGGGTCTTCCGGCCGGCCGCCGGGCCTCCCCGCCGTCGGCGGGGCCACGGAGCCGCGGGGTCAGCGACGATCGCAGCGCGACGTGGCACGACGCGACGTGACGCGACGCGACGCGACGCGACGCGACGCGACGCGACGTGACGCGACGCGACGCGACGGGGGCTACTTCGCCGGCGCGGGCTCGCCTGCGGGCTCGCCCGGCCCATCGGCGGCGGGCGGCGCGGCGGGCGGGGCCGCCGCCGGCTCGCGGCCGAGCGCGGCGTCGATCCGGGCCAACACCGGCAGCGGCCCGGCCGCCAGGGCGACGTCGAGTTCGGCCCGCAGGGCCTCGATCGCCTTCTGGGCCGCCGCGGGGTCCTTCAGCTTCTTCAGGTCGGCGAGCTTCGCCGTCGCCTTCGCGTCAACGGCGTCCACCTTCGCCTTCACGCGCTCGGCCCACACCTTCGGCAGCGCGCCGCCGACCACCGCCTCGGTCGCCGCCACGGCCTCGAGCGTCGCCTTCCCCTTCGTCGCCTTCGCCGCCTTCTCCACCTCGGTCCACGCCGCCTTCACCGCCGCCCACTGGCTCGCGAGGATCGGATGCTCGTCGAAGGCCTTCTGGCCCTCCTCGAGGCGGGTGCGGCACGCGCCCGGCTCGCGGTCGCTCTTGTGGGCCTCGGTCTCGCCCTCGGGCGTCACGACGAACGACGCCGGGATGCCGTCGAACTTCAGGACCGGGAAGGCGGGCGGCGCGTCCTTCTCGTTGTCCTTCGCCTTCTCCTTCTTCTTCGCCGGCTTCTTGGCCTTGCCGTCGGGCTTCGCGTCGTCCCGGGCGTCGTCCTTGCCCGTCGAGTCCTTCGTCACCTGGTCATGCTGCTCGCAGGTGAGGCCCGGGTAGAGCGCGCACTGCTTCTTGGGCTCGCCCTTCGCCGGCTTCACGACGTCCACCGTCCCGTGCGAGCCGCGACCGTGCCCCACGAGCACGACCACGTGTTCGTTGGCCCAGGCGATGAACTCCTCGTTCTCGAGCACCGACCGGTGCATCGTCTCGCAGTGCTTTCAACCGTCGCCGTGGTACGTGGCGAAGATCACGCACCCACGTTCGCGCGCCTCGGCCATGGCCTCGGCGCACGACTTCGCGTAGCGCAGGTGCGACGCGGCCGGCGCGACCGCCTTCGGCTCGTCCTTGGCCGCGGCCCGGCCGCCGGCGAGGCCGAAGCCCCCGACGAGCAGGGCTACGGCGGCAAGGGCGAGGGGGCGGGCGCGCATGGCGGGAACGATCGTACCCGCCGGCCGCCCGGCACGGAACCGTCCCGTGCGATCGCCCTCGCGGTGGGCCGGGCCGCGCGTCGGCGACGGCCGCCCGCCGGCCCCCGCGCCCCCCGCTCCCCGCTCCCCGCCCCCCGCCCCCCGCTCCCCGCCCCCCGCGCCCCGCCCCCCGCGCCCCGCCCCCCGACAACGAACGGGCCCCGCCGTCGTGAAGGACGGCGGGGCCCGGGAGATCCGCGCGGGACGGGAGTTACTTCGCCGAGACCGGCTCCGGCGCCGGCTTCGTCGTCGCCTCCTTCAGCCAGGCGTCGATTTCGGCCACGACCGGGAGCAGGCCCGTCGAGAGCTTCTGCCCGACCTCGCTGCGGAGCGCCTTGACGGCCTTCAGCTTGGCGACGTCGTCGGCGGCGCCGTCCTTCACCTCGGCGAACTTGGCCGCGACCTTGTCGTGGAGCTCGGTCGCCTTCGCGGCCACCTTCTCGACGAGGCCCTTCGACAGTTTCTTGCCGTCGGCGTCAACCTTGGCGTACGCCGCGAGCGCGACCTTCCACTTGCCGTCCTCGACCGCCTTCGCGGCGTCCGTGAACAACTTGTTGTACGCGTCCCACTTCTTCAGGGGGACCGGCTTGCCCTCGTACTTCTTCTGGAAGGCCGTGAGGACCTCGATCAGGGACTTCGGCAGGGCCGCGTCCTTGTTCTCCACCTTCTCGCAGACGCCGTCCGGGCCCACCATCCAGTGGTTCGGGACGCCGTCGGACTGGCCGATCTTGCCCCAGCCGTCCGGAGGGTTGGAGAAGGCGGCACGCAGGTCCTGGTGCTCCTTGCACGTCAGCCCCGGGTAGACCGGGCAGACCTCGCGCTCCTCCTTCGTCTTCGGGTCCTTCTCGGTGACGGGCTTGTGGTCTTCCTTGCCGCCCGTCGCGCCGTTGTGGCCCACGACCGCCACGATGTTCTCGTTCGACCACGCGATGAAGTCGTCATTGTCCAGCACCGACCGGTGCTGCGCTACGCACGCGCCTCAATGCTCGGCGTGGATCGTCACGTAGATGACGCAGTTCCGCTCCTTCGCCTCGCCGGCGGCCTGCTCGTAGGTGTGGGCCCACCGGAGGAGGGGGCCCTTCTTCTTGTCCTTCGAGTCCGCGGCGATCGCGGGCACCGCCACGAGGGCGGCGAGCGCGACAACGGCTCCGAACGCGGTCCAACGACCCATGGTCGTCTCCAGACAGGGCCCGCAAGGGTCCCGATACGAGGGGAAGGATACCCCCAGCCCGCGACCGCCCGAAGCCCGGCGGCCTGCCCGCCCACCCGGGACCTCCGTCCCCCTCGGGGGGCGTCGCGACCGAGCGGCGTCAGCGGAGCGGCACGTCGAGGAGGGAAAACGGCACGGCCAACTCCTCCTCCTTCGTGTACCAGACGACCCGCAGGATGCGGCCCCCCGGTTCCGCCAACGCGCCGGGGGTCCGCACGCGGATCCGGACCGTGCCGTCCGACGCGGCGATGCGGTTCGAGAGGTCGTAGAGCGGCCGGACGCCCTCCCCGGGGGTCTCGAGCATCACGACCACGCTGTCGGGCGGCACGCCGCGGGCCAGCGCCGCCGTCAGGTCCGCAACCACGTAGCCCGCGTGGTCGGGATCCGGGCCGAAACTCGTCAGCGTGACCTTCGTCGCCGGCGCGCTGGCCGTCCCCGCCCCCGCGCGCACCGCGGGCAGCGCCGTCGTCCGGAGGTCCTCGAACGTCACGCCCTCGGCCCCCGACCGCACGCGCAGTTCCACGCGGAGGTCGAGCGCCTCGAGGCGGTCCGCCAGCGGGCCCTCGACGGCGGCGAGCCGGACCTCCGGCTGGGCCGAACGCTGCCGCCCCACGCCGTACATCGTCTGCATCGGCACGCCATTCAGCACCGTGCCGGCCGCGTCCACGGCACGGACGACCTTCGGCGACGAGAGCGACGTGACGTGCACCGCGGGCGACCACGAGAGCCGCAGCCGCACGGTCGGCTCGCGTCGCTCCCGCGGGCGGAACGTGCGCTCGACCGCCACGCTCGTAACGTCGAGACGGAACGGCCCGGACGCCGCGCTCGCGGGCGCGGCGCTCCCGGCCGCGCGCGGCGTCGCGACGGCGTTCCCGGCCTCGTCGAACCCGTCCGGCACGTCGAGCCGCGCCGCCGCCAGCACCGCGTCGAGCGCGCGGAAGTACGGCACGTCCTCGACCGCGACCTTCACCGGCGTCGCCGCGGCGTCCGCGGGCACGGTGACGCGTCCCCCGATCTCCGCCGTCCAGCGAGCGAGCACCTCCGCGAGCGTGCCCTCGGCGCGGAACGTCACACGCCCGAGATTGCCGAGCACGCCCGTCGGGACCGGCGGCGGCTCCGGCTCCCCGAGCGACGCGAGCAGGCTCGCCACCGTCCGCCGCACCTCCGGGTCGGGGTCGTCCCGGCGCGCGACGAGCAGCGAGCGGGCGTCGCGCGCGACCGCCGCGAGGCGCGTGCGCGCCGTCTCGCGGACGGCGTAGTCGTCGCTCGCGAGTTGCCCGAGCAGGCGGTCCACCTCGCGCGCGAGCCCCTCCGGCGCGTCCCCACCGCGCGCGGGCGCCGCCGCGAGCAGCGCGGCGAGGCCCACGGCGAGGAGCCGACGGAGGAGCGGTGCGACGCGAGGCCCGGCGCGGCCGTCAGTGGGCGGCGTGCGCGTTGGGGTGCTCCTTCTTGTGCTTCTCGATGACCTGCACGTCGAACGGCGGCGGGACGCGATCGTACCGCGCGAGGTGCGCGCGGAACTCGCCCTCGCCCGACGTGATCGAGCGCAGCTCCGTCGAGTAGTTGAGCATCTCGGGCAGCGGCACCTGCGCGTGGATCTTGGTGAGGTCGCCCTCGCTGTCCATGCCGACGATGCGGCCGCGACGGCTGTTGAGGTCGCCGGAGATCTCGCCCATGAACCGGGACGGGACGTCGATCTCGACGTCCATGATCGGCTCGAGCAGGATCGGGCGGCTCGCCTCGACGGCGGCGCGGAAGGCCTGCGACGCGGCCAGCTTGAACGAGAACTCGTCGCTGTCCACGTCGTGGAACTTCCCGAAATGGACGATGGCCCGGACGTCGGTGAACGGGAAGCCGGCGACGACGCCGTGGGGCAGCGTGTCGCGGACGCCCTTCTCGATGGCGGGGATGAACTGGCGCGGGATCGTGCCGCCCACCACCGCGTCGACGAACTCGAAGCCCGTGCCGCGCGGCAGCGGCTCGAGCTTCAGGTGCACCTCGGCGAACTGCCCGCGTCCGCCGCTCTGCTTCTTGTGGCGGAACTCGCCGGCCCCCGCCATCGAGACGGTCTCGCGGTACGGGATCTTCGGCGCGTGCGTGAGCAGCTCGACCTTCTTCTTCGCGAGCCGCTTCAGGGTCACGTCGAGGTGGAGCGACGAGATGCCGCGGATCACGAACTCGCCCGTCGCCGCGTCCCGCTCGGGGACGAAGGTCGGGTCGGCCTCGTGCAGCTTGGCCAGCTCGGGGATGAGCTTCGCCTCGTCGGCGCGGTTCTTCGGCTCCACGGCCAGCGTGACCTGGGCCGGCGGGAACGGGATGGGGTCGAAGAGGCACTGGAGCTGCCCGTCGGTGACGGTGTCGCCGATGTGGAGATCGTCGACCTTCGTGAGCGCGACGAGGTCGCCGGCCGACGCGGACGCGACCGGCTTGTGGTCGCGGCCGTTCACGTCGAGCAGGTCGCCGATGCGCTCCGTCTTCTGGAGGCGCGGCACGAAGATCGACGACTTCGACGCGAGCGTGCCGCTCCAGACGCGGAGGAACGTCGTCTTGCCGACGTGTGGGTCGACGACGACCTTGAAGACCTGGGCCGCGAACGGCCCCTTGGGGTCGAGGTGCACCTCGCCGCCCGTCGCGTCCCGGGCCGTGCGTGCCACGCCTTCGGCCGGGCTCGGCGTCTCGTGGGCGAGGAAGTCCATGAACTGCCGCACGCCGAGCTCCTTCACGCTCGACGTGTGCAGCACGGGGACGATGTGGCCCGTGCGGATCGCCTTCGGGAAGGCGTGGAAGAGCTCCTCCTTGCTGATGGCGCCCTCGGCGAAGTACTTCTCGATCAGCGCGTCGTCACACTCCACCACGGCGTCGATGGCCGCCTTGCGCAGCGCGAGCGCCTTCGGCCGGACCGCCTCCGGGAGGTCGTCGGCGAACACGTTGTAGATCTTGTGGACGCCCGGGCCGTACTCGTCGGGGAAGTTCAGCGGGATCACGTGCTCGCCGAAGTTCGTCTGCAGCGCGGCCATCAGGGCGTCGGGCTCGATGTTCTCGGCGTCGATCTTGGTGAGCACCACGCAGCGGACGAGGCCGAGCCTGCCGGCCTCCTGGAAGCGCCGCCGCGCCGTCGCGCTCACGCCGTCCTTCGCGGAGACGGCCACCGCCACCGTCTCGACGGCCGCCATGGCCGACGTCGGCTCGCCGACGAAGTCGGCCGCGCCGGGGCAGTCGATCCACTGGATCAGCGTGTCGGCCCACGTGAAGTGGATCGGCGACGCGGAGAGCGACTGCTTGCGTTCGCGCTCGTCCGGGTCGAAGTCGGTCGCGGTGTTGCCTTCCTCCACCGTCCCCTTGCGGCTGATCGCCTTGGCCAGGAAGAGCGCCGTCTCCGTCAGCGTCGTCTTCCCGGCCCCACCTGCACCCACCAAGGCCACCGCGCGTACGTCCTCGGGTCGATGTGTCATCGCAGGACTCCCAACGGGGTTGTCCCCGAAGGGTACGCCCCCCGGCCCCCGCCGCCCACCCGGGGGCCGGGGCCGAACGCCGCCGCAGCCACGCCGAAATCGGACCATCGGCGGCGAGTTCTTCGCGTGCCTCCCATGGGCGCCCCGCGCCCGTCCTTCGGACGAGCGTGCCTCGGGTCGGCCGGACCGCGCCGGCCGCGGTCCGCGCCCGCTGGCGGAGGGCCGCGCGGGTCGGCGCGGCCCGTCGGCAGGTTCCGTGACGCCGAAGGGACGGGACCCCGGTAAGGTGGGCTCCGACCCACCGTGGCGGACCGCCTCCCCCCCCCGTCGCCGGACGCCGCGGCGTCCCTCCCGGCGCCCGGGGTCCTTCGGGGCCCCGCAGCAGCCCTCCCGTCGGGGAGCGCCCCGTCGATCGGGGCGGCGTCGAAGCCCTGGCGGCAGTTGGCCCGCGTCCTCCCGTACGCGAAGCCCCACCGGGGCCTGCTGCTCCTCTCGGTCCTGCTCATCGGCTTCCAGGCCCTCGCGAGCAACGCCCGGATCCTCCTCCTCTGGCCCATCGTGACGCGGGTGTTCCCGGTCGCGACGGCCGCGGGCACGGCCCCGGCCGACGGCGCGGCGGCCCCGGAAGGCGCGGACGACCTCGGGGGCACGGTCCGCACGATCCAGCGGAAGACGGGCCGGCTCCTCGAGCCGTTCGACGACCTCGTGAGCGCGCTGAACGCCACCACGTCGACGTGGGTCGTCGAGGACTGGCTGCCGAAGGGCCTGCCGGGCGCCGACCCGAAGGCCGTGGAGGCCGTGCGCGACCACGAGCGCGACCGCTATGCGACGATCCTGACGGTCGGCCTCCTGTTCGTCTTCTTCATCCTCGTCATGTCGGTCTCGGCGTTCCTCGAGGACTACGTCAACGAGATGGTCCGACAGCGGATCCTCATGGACGTCCGCAAGGACCTCTGCGGCAAGTTGCTGCGCCAGCCCATGACGTTCTACGACACGGCCCACCGAGGCGACGTCGTGCAGCGCGTCCTCGACGACGTGGGCGGCTTCGCCGCCGGCCTGAAGCTCGTGTTCGGGAGCCTCCCCGAGGGGTTCTTCAGCCTGCTCTTCGGCATCTTCTTCCTGTTCGGCCTCTCGCCCATGCTGACGGCGATCTGCGTGCCGGGCCTGCTGCTCTTCATCCCCCTCCGTCGGCTGACGCGCCGCGTCAACAAGCAGGCGAAGAAGCGCCAGTCCGGGTCGGCCCGCCGCGTCGAGGTCCTCCTGCAGGTGGTCTCGGGCATCCGGACCGTGAAGGCGTTCCGCAGCGAGGACCGCAAGGTCGACGAGTTCCACGCGGCCGACCGCGCCGTCTACCGGCAGTCCATGAAGGTGCAGCGCACGAAGTCGCTCTCCGACGCCGCGACGGAGTTCCTGAACAACCTGCTCGTGATGGCGCTCTTCGTCGGCGGCTCGTGGTTCGCGCTGCGCGGGCTCCTGGGCGTGGACCCGCGCGCGCTCCTCATCTTCCTGTCCCAGGTGGGCAACCTCTACCGGCCCGCCAAGAAGCTGGTGAAGGACCTCAACGGGATGAACGACGCCATGGCGAGCGTCGAGCGCGTCTTCGACGTCATGGACCTCCCCCCGCCCGCGCCGGACCCCGTCGACGCGCGGCCGTTCGACGAGATCCGCGACGCCGTGCGCTTCGAGGCCGTCGGCTTCGCCTACCACTCCGGCATGCCGGTCCTGCGCGACATCTCGTTCGAGATCCCGCGCGGCGCCACGGTGGCCCTCGTGGGCCCTTCGGGCAGCGGCAAGTCGACCCTGTGCGACCTCCTCCTGCGCTTCTACGACGCGACCGAGGGCCGCATCACCGTCGACGGACGGCCCTTGCGCGACTTCCAGCGCGCCTCCTATCTCGACCGCACGGCGGTCGTGACCCAGGACCCGTTCCTCTTCCACACCTCCATCGGCGAAAACATCCGCCAAGGCCGTCCGGGCGCGACCGCCGCCGAGGTCGAGGGCGCCGCCCGCGCGGCCTACATCCACGACCACATCGCCGCGCTCCCGCAGGGCTACGCGTCGGAGGTCGGCGAGCGCGGCGCGCGGTTGTCCGGCGGGCAGCGCCAGCGCATCACGATCGCGCGCGCCCTCATCCGCGACCCGCGGCTGCTCGTGCTCGACGAGGCGACCGCGAGCCTCGACGCCGAGAGCGAGCGCGCCGTGCAGGCGGCCCTCGACCGGTTGCGCGCCGGTCGCACGACCCTCGTCGTCGCCCATCGCCTCTCCACCGTCAAGAACGCCGACCGCATCGTCGTGCTCGAACACGGCCGGATCATCGACCAGGGCACACACGAGGAGCTCCTCGCGCGCGGCGGCCTCTACGCCCGCCTGTGCGCGATGCAGAACCTCGGCGACGCGCCCCGCGCGACCGTGCCCGCCGACGCCGACGCGCGGCCGTCCGACGGGTTCGCGGCCAACGCGTCCGCGGCCGACGGGGAGGACGAGGGAGCGGGCGCGTGAGGGTCTTCCTCGACGCGTCCGCCGCCGCGAAGGCCGCCCGGACGGGCGTGGGGCACTACGTGGCCCGGTTGGCCCCCGCGCTCCTCGCGGTCGACCCCGCCCTCGATCTCACGCTGGGCGTGCGCTTCGGCCGCGTCAAGCGCGGCGCCCACGTCTTGCGCCCGCCGGCCGGCACCGAGGGCCGCGCGCGCGTGCGCTGGTTCCCGTCGTGCTGGCCCGGCGCCGGCACCCGAGGGGCCGAGGTCGTGCACGGGCCGGACGCGCGCGTCGTGAAAGGCGGCGGCCGCCAGGTCGTCACCGTCCACGACCTGTTCTCGCTGAAGTCCACGCAATGGTCCGACGACGCCTTCCGCGCCAAGAAACACGCGCGCTACGCCGAGATCGCCGCGCGCGCCGACGCCGTCTGCACGCCGAGCCACGCCACGGCCCGCGACGTCGAGACGCTCCTGAAGGTGCCGCGAGCGAAGTTGTTCGTGACGCCGCTCGGCGCCGATCCCTCGTTCCGGCCGCTGTCCGCCGCGGACGTGGCGCCGGTCCTCGCGCGGCACCGCGTGACGGCGCCGTACGTACTCTTCGTCGGGTTGGCGCAGCCCCGCAAGAACTTGGAGGCCGTGACCACCGTCTTCGGGCGGATCGCGGCGCGCGACGACCGCGTCCAGTTGGTGCTCGCCGGGCCCGACGGCTACCCCGAGGGCCGCTTCCCGGCGCTGCTCAAGGAGACGGGCGCCGCGGACCGCGTCCGACACCTCGGCTACGTCCCGGTGGACGACCTGCCGGCGCTCTACGGCGGGGCGGCGGTCCTCCTCTTCCCGAGCCACGACGAGGGCTTCGGCCTGCCCGCGCTCGAGGCGATGGCGTGCGGTTGCCCGGTCGTCGCGAGCACCGCGGGCGCGCTCCCCGAGGTGCTGGGCGACGGCGGCCTCTGTTTCCGGCCCGACGCCCTCGACGACCTCGAGGAGGCCACCAGCCGCCTCCTCGACGATCCCGAGGCCCGCGCCGCGGAAGCGACGCGAGGCCTCGCCCGGGCCGCCGCGTTCTCGTGGGAGGCCACGGCCCGCGCGACGCTCGAGGCCTATCGCGTCCGCTGACGGCGACCACCTACGGGGGCCACGTACGGGGAGCGCGGACGGGGAGCGCGGACGGGGAGCGCGGACGGGCCCCGCCTACCCGAGAGCCGCGGCGTGGATCGTCTCGAGGTGCGCCGCGACGCGGTCGAGGGCAAACGTGCCCTCCGCGCGCGCCGCGGCCCCCGCGCCGAGGCGCCGGCGGAGCGCCGGGTCGCCGACGAGCCGCGCCAACGCCGACGCGAGGCCCGCGGGCGTGTCGTCGGCGAGCAGCCCAGACACCCCGTCCTCGACGACGTCGGGCAGCAGGCCCCGCCGCGTGGCCACGGACGGGACGCCGAGCGCCATGCCCTCGCGCAGGGCGCGCACCGTCGGGTCGCTGCCCGGCACCAGCAGCACCTGCGCGTCGAAGGACGCGAGCGCGCTGGCGTAGTCGCTCCCGCGCAGGTAGCCGGCGAAGCGGACGACGTCGCCGAGCCCGAGCGCCGCCACCGGCCGCGCGGCCACCTCTTCGAACGACGTGCCCCGCCCCACCACGACGACGCGCAGCGGTACGCCCTGGTCGGCGAGCCGCCGCGCCGCGTCCCAGAGCAGGTCGAAGCGGCGGTGCGGCTGCACGCGCGCGACGATCCCCACGACGAGCGCGCCGGGCGGCGCGGCCCAGCGGGCCCGGAACGCGGCGGTCGCCGTTGCGGCGCGTCGCACCCGCTCGACGTCGATCGGGGGCGCGAGCCGTTCGATGCGCGCAGGCGCCACGCCGGCTGCGGCGAGCGTCGCCGCGGGCCGCGCGCCGAACACGACCACCCGGGACGCCGCCGCGAGCAGCCGCGCCTCCTCCGGGCTCGGGGCCGCCGTCCCGTCCTCGAACCAGAAGCGGACGAGCGGCCGCGGCACGCCCGTGCGGGCGAGCGCGCGCGCCACGATCCGGTGGTCGTTGCGGAGCGTGCACTGCACGACGTCGGGCGGCCGCGCCCGCAGGTGGCCCGCGAGCCGGCGCGCGTCGCGCCGATTCGCGAGGAAGCCGACGTGTTTGCGCAACGCGAGGCCCAGTTGGAGGCGCACGAGGCCGCGCGCGTCGGCGGCGGCGCCGGCGTCGTCCGGCGCGTCGCCGACGGGCCGCCCGGTCGCGACGAGGACCTCGTGGCCGCGGCGCGCGAGCGCGGCCGCGAGGTCGAGGCTCGGCTCCACGGGGCCCGTGCGCTTCCAGTTCGCGATCGGCCAGAGCAGCCTCATTCGATGGGCTCGTCCACGACGACGCGCTTCTCCGCGAGCAGCGCCGCCACGTCGCGCGCCGCGGCGCGCCGGGCCTCGCGTCCCTCGAGGGGGGTCCCCCGCGCGTAGCGCCGCCACCAGCGCAGGCGGTCGGTGCGCGACACGGCGCGCGGGATCGACGCCGCGAGTTGGGCGACGTTGCGCAGGCGCCGCGCGCGGTCCACCGCGGGGAGGAACCGCACGCGGTCGGTGTCGACGAGGCGGAACGCCACGTGGCCGCCGCGCTCCTCCACCAGCCAGTTGCACGCCTTGAGGTCGCCGTGCCAGACGCCGAGGCGGTGCAGCCGCGCGACGAAGTCGGCCGACGCGTCGACGACCTCGCGCAGACGGCGGCGGTCCCACGCGCCCGTGTGCAGCGCGTCGCGGACGCGGTGGTCGAGGCGGGGGTACACCCCGAGGTCCTCGTAGAAGGTGACCACGCGGCCGCGACCGCGGAGGAACGCCACGGGGGCCGCCGTCCCGACGCCCCGCACGACGAGCCGCTGCGCGTTCTCGTAGCCGGCGCGAAACCGGTTCGGTGCCACGAGCGCGGCGAGCCGGCGGCGCGCCGTCGAGAGCAGCGCCTCCTTCACGACGAGGCCGCCGCTGCGGGTCACGCGGCTCTTGGCGCTGGCCTTGAGCACCGCGGGCCCGCCGGCCGCGACCGCGCGGTCGTGGGCGGCGAGCGCCGCCGTCAGGACCTCGAGGGCGGTGTCGCGGCGGCGCCAGCCGGCGTAGGGTCCGACGTCGGCCGTGAACGTCTGGCTCTCCTCGACGCAGCGGCGGCCGCGGGACCGGCGTCGCCGGCGCTCGCGCGCGGCGACGCCCGCCTCGAGCGCGGCCCACGACCGCGCGAGGGTGCGGCGCGCGGGCCGACCGCCGAGGTAGGCGAGCAGCACCCGCAGGCGGCCGCCGGGCCCCACCACCGCCGCGAGCGAGTGCAGCCACTGCGCCAACTGGGCCCGGCGGGCGCGCGGCGACACGGGCCGCCCGACCTTCACGGTGTGGAGGTCGATGACGTCGAGATCGCAGCGGTCGCCCGGGCCCGGGGCCACGAGCAGGTTGCCGCTGTGGAGGTCGCCGTGGGAGATCCCGCGGTCGTGGAACGCGCGCACGAGGCGGGCGGAGCGGGCGACGAGGGCGCGCGCCTTCGCGGGCGGCTGCGCGGCGAGCGCGGGGGCGAAGGTCTCGCGGCGCCCGAGGAACCGCGCGGCCGAGGCGGCCTGGACGAGCCGGAGGCCGCGGCGCTGCTCCGCGACCAGCACGGGCGCCGGCGTGGGAATCCCGGCCCCGCGGAGGTAGCGCGACGCCGTCCACTCCTTGCGCGCCCGGCTGGCCCGCAGCGCGGCGCGCAGGCCATCCACGAAGCCGCGCGGGCGGTGGACCTTGAGCAGCAGCGTCCCGAGGCCCGGGACGTCGAGTTTCGCGGCCGCGCGGTAGAGGTTGCGCTTCACGGGCTCGCCGCGGGCGAGCGCCGCCGACGGGTCGGGGAGCACGTGGAGGCGGACCGGCCCCTCGGCCTCGGCCAGCGTTTCCACGCGGAACCCGCCCTCGACGAACCGCACGCGTCGCGTCACGGCGCCACCTTCCGCCCGTAGCCGCCGAGTTCCCACACCTTCGCGTACTTGAGGAAGACGTACCAGGCGGCCATGGCGGCGAGGAAGAACCCTGCGCGCCCGTCGAGGAAACCGCGCCGCAAGACGTACATCCGGAGGAACCGCGCCGGCGGGCGGAAGAGCATCGCGAGGAGGCTGCCGCGCGCGCCGCGGGCCACCTTTTCCTGAGCGGCGACCGTCGTGAACCGGTCGATCTGCGCGACATGCTCGGCGATGGAGCGGTAGGTGAAGTGCTGCAACTCGCCGACGGCGAGGCGGCCGGGCGCGCCGTCGGTCTCGAGGCGGTCGTGCGGGTCCACCCCCACCCATCGCGCGCGGCGCCGGTCGAAGAGGCGCGTCCGCCACTCGGGGAACCAGCCGCCGTGGTCGATCCACCGGCCGAGGTAGAAGACGTGCCGGGTCACCTCGAAGCCCGGCGCCGCGGGCTCGCCGGCGGCGCGGAGCCGCTCGATCGCGGCGCGCAGCCGGTCGTCGACGCGCTCGTCGGCGTCGAGCGAGAGGACCCAGTCGTGGGACGCGAGGCCCGCGGCGCGGTTCTTCTGCGCGACCCAGCCGGGCCAGTCGGTCACGATGACACGCGCGCCGGCGGCGCGGGCGAGGTCCGGGGTGCCGTCGGTGCTGCCCGAGTCGACGACGAGCACCTCGTCGCAGAACGCGACGCTCCGTACGCAAGCGACGATGTTGCGCGCCTCGTCCTTCGCGATGATGGCGGCGGTGAGTTTCACGGCGCGGGGGCCCCGTACGGCACCGCGGTCGTCGTGCCGTCGCCGGGCGGTCGCGGGCGGATCTGCCCCGAGAGGCGCCACCAGAGGACGTGCCAGCCGAACCCGCGCCGCAGGCGCGCGCGCACCAAGTCGAGCCAGCGGTCGCCTGCCTCGTCACCGCCGCCGTACGCGCGCAGGAACCGCAGCGCGGCGCGGCGTCCGACGGGCATCCCCTTGCGGCGGTGCTTCTCGACGGAGCGACCCAACCGGACGAGGTTGTCGAGGCGCTGGCCCTCCGTGAGCGGCGCGTCGAACGCACGGGCGCGGTCGAGGTCGAGCACGCGCACGCCGGCCGTCGCGGCGTCGAGCAGGAGGTTCTTCGGGTGGAGGTCGGCGTGGGCGACGCCCGCGTCGTGGAGCGTGCGCACGGCCCGGCCCGCCGCGGCGAGCGCCTCGGTCGCCGGCCACTCCGCGTGGGCGTCCGGCGCGTACAGGAACGTCTGGAGGTCCACGGCGCCCCGGACCTCGCGCGAGAGGAGGAAGCCGCGCCAGCCCGTCGTCGCCCGCAACACGACCGCCCCCACGACGTCGAGGACCGGCACGCGGGCCGCGAGCAGCCGCCGCGACAGGACCAGTTCGTCGAGCGGGCGCATCCGCCCGCGGAAGCGCCGCCCCCGGACGCCGCGCAGGACGCCGCCCTTGCGAAACTCCCGCACGTAGAGCGGCCCGAGGGCCGACTCGAGGCGCGACAACCGGGCCCGGCCCGTCGCCGGCGCGGGGGGCAGGCGGTCCGGTCGCGAGGCGACCGCCCGCACCGCTTCCTCGGCGCCCTCGACCCACGCGAGGACCTCGGAGGCGTCGTTGCGCAACCGGACGGCGTCCGGCACGCCGTAGGCCCGACGCAGCGCGCTAGGGTCCGGGGGTCCCGCCACGCGGGTAGCCTACCCGGACACCCGGGCAGGACGATGCGGGGACCGGGCCCCGCGCGGCCCGCGAGGCTTCTCGGACCCCGAGGCTTCTCGGACCCCGAGGCTACCGGACCCCGAGGCTTCTCGGACCCCGAGGCTACCGGACCCCCGGAAGCCACCGCCGCGCGCGACGCCGTCGCGGCGCCGCGGCGCCGCGCAACCGGGGCCGCGGCTCACTTCGGACCGGCGAGCTCGTTCTTGAGGTTCTCGATGATCGTCGGCACGTCCGGGTTCGTGCCGCCGGCCTTCACGTAGGCCTCGTAGTTCTCGAGCGCCTTCTGGAGGTCCTGCTTGTCGGCGTAGTAGATGTCGCCGAGCACGATCAGCGTGGGCGGGTCGTCGGCCTTCAGCGCCTTCGCCTTCAGCAGGGCGTCGAGGGCGTCGTCGGTCTTGCCGTCCTGGGAGAGGGCGAAGCCGAGGCCGCGCCAGGCAAACCGGTTCTTGTCGTCGAGCTTCACCGCGTCCTGGTAGGCCTTCACCGACGGCTTCCACTTCTTCTGGAAGAAAAGGTTGTCGCCGTGGAACACCGCGAAGTCGGCCTCGTCGGGGCGGATCTGCCGCACGCGGACCAGGAGTTCCTCGGCCTTCTTGTACTGCGACAGGGCCTCCTGGTCGAACGCGCAGTTGAGGAGGGCGCGGACGTTGCTCTCCTGGCCCTTCATCGCGAGCAC
>Ga0335397_10006565_pt1 | contig 14984 bp, 12 predicted proteins | sample MAT04_FD_205740 | JGI IMG/M metagenome (GOLD analysis project Ga0335397, IMG submission 205740) | Freshwater microbial communities from Lake Fryxell liftoff mats and glacier meltwater in Antarctica - MAT-04 (spades assembly) (version 2) ...
CGCTTCCGCAAAGAGGCGCGGATGCTCGCGCAGGTCGACAGTCCGTATGTCGCGCGCCTGCTCGAGCTCAACCGTGACGGCGACGTGCACTACCTCGCGCTCGAGTACGTCGAGGGCGGCGACCTCGCGCAGGTGGCCGATGCGCAAGGCGGCCGTCTCGAAGAGCGCGAGGCGCTGTCGATCATCGCCGACGTCTGCCGCGGCCTCGGCGAGGCGCACGTGCGCGGCATCGTGCACCGCGACATCAAGCCGGAGAACGTGATGATCGCGCGCAAGCGCAGCGGCGCGCCGGAAGATGCGCCGCCGATCGTAAAGCTGTGCGACTTCGGCATCGCGCGCGGACAAGAGACGCAGGGCAGCACGCTCGCGATGACGCAGGCCGGCTCGATCCTCGGCACGCCGATGTTCATGGCGCCCGAGCAGTGCTCGGCCGCGCCAGTGACGCCCGCGACCGATGTGTACGCGCTCGGTGTGACGTTGTTCTTGCTGATCTCCGGCCGCGCGCCGTTCGAGAAGGACGAGGCGATCGCGCTGATGCTGGCGCACGTGAACTCGCCGCCGCCGGTGCTCGCGGAGGTCTGCGCCGAGGCGAGCGCGGCCACGTCCGCGCTGGTCGCGCGCTGCCTCGCGAAGAACCCGAGCGACCGCTTCGTCGACGCGACGGCGCTGCTCGAGGGCATCGAGCGCGTGCTCGGCGGTGAGCCGACCGACGTCGCGGTGCATCCGGTCCGCCCGACCGCTGCCGCAGTGAATCGCATCGTGCAGCACGTCTTCGAGTGGGACTTGAAGGCGACGCCCGAGGCGCTGTGGCCGTTCGTCTCCAACACCGATCGCTTGAATCGCGCGGTCGGCGTGCCACCGGCTAGCTTCGATCGCGGCACCGAGAAGACCGTCGGCAGCAACCGCATCGCGGGCGTCGATCTGCGCTGGCAGGAGCATCCGTTCGAGTGGGTCGAGGGCCGTCGCTGGGGCGTCTTACGCGTGTTCGACAAGGGCGTGATGGAGTGGTTCACCATCACGCTCGAGCTGAGCGCGAAGCCCGAGGGCGGCACGCGCCTGCGCTACACGATGACGTTCGAGCCGCGGCATTGGCTCGGCAAGCTCATCGTCGGCTTCGAGATGAAGATGAAGCAGCGGCCAGCGCTCGGCCGCGCGTTCGCGCGCATCGACACCATCGCCTCGAGCAGCGTGCCGCGCGCCGCGGGCGTCGATCCGTTCGAGGTGCCGCCGGCACTCTCGGCGACCAGCCGCCTCGCGCTCGACAGCGCGCTCGCGAAGCTGCGCAGCGAGGGAGTCGCGGCGCCGGTCGTCGACGCGATCACGGCGTTCTGTGAGAGCGCGTCGGCGCAGGAGATCACGCGACTGCGGCCGCTCGCCTTTGCACGCGACAACGCGCTCGATCCCGACGCGGTCGTCGATGCGTGTCTGCGCGGCGCGCATCACGGGATGTTCACGCTGCTCTGGGAGGTGCTGTGTCCGCTCTGCCGGATCCCGTCCGGCTTTGCCGACTCGCTGAAGGCGCTCGCCGATCACGGGCACTGCGCGGCGTGTTCGGCCGACTTCGCGCTCGACTTCACCCAGTCGCTCGAGCTGGTGTTCCGCGTGGCCCCGGCCATCCGCGCAAGCGAGCTACGTACCTATTGCATCGGCGGGCCCGCGTTCTCGCCGCACGTCGTCGCGCAAGTGCGCCTCGCGCCGGGTGAGCGGCTCGCCCTCGAGCTCGCGCTCGATCGCGGCGTCTACCGCATTCGCAGTCCACAGCTCGCCGAAGTTACGCAGCTCGAGATCTCGCGCGCGGCGCCCGCTCACCGCGGCGAGGCGATCTTCACGCAGCGGGCGAAGAGCGCGACAAACCGCGTGCTGCTCGGCCCGGGGAGCCAGCTGCTGACGCTCGCCAACGAGCTCGATCGCGAGATCGTCGTGCGCGTCGAGCGAAGCGCCGGCCGCGAAGACGCGCTCACCGCCGCGCGTGCGTCGTGCCTCGCGAGCTTTCGGCGGCTCTTCCCCGGCGAGGTGCTGGCGAGCGGCCGCCTCGTCGCCGTGGGCCGCACGGCGTTTCTCGTCACCTCTCTCCACGCGCAGCGCGAATTGCTCGCCAAGCTCGGCGATGCGAACGCCTTCGAGCGCGTGCTCGCGCAGTTCGACGTCGTCGCGGAGAGCGTCGAGGCCGAGGGCGGCGCGCTCGTGAAGCGCTTCGCGTCGGGCGCAACTCTGTCTGCGTTCGAGTCTGCGGCCGCCGCGTCGCGCGCCGCGGTGCAGCTCCGCGCAGCGCTGAGCAGCAAGCCCGAAACGCTCGACGTGCGCATCGCCGTGCACCAAGGCGCCGCCGTCGCCGCGACGTTCGATGGCCGTCTCGACTACTTCGGTCGCAGCGTGGAGACGGCGATCGAGCTTGTCGACAGCGCGCCCGCTGACGGCGTGCTGCTCTCCGCGGCCATCGCCGAAGATGCCCACGCGATGAGCGACCTCACCACGGCCGGACACACCATCACGCTCCTCGAGCTCGGCGTCAGCGGCGAATATGGTGTCGTCGTGACACCTGCGCTCGAGTGACGCGCTTGGTCATGCGTACACTCGTGCAACGACCGCGCACGAGCACAGCTGCGCTGGTCACTCGTCGGCGTGCAGCGACGTTGTACGGCGGTCCATCGTTGCCTTGTACGTTTTGGACGGGTATAGCTCGCCTCGTGAACAACCCTTCCTGCAACGCCGCCTCGTTTCCCTTCAGCCCATCTGCGCTCGCCCTGATTTGTGTGGGCCTATTCGCCTGCACCCCAAGCTCTCCCCCTGACCGAGTTACGCCAGTCGACGGTGCCCCAATGGCCGATGACTCGCCTAGCGGCACGTCGCTCGACGCGAGCTTTCTCAACGGCACATGGCTGTCTGGCTGCGACACGATCGGCGCGAGCTCGGCCCTTTACTGCACGACGTTCAGCGGCGCGGACGGATTCGCGACTCGCACCATGTTCTATGCAGGAAGCACAACCTGCGCCGGTGCGTCCAACGTCGTTGACGGTTCGGGCACCTATGCGCTCGCCGGTGCGGCGACCACCCCCGCCGGCGCGACCAAAGTGGATCTGGTCCTCGGGGGATTCGGCCCACGCTTCTCCATCCTTGCGCGGGACGGCGCCAATCTGAAGTTCGGCAAGGAAGACGAGACCCACGACGGCTCGACCGATGCGCAGCGTTACGCGCGCTTCATGGTTGATTCCCACACCAAGGGAACCTGCCCATTCTGATGGAGTGAGCCTGACGGACGATGGGCCGGCGACCCGGCGCTGCGCGCCTGGCCGAGGAGCACGGCGTGTTCCGCGCTGCCGTCACGCCCCATCGAGCGCCGCGCGCACTGCGCGTCCCAATGCGTCGGCGGTGAGCGGCTTCTGCAGCAGCTGCGCGCCGATGGACCATGACTCGCGGCCGCGGAGGGCGCTCTCGACGTGGCCGGACATGAACACGACGCGGATGTTCGGCAAGGCCGCGCGCACTTGCGCTGCGAGCGATGGGCCGTTGAGGCCGGGCATCACCACATCGGTGAGCAGCAGCGCGAAGGAGGTGTCCGATGCGCAGAGCGCCATGGCCTCGGCGGCGCTCGCGGCCTCGGTGACGCGATAGCCGAGCGACCGCAGGACGCGCACCGCGAGCACGCGCACCTGTGCGTCGTCTTCGACGACCAAGATGCGCTCGGTGCCGCGCGGCGTCGCCGACGGTGCGGGCGTCTCGCTGCCGAAGTCTTCGGCCGTGCGCGGTATCGCGACGTCGAACGTCGTGCCGCGCCCCAGCTCGCTGTCGAGCGTGATGGTGCCGCCGAACTGCTCGACGATGCCGTAGACGGTCGCAAGGCCGAGCCCGGTGCCTGCGCCCACTTCTTTGGTGGTGAAGAACGGCTCGAACACCCGCGCGGCGTGCTCCGCTGAGATGCCGGTGCCCTCGTCGCTCACGCGCAGCACGACATAGTCAGGCGGGGGTGGGCGCTGGCTGCCGACGCTCGTTGGGGACGCGCTCGCCACACGATCGATCACCTCGAAGCGCAGCGTGCCGCCGTTCGGCATCGCGTCGCGCGCGTTGACGGCGAGGTTTACGATGATCTGCTCGAGGCCGCCCGGGTCGACCTTCACGCGCCAGCTCGAGAAGTGCGCCTCGACCTCGACGACGAAGTCCTCGCCGAGCAGGCGCTGCAACATCGGCAGCGTGCGGCGCAGCACCGCCTCGACGGCGACGACCTGCGGCGCGGCCGGCTGATGCCGCGCGAAGGTGAGCAGCTGCTTGACCAGCGTCGCGGCGCGGTCGGCGGCGAGCATCACCTCGTCGAGGTCCTCACGCGCCTGATGCGACGGCTCGATCGCGTCGTGGGCAAACGCCGCGAAGCCGAGGATCGCCGAGAGCAAGTTGTTGAAGTCGTGCGCGATGCCACCCGCGAGCCGACCGACGGCATCCATCTTCGCGGCGTGTCGCAGCTGCTCCTCGAGGCGGAAAGCTTCCGTCACGTCGAGCGCGATGCCAACCACACCGACGACGTTGTCCGCGCGATCGCGCAGCGACTCGACGCTGCAGCTGAGCACCATCCGCTGCCAGTGCGCGGTGAATCGCGCGTGCCCACCGGCGAGCGCCGCGCGATGCGCAGCGACGGCGGCAGCGCCGCCCTCGACGTTCTCGATCAGCCACTCTTCGTCGAAGCTACGCTCGCGCAGATCGGACTCGGCGAGCGCCATCGCGCGGAGGCCAGCGCCTCCGGCAGACGTGCAGCGAAGCGATCGATCGGTGGTCCAAGTGACGGCGGGGAGCTGCGCGAGGAAGAAGCGCATCCGCGCCTCGCTCTCGGCGAGCGCCTCTGTCTGTCTCGCGAGCTCGCTGCGCAGGCGATGCTGGCCGATCGCCGAGTCGACGGCACGACCGAGGTGCGCGCGATCGAGCGTGCTCTTGACTAGATAGTCCGCGGCGCCGCGCTTCATCGCCTCGACGGCGACGGCCTCGCTGCCACGCGCGGTCAGCATCAGCACCGGCAGGTCGAGCTCGACCAGCGCGCCGAGCACCTCGACGCCGTCGCTATCCGGCAGCCGATAGTCGAGCAACACGCAGTCGACGTCGTTCGCGGCCGCGAGCTCGAGTCCCGCCGTGCCGGTCTCGGCGTCGAGCAACGAATGACCGGACGGAAGCAGTCGCCGCAGGTGCTCCCGGTCGACTGCGTTGTCGTCGATGATGAGGATTGTCGGCATGGCTCAGGGGAACAGCACGATTCGCCAGTAGTGATCGAGTAGCGTCAGCAGATTCACGAACTGTGCGCCGACATCGCTCTTCTGCACATAGCCCGCGATGTTGTGTCCGTAAGCGGCGACGCGATCTTCGTCGCTCTTCGACGTCGTCAGAACAAACACGATGCTGTCGTGCAGAGTCGGGTCGGCGCGCAAAGCTTCGAGGAACTCGAGCCCACCCATGCGCGGCATGTTGAGGTCGAGCAGCACCAAATAGGGGCGGGGGACAGCGGTGCGGCCGTTGGTGCCGCGCAGCGCGTCGAGCGCGTCCTCGCCGTTGGTCGCGTTGACGATCGTGTTGGCGATGCGTTGCTTCGAGAACGCGCGCGCCACCGCCTCGCGATCGACATGGTTGTCGTCGACCAAGAGCACTGTGACTTCACGACCGGACATCACTCTCCTCCACACGTCGCAGGCCAGCTGAACTGAACCGTCGTACCCCGTCCAGTCGAGCGCATCTCGACCGTTCCACCCTCGAGCTCGACTGTCTTTTTTACAAGCGCAAGGCCGATACCGCTGCCCTCGACCTCGTCGCGCGGACGCAGCGTCTGAAACATCCGGAACGCCCGCTCCTGCAGCGCGGGTGCGATGCCCGGGCCATCATCTTCGACGGTCACGCATACGAGCGCGTCGAGGCGCTCGATACCGACGACGACGTGCGGCTCACTGCGATCGTGGTGCTTGAGCGCGTTGCCGACCAGGTTGCGCAGCACCGTCTCGAATGGTCCGCGCCGCGCGTGTAGTCGCACGCCATCGGGATCGCGCAGCGTGATCGACGCGCTCGGCGGCGGGCGCAGGTACAAAACGACGCTCGCGAACGCGTCAGCTGCGCTGAACGTCGTGTGCGACTCGGTCACGCGCCCGACGCCCGAATACGCGAGGATGTCGTCGAGCAGCCGCTCCATCCGCGCGCCGCGCTCTTTCAGCAGATGCAGGTGACGCCGCGAGCTCTCGGGCAGCAGTTCGCCCGCGTCTTCGACGATCCAACCAGCGAGATTACGCATGTCTTGCAACGGCGAGCGCAGATCGTGCGAAGTGACGTACGCGAAGTCGTCGAGCTCGCGGTTCGAGCGCTCGAGGTCGAACACGTGTCGCGCGACGGTCTGCTCGAGGCGCGCCTTTTCGGTGATGTCCTCGAACGAGACGACCAGCACGTTGCCGCCGAGTGGATCGGCGCGAACTTCGTAGATCCGTCCGACGTTGCGGATAGATCGGGTACGCGGAAGGACTTGCGGCTTCTTCTCCGCCATCGCGCGGACGAACATGCGCGAGATCTCGTGGTCGACGATCTCCGGTGCGAACTCATGGAGCAGACGCCCCACGTTGCCGAGGAGCTGTGCTGCAGCGCCGCGCGCGGCTGCAGAGTTGACCGCCAGCAGTCGAAACGAGCCGGTGTCATACGGCGCTTCCCACTCGTAGATGATGTTAGCGAGGGACGAGCCGCGGAACACCTCGAGGTAGAGGCCGAGCTGCGTCTGTGCGTTGTCCGTCAGGCGCTGACTCGCGTCGATGTAGGCGGCGGCGAGTCCGCTGAGCGACACATCGAGATAGCGGTTCATACCGAGGATCGCTGGATGCAGCGCACTGCTCGGCGCGTCGCTGCTCGGCGCGTCGCTGCTCGGCGCGTCGCTGCTCGGCGCGTCGCTGCTCGGCGCGTCGCTGACGCCTGCTAGGAACAAGCCGCGCATGGCGCTGATCACCGTATAGAGGTCGACGAACGGCACGCCCATCTGCGCGTACGCATCACCGCGTCGCCGCAGCAGGTGCAGGTAGCCGCTCCAGTCGTCGTCGACGAGCGCTGCCCTGATGATCGCGTTGTCGTCTTCTGCGCGACCGGTGTCGATGCGCGTCGACAGCGCCGCGACCAAGACGTCGCGCGAGGCAACCGCGGAGGCAGCGCGGATCAGCGTCGTGCCGAGGCCCTCGCGCGTACGCTCGTAGATCTCGTAGAACGCTCGTAGCTCCACGCGCTCTGCCTCGGAGTGGCGAAGATTCGCTGGCACCGCCGCATCGTAAGGTTCCATGCGGTGTCCTCTCTCGTGCGCGACGATAGCGGACAAAACGGGAACCTGGAACGCAAGCGCGCTTGTCGTGGCAAAGCGTCACGCCTCGCGCGTCATCTCCAGCATCGTGCGGCGGAAGCCGAGCCGCGCGAAGAACGCATGCGCGTCGGCGTTCTGCCACGCGGTGTGCAGGAGCACGCGGGGCGCACCGAGCGCCTTGAGCTCCGCGCACATCGTCGTCACGAGGCGCGAGGCGACACCGCTCCGTCGCGCGTCGGGCTCGACCCAGAGGTCGTGCAGCGCGCCGTGCGCAGCGAGCAGAAGGTTCCAGTCGGCGTCCTCGAGTCGACCGTATGCGTAGCCGACGATCTCCGTTCCGCGCTCCGCGACCAGCAGCACGACCTGCTTTGGTCGCGCGAGCTCCTTCTCGAACCACTGTCGATAGCCCGCCTCGACGCGCTCCATCTTCATGTAGCGCTCCGGATCGAGCGCCTGATGGAAATACACGAGCTTGCCGGCGAGCTGCGCTGCCGCCTCGAGGTCACGCGGCTCCGCAGCGCGAACGATCACGTCGCTGCTCGCGGGCGACGGCGCTGCAGGCGCGGCGCTCGCAGGTGCAGCCGCAGGCGCGCTCCTCGCCGCGAGCTTCGCCAAGTGCGCGAGCTCCGGCAGCAGGATCTGCGTCAGCGCGAGGCGTACCGCATCGGTGCTGCCCGGCAGCGCGACGATGAAGCCGCCGCGGTAAGTCCCGGCGACCGCCCGCGACATCATCGCCGCCGCGCCGACCTGCGCATAGGAGAGCGCGCGAAACAGCTCGCCAAAGCCGTCGAGTCGCTTCTCGATCAGCGCATCGAGCGCCTCGTACGTCGAGTCCCGCGCGGCGATTCCGGTGCCGCCGGTCGTGATCACGATCTGCGCGGCGCCGCCCTCGATCAAGCGCCGCACTTCGCGTCGCACGTCGTCCGACTCGTCGCGCAGCACCGCGTAAGCGACGACCTCGTGGCCTGCCGCCGTCAGCCCCTCACGCAGCAGGCGCCCGCTCGCGTCGTCGTCTGGCGTGCGCGTGTCGCTCACAGTCAGCACCGCGACGCGTACGCGTGCGACCGCGCTCGCGCGATGTTCGTCAGCTGCGCTCATGGTTGATGCTCCTTCGTGTCATCGCGCGACCTCGCGGATTGGGAATTTGCGGCGCGTGCACGGACGCGAGGGTAGCGCGTGCGTGCCGCGCCGTGAGCGCGAATGCCAGCTCAAAAGAAGCCAACCGCCCGTGCGATGCGCGCGCGGGCGGTAGCTGGTCGGCCAAGACGATTGCTTGACTACTCAATCAACGGGTTGAATGCATCGCCCGTGAGCACCGCGCACCGGCAGTTCAAAGACGACGTCTACGAGAAGCTACCGCGGCTCGGCGCCGGCGCGACATCGATCCCTGTCGCTGACGTCGAGGCTACGTGATGGCACCGGTCTCGCCGGCGGTGACCCTCGGACTGCGGGCGAACCTCGCGCAGTTCTCGCTGTTGGTCGTCGTCAACGCGTTCGTCGGCGCGATGATCGGAATGGAGCGCAGCATCCTCGCGCCGATCGCTGCGCAGGAGTTTCACCTCGCGGCGAAGACAGCGGTGCTGTCCTTCATCGTGGTGTTCGGCGTCACCAAGGCGCTCACCAACTACCTCGCTGGGCGCCTCTCCGACCGCTTCGGTCGCAAGCATGTGTTGGTCGGCGGATGGATCGTCGCAGCGCCGGTGCCCTTCTTGCTGATGTGGGCGCCAAGCTGGTCGTGGGTGTTGTTCGCGAACGCGCTGCTCGGCGTCAGCCAAGGGCTCACGTGGTCGACGACGGTGATCATGAAGATCGACCTCGCCGGCCCGAGCAAGCGCGGCCTCGCGATGGGGCTCAACGAGTTCGCCGGCTACTTCGCAGTCGCCGCGAGCGCGCTCGCTACGGGCCTCATCGCCGCGGAGTACGGCCTCCGCCCGCAGCCGTTCTATCTCGGCGTCGGATTCGTCGTGATCGGCTTCTTGCTGTCGGCGTTCGTCGTGCGCGAGACCAAACATCACGTCGCGGCGGAGGCCCGCTTGCACGGCGTCGTCGCGCCGGCCGATCTGCCGACGCAGCGGGAGATCTTCTGGCGAACGACGCTGACGGACCGGAATCTCTCGAGCGTCAGCCAAGCCGGGCTGGTCAACAACCTCAACGACGGAATGGCGTGGGGATTGTTCCCGCTGTTCTTCTCTGCGGCGCGGATGGATCTCGCGCAGATCGGTACGCTCGCCGCGATCTACCCGGCGACGTGGGGGATGGCGCAGCTCTTCACCGGCGCGCTGTCGGATCGCGTCGGCCGCAAGTGGCTGATCGCTTCGGGCATGTGGGTGCAGGCCGGCGGGATCGCATGCGTGGTGTTGGCGCGCGGCTTCGCCGGCTTCGCGACAGGGGCTGTGCTGCTGGGTGTCGGCACAGCGATGGTCTATCCCACGTTGCTCGCTGCAATCGGCGATGTGGCGCACCCCGCGTGGCGCGGCTCGGCCGTTGGCGTGTACCGACTCTGGCGCGATCTCGGCTATGCGATCGGCGCGTTGCTCGCGGGCCTCGTCGCCGACGCGCTCGGCCTGCCGGCCGCGATGTGGCTCGTCGCCGCGCTGACGTTCGCGTCGGGCGTCGTGGTCGCCATTCGTATGCGTGAGACGCTGCGCTGATGGCGAACCGCGCGAGCATCCTGCAGCAGATCGGACGCACGCCGCTCGTGCGTCTCGAGCTCGTATGCGGTCGAAGGCATCGGTGCGAGCGAGCCCCCCCCCCGCCAACCCCCGCTGCTGCCCGAAGTCATGGAGGCGATGCTTCCCTATCTCCACACGCACTTTGGCAACCCGTCGAGCAGCCATTCGCGCGGCCTGATCGCGCGCGAAGCGGTGGCGCGCGCACGCGAGCAGCTCGCGGCGCTTCTCGGCTGCGACACCGACGAGATCGTCTTTACCTCGGGCGGCACCGAGGCAAACAACCTCGCGATTCGCGGCATCGCGGACGTTGGCGCCCGACGCCGTCAGCGTGCACGTCGATGCCGCGCAGTCGGTCGGGAAGGTCGCCGTGCGTGTCCGCGAGCTCGACGTCGACCTGCTGTCGATCGCTGGTCACAAGCTCTACGCACCAAAGGGGGTGGGCGCGCTCTACGTGAAGCGTGGCACTCCGCTCGCGCCTTTTGCGCTCGGTGCCGGGCATGAACGCGGCTGGCGTCCTGGTACGGAGAACGTTGCGTCGATCGTCGGGCTCGGCGCCGCGTGCGCGTTGCTCGCGTCTGATCTCGAGGCGAGTTCCGCGCGCGTTCAGGCGCTGCGCGACGCCTTGTGGGAACGACTCGTCCGAGCCGTGCCGGGCCTCGCGCTCACCGGTCACCGTGAGTTGCGACTGCCAAATACGCTCAACGTCCGCTCTCCGCGCGTGTCCGGCGAGGCTGTCTTGGCGAGTGCGCCGGAGGTTGCGGCATCGACGGGCTCGGCGTGCCACGACGGGGACCAGCGGGCGTCGGCAGTCATCCTCGCGATGGGCGTGTCGCCGGCGGACGCGCTCGGCTCGGTGCGCCTTACGCTCGGGCGCGGGACTTCTGCGGCGGAGATCGCGGTGGCCGCCGCCGTGCTGGCGCGATCGTGGGCGCAAGCGATCGGCGCATAGCTGCGCGCGCGTAGCCGCTGGGCGCTTTCGAACGTGCCCTCGATGTGCGCGAACGGGATCAGCCCGTGCGGCGTCTCGGCGTGAGCGATGTGCATGCCGCCACGCACGAAGTACGCGAGGCCCGTGGCGTCGGACTTCGTCGTGGCATTCTGCCGGCTACTTCGTCGGGTATCAATCTACGGCTTCGTAGGGCACGCGTTTCGCCCACGGAAGAGCGATCGGGCGAGATGGCATTGACGCGCATCGAATCATCCCATAGCGTCCGGCCTCGATGAAGCGCTCGCTCGACATCGCCTGTGTGCGGACTCCGGTCGTCGCTGCCGACCTTCGCGCGTACCCGCCGCTGCTTCGCGCGCTCGCCGACGAGGCGCGCCTCGAGATCGTCGGCCGGCTCGCGGCGGCGGGCGGTTCGGTGTGCGTCTGCGATCTCACGCGCGGCCTCGGGCTCGCGCAGCCGACGGTGTCGCACCACCTCAAGGTCCTGCGCGACGCGGGCATCGTCCGCTCGGAGCGCCGCGGCACGTGGGTCTACTACGAGCTCGACGGCTCGGTCGTCGGCGTCCTCGGCGCGCTCATCGCCGCGCTCGCGCCCGCGCGTGGCGCGGCGTCCGCCGATGCGCGCGCTCCACGGAAGAAGGCGTCGTGACGCTGTCGCTCGCGCGACGCGCGGCGCTCGAAGCGCTTGGGACGGCGCTGCTGCTCGCCGCCGTGGTCGGCTCCGGCATCATGGGTGAGAGTTTGGCGCAGGGGAACGTTGCCATCGCGCTGCTCGCGAACAGCATCGCCACGGGCGCCGCGCTCATCGCTCTGATTCTCGCGCTCGGCCCACTGTCGGGCGCGCACATCAACCCCGTCGTCACGCTGGTGCTCGCGGTGCGCCGCGACTTCCCACGCGGCGAGGTGCTCGCGTACCTCGTGGCGCAATTCGTCGGCGCATTCGCGGGCGTGTTGCTCGCTCATCTGATGTTCGGCCTCGCGCCGCTGGCGGCGTCCGTGCATGCACGCGCAGGGATCGCGCAAGGGCTCAGCGAGGTCGTCGCGACGTTTGGTCTCATCGTGATCATCTTGCTCGTCGCGCGCCGTAAAGACTCCTCGGGGCCATATGCGGTGGGCGCGTACATCACCGCAGCGTATTGGTTCACGGCGTCGACGTCGTTCGCGAATCCCGCGGTGACGCTGGCGCGCGCGTTCACTCCGACGTTCGCCGGGATTCGCCCGCTCGACATGCCGCTCTTCGTCGCCGCGCAAGTGCTCGGCGCGGCGCTGGCCGCGCTGGCGGTCGCATGGATCGAAGGCCCTCGCCCGAAGGAAGCTGCGCAATGAAGACGTATCTGTTCGCTTGCGTGCACAACGCCGGACGCTCGCAGATGGCGGCGGCCTGGCTCGAGCATCTCGCCGATCCAAGCGAGGCGCGCGCGATCTCCGCGGGAACACAGCCGGGCACGCGCGTGCACCCGGAGGTCGCCGCAGCGATGCGCGAGGTGGGGATCGCGCTCGAGGGACGCCTGCCGCAGCGCCTCACCGACGAACTCGCGGCGGGCGCGACGATGCTGATCACGATGGGCTGCGGCGACGAGTGTCCGGTCGTGCCGGGCGCGCGTCGCGACGACTGGCCGCTCGTCGATCCGAAGGGTAAGTCGATCGAAGAAGTGCGACAGATCCGCGACGACGTTCGCGCGCGCGTGGAAGCGCTGGTTCAGTCCGAGAACGTCGCGCGTCGCGAAGGCGCGCGATGAGAGGAACGGAGCTCGTCGACTACGACGTATTTCCCGCGCTCGACGAGCGCTGGTTCGTCCCGTCGGACATCGCGAGTCTGGTGCTCCCAGGCGCGCCGGCACATCGTCCGCGGATTCTCCTGCTGTACGGCTCGCTGCGCGAGCGCTCGTATAGTCGCTTGCTCGCATGGGAGGCGGCGCGCCTCCTCGAGCGGCTCGGCTGCGATACGCAGCTCTTCGATCCGCAAGGCCTGCCACTCCCGGATTCAGCGCCAGTGAGCGACGCGAAGGTGCAGGAGCTCCGCGCGCTGTCGCAGTGGTCGGAGGGCCAAGTGTGGGTGAGCCCGGAGCGCCACGGCGCGATGAGCGGAATCATGAAGTGTCAGATCGACTGGATCCCGCTCGCGGTCGGCGCCGTGCGTCCGACGCAGGGCCGGACACTCGCGGTGATGCAGGTCAGCGGCGGCTCGCAATCGTTCAATGCGGTGAACCAGCTGCGCGTGCTCGGCCGATGGATGCGCATGATCACGATTCCGAATCAGTCATCGGTGCCGAAGGCCTTCGAGGAGTTCGACGAGGCGGGCCGCATGAAGCCATCGCCGCTCTACGAGCGCGTCGTCGACGTGATGGAAGAGCTGGTGAAGTTCACGCTGCTCACCCGCTCACGCTCGACGCACCTGACGAGCCGCTACAGCGAGCGCCGCGAAGACGGGCTGAAGGCGCTCAGCGCCGGCAGCGCGCTCGCGAGCAACGCCAACGCGACCGAGTGATAGCCCGATGCCACGAGCCGCAGGCGTTCGGCTCCGCGGCGCGCGCAGTACGGATCGCAGGCCCCAAGCGCAGAACGGTGGACGCGGCGTAGCGACTGGTGGCACACCCACGCACGATGCTCCCCCGGCTCGCCGAGATCGCGCTCGCCTTTCTCAAGCTGGGCTGCGTCTCGTTCGGCGGTCCCGTCGCGCATCTCGGCTATCTCCGCGCGGAGTTCGTCGAGAGACGCAAGTGGCTCGACGACGCGCACTACGGTGATCTGGTCGCGCTGTGTCAGTTCTTGCCCGGCCCGGCGAGCAGCCAAGTCGTGTTTGCGCTCGGCATGTTGCGCGCTGGGCTTCCGGGTGCGCTCGTCGCGTCGGCGTGTTTCACGTTGCCGTCGGCGCTGCTGATGATCGCCTTCGCCTACGGCGTCGCCACGCTTGGCGATCTCCAGCATGCGGGATGGCTGCACGGCCTGAAGCTCGCAGCGGTGGCCGCCGTCGCGCAGGCGGTGTGGGGCATGGGCAAGCAGCTGTGTCCGGATCGTGCGCGCGTGTCGCTGTGTCTCGCATCTGCAGCGGTGTTGCTCGCGCTCCCCGGGACAGCGACGCAGCTCGCGGTGATCATCGCGGGTGCAGGGATTGGCTGGCGCCTCTACCGCAGTGAGATGCCGGGCGTCCCCGCGCCGATTCCCGAGCGCGTCGCACGCCGCACGCACTTCGCCGCGGCCACGGCGCTGCTCGCGTTTGCTGCGCTCCTCGTCGCGCTGCCGTTGCTCGCCTCGACGACCGTCCCGTCGACGACCGCGATGGCAGGCAGCCGACCGCTCGCGACGTTCGACGCGTTCTATCGCTCGGGCTCGCTCGTCTTCGGCGGCGGCCATGTCGTGCTGCCCTTGCTGCGCGCCGAGGTCGTCCCGCGCGGCTGGCTCAGCGACGACCAGTTTCTCGCCGGCTACGGCGCTGCGCAGGCGCTGCCCGGACCGATGTTCGCGTTCGCCGGGTATCTCGGCACCGCGATGAGCACGGGTCCGCAGCGTTGGCTCGCGGGGCTCTGGTGCCTCTTCGCGATCTTTCTCCCCGCGTGGCTCCTCATCGGCGGCGCGCTGCCGTTCTGGCAGCGGTTGCGCGCTCAGCGCTCGGCACAGGCTGCGCTCGCGGGAGCCAACGCGTCCGTCGTCGGCGTGCTCCTCGCGGCGCTCTACAGCCCAGTGATCACCGAGAGCGTGCGCGACGAGATGGACGTCGCCGCAGCGCTCGTCGCGTTCGGCCTGCTCGCGCAGTGGAAGGTGCCGCCGTGGCTGGTCGTGCTCGGAATGGCGGCGATGGGGGAGTGGGTGCTCGGCTGAGCGCGGCGCTGCTCGCGGCGCTCCACCAATCGTGTCTAAGTGGCCGATGCTCGAACGAAGAACTGTTCGTCTCGTGGTCGTCGCGCTTCTCATCGGTGGCTGCGGCAGCGCGCCTCGGCCGTCGACTGGATCCGCTGCGTCGCCACACGCGGCCGAGGCTCCGCGCGGCGACGTGTCGAGCGCGCTGACGAGCGAGCCACCACTGCCGGGCGACGACACGTCCGCCTGGCCTGGCTTGGCGCCGCGCGCCGGCCGG
>Ga0335397_10006566_pt1 | contig 14984 bp, 9 predicted proteins | sample MAT04_FD_205740 | JGI IMG/M metagenome (GOLD analysis project Ga0335397, IMG submission 205740) | Freshwater microbial communities from Lake Fryxell liftoff mats and glacier meltwater in Antarctica - MAT-04 (spades assembly) (version 2) ...
GAGCACAAGCCGCACGCGAGCTTCCGCATCGAGGATGACGATCTCCACACCGTGGTGAGCGTCGCGCCGTGGACCGCCACGCTCGGCGGCGAGGCGAAGCTGAAGATGCTCGACGCGACGGTGATGCTGAAGATCCCGGCCGGATCATCGAGCGGCCGCAAGGTCCGCATGAAGGGGAAGGGCTGGCCGACCGGCACCGATACGCGCGGCGATCTCTACGTCGAGGTCCGCGTCGTCGTCCCGACCGAGCTCACCGACAAGGAGCGCGCGCTCTGGGAGTCGCTGCGCGACAATTCGAAGTTTGCGCCTGAAGAGACGTGATCCGGCGCGTGTCATCGCGCGTGTGTCATCTCCGGGCTGTGTCACCGCGAAAATCGCCTTCGACGCGCGCGCGCCGGTTGGCCCGTGAGCTGCATTCCTCGGCGGCGTGAACTTCGTTCTCAAAGCCACCACCCTGTTGCCGTTCATCCTCGCCAGCGCCCCTGCGTGGGCGGGCAGCCTCTACGTCGACTCGTTCCCCGCAGGCGGGACCATCAGCGTCGACGGCGTCTCCACCCACCGGCAATCACCGGCCCACGTGCACGTGCGCGACGGCCGGCACGTCGTGCGCGTCGACCCCTCCGCTTCGGGCTGGAATGCGAGCTCCGTGACCGTCGATGTCTCCCCTTGCTCACAGTCTTTGCTGGTGTCGCTCTTGCCTGCGCTGACCACCGGGCCGCGGGGGCCGGCAGGTCCAGAGGGAGCAGTGGGCCCCGCCGGGTCGATCGGGCCGATCGGCCCCGTCGGCCCGGCGGGGGAGGTGGGCCCGATCGGCGCGACGGGCCTCGCAGGCGCCGATGGCCTCGCAGGCGCGGATGGCGCGCAGGGACCGGCAGGCCCGCCGGGTGTCGCCGGCGCGGACGGCATGCAAGGTCCGACCGGGCCCACCGGCGCGCAGGGCCCCGAGGGTCCGGCGGTGAGCCCGGTCGAGGTCGCGCAGGCGATCGCCGCGGACCCGGCGCTGATCGGCGCGCTGCTCGCGCCACCGCCGCCGGCGATCGAGATCGTCGACGCCGGGACTTCGGGCAGCGCGCAATGCGCCGTGACCCGAAACGGCGGTTATCTGTCCTGCGCGCCGTCCCGCGCGAGCGACTACGGCGGCACGACCTTGTTCACGCAGGTGCCCACCGGCTCGGGCTACGTCGCCGTCGCGGTCGTCGGTCCTGCGACGCAGCAGGCGGCGTGCGCGCTGCGGAGCACCGGTCAGATCACCTGCTGGGGACGTCCGATCTCGATCCCTTCGGGGTCCGACTTTACCAGCCTCATCGGCAGCGGCTCGACGTTCTGCGGCTTGCGCTCGACCGGGCAGGCGAGCTGCTGGGGCCTCGCAGGAATGGTGAACTCGCGCGGAGCGGGCTTTCAGACCCTCGAGGTGCGTGCGGGCATCGACGGGCAGGGTGAGGGGTCGGCGCTCTGCGCCCGCGGGACGGCGGGTGTGTTTTGCAAGGACGGCGCCTCCGGCGACTTCGTCGAGAGCAGCGCCACCGTCGGCCTCGCCGTGGCGCTCGCGCGGAGCGGGAGTGGTGACATCTTCACCGGGACCGAGCTCAGGCTCTGCGCGTTGGCTTCGGACGGACGGGTGGTCTGCGCGGGCGTCAGCGCCAATCGCTTCTCGGGTACGTTCGTGGCGATGCCCGATGCCCCTGCGCCCAACGCGTGCGCGGCGCGCGCCGATGGCTCGACGGTTTTGCATCGATCTCCAGACGGGTAACGCGTCGAGCCTGTGCGCCCTCGGCCGTTACCCGGAGGTAACGTTCGTGCCTTGCAGACTGGGCGCCGGCAGCGGCGGCGGCCTGCAGTAGTCGCCGGGAGAATGGTGCGTAAGACCTCCGCCGAGAGAAACTATCTCAGCGGAGGATTAATACTTTGAACCCCGACAAACTCACCCAGAAATCACGCGAAGCTTACAACGGTGCGATCGCCGAGGCGGTCCGCAGGAAGCACCAGGAGGTCGACGTCGACCACCTCTTCATCGCGCTCGTGGACCAGGAGAACGGACTTTTTCCGCGCATTTTGGGTCGAATGGACGTCCCGGTCGCGGCGCTGAAGACCGCCGTCGAAGCCGACCTCAAGAAGAAGCCGGCCGTGAGCGGGCCCGGCGCCGACTCCTCGAACCTTCGACCCACGACGGCCTTCACGAGGGCCCTCGTCCGCGCGGAAGACGAGGCCAAGAAGTTGAAGGACGACTATGTCTCGGTCGAGCACCTCGGCCTGGGTCTGGTCGAGAGCGGCGGCGCGCTCGGAAAGGTGCTCCAGACCTTCAACGTGACGCACGATCGTTACCTCGCGGCCATGGCACAGGTGCGCGGCAACCAGCGCGTGCAGAACGACGCGCCCGAGGACAGCTACGAAGCGCTCACCAAGTACGGCACCGATCTCGTCCAGCTGGCGAAGGACGGGAAGCTCGATCCGGTGATCGGCCGCGACGACGAGATCCGCCGCGTCATCCGCATCCTCTCGCGCAAGACCAAGAACAACCCGGTGCTCATCGGTGAGCCGGGCGTCGGCAAGACCGCGATCGTCGAGGGCCTCGCGCAGCGCATCGTGCGCGGCGACGTCCCCGAGTGGATGAAGGATCGCACCATCTTCTCGCTCGACATGGGCGCGCTGATGGCCGGCGCGAAGTATCGCGGTGAGTTCGAGGAGCGCCTGAAGGCCGTGCTCGCGGAGGTCAAGAAGAGCGAAGGCCGCGTCATCATGTTCATCGACGAGATCCACACCATCGTCGGTGCTGGAAAGACCGAGGGCTCGACCGACGCCGGGAACATGCTGAAGCCGATGCTCGCGCGCGGTGAGCTGCACTGCATCGGCGCGACCACGCTCGACGAGCACAGGAAGCACATCGAGAAGGACGCGGCGCTCGAGCGGCGCTTCCAGCCGGTGATGGTCGATCCGCCAAACGTCGAGGACACCGTGTCGATCTTGCGGGGAATCAAGGAGCGCTTCGAGACGCACCATGGCGTGCGCATCCAGGACAACGCGCTGGTCGCGGCCGCGATGCTCTCGCACCGCTACATCACCGATCGCTTCTTGCCCGACAAGGCGATCGATCTCGTCGACGAAGCGTCGGCCACGATCCGCACCGAGATCGACTCGATGCCGCAGGAGCTCGATCAGGTCACGCGCCGCGTGATGCAGCTCGAGATCGAGGAGGCCGCGCTCAAGAAGGAGAAGGACGCGGCGTCGAAGGCCCGGCTCGAGGAGCTGCGCCGCGAGCTCGGCGATTTGAAGGCCGAGGCCAACACCATGAAGGGCCAGTGGGAGGCGGAGAAGGCGCAGATCCAGTCGTTGCGAAAGCTCCGCGAAGAGATCGAGCAGGTCCGCCACCAGATCGAGGCGGCGGAGCGCAGCTACGATCTGAACGGCGCCGCGCAGCTGAAGTACGGGCGGCTGCCGGAGCTGGAAAAGAAGCTCAAGGACGCCGACGCGAAGAGCGCCGCGAGCAACGCGCCGAAGCTGCTGCGCGAGGAAGTGACCGAGGAAGAGATCGCCGAGGTCGTCGCGCGCTGGACCGGCATCCCGGTGCGGCGCCTGGTCGAGGGCGAGCGCGACAAGCTCCTGCGCATGGACGAGGTGCTGCACAAGCGGGTCGTCGGCCAGGACGAGGCCGTACAGCTGGTGGCCGACGCGGTGATCCGCGCGCGCGCCGGGATCAAGGATCCGAAGCGGCCGATCGGCTCGTTCATCTTCCTGGGGCCCACCGGCGTCGGAAAGACCGAGCTGGCGAAGGCGCTCGCGGAGACGCTGTTCGACTCCGAGAACAACATGATCCGCATCGACATGAGCGAGTACATGGAGAAGCACGCGGTCTCGCGGCTGGTCGGCGCGCCTCCGGGCTACGTCGGCTACGAGGAGGGCGGTCAGCTCACCGAGGCCGTGCGGCGCAAGCCGTACAGCGTGATCCTCTTCGACGAAATCGAGAAGGCGCACCACGACGTGTTCAACGTGCTGCTCCAGATGCTCGACGATGGACGGGTCACCGACTCGCAGGGGCGGATGGTCGACTTCAAGAACACCGTCGTGATCATGACGTCGAACATCGGCTCGCAGGAGATCCTGAAGGGCGTGACGCCCGACGGACTGCTCGAGGAAAAGGCCAAGACCGCGGTCCTGGCCGAGCTGCGAGGTCATTTCCGGCCCGAGCTGCTGAACCGGATCGACGAGATCGTGGTGTTTCGACCGCTCTTGCTGGGAGAGATCGAGAAGATCGTCGACCTCCTGGCCGAGGAGCTGAAGAAGCGCCTGGCCGAGCGTCAGGTGCGGCTGGAGATCACGCCGCAGGCCCGGCTGCACATCGCGAAGTCGGGTTATGACCCCGTCTATGGCGCGCGACCGCTGAAACGTTTCCTCCAGCGCGAGGTGGAGACCAGAGTCGCAAGGGCGCTGATCGCCGGGCAGGCCGTGGGCGGGGGGCAGGTCCTGGTGGACGTGAAAGAGGGCAAGCTCGACGTCTCGGTGACCTAATCAGAGGTACGCCTTGGCCTCCCCCGGTCGGACGTGTGAAACTACGCCGGATGACCGTCTCGTTTTCCTCCCGGCTCCTGGGAATCACGTTCGCACTGCTCTGGGGAGCGGGGTGCGTGACCGACGCGTCCGACGCGCCCTGCACCGCGGAAGAAGAGTGTCTCTCTGGCTTCGAGTGCGTGGAGAAGATCTGCCAGCCCTGCGCCGGGAACATGTGCGGGCCGAAGGTGACGATCAACATCGGCCCCAGCGGCGGCACGGTCTGTGGTCCCGACAACGTCTGCATCGTCATCCCGCGCGGCGCGGTCGCGGCGCCCACGGCGATCACGATCCGCCGGCCGGAGCCGCAGCCCACCGTCTCGGGCGGTCCGGAGCGCGTCAGCAAGATCTACGAGATCACGCCGAGCACCCTCGAGCTGTTGCACGACGGCACGGTCGGCATCCCGACGACGGTGACCCCGATCGATCAGCTCTCGGTCGGGCGCCTGGAGTCGGGCGGCACCGTGACGGTGCTGCCTGGGACCGCGGTCGACGCTCAGGTGAAGGGCCAGACGCGAACGCTCGGCTCGTTCTTCGTGGTCCGCGCCGTGGGCCCGCGCCCCGATGGCGGCTTGAACGACGACGCCACGGTCGGCGAGCTCGACGCGAACGGCAACACCGACGCGATGCTCGACGCGGGCTCCAACGACGACGCGGCGACCCCGCCCGACGACGCTGGCGTCGCCGACGACGCGGCCGGTGGCTTCCTGGACGCCTCGCCGGTGTTCGCGGACGCGACCCCCGGTCAGGACGCTGCGCCGGTGTTCCCGGACGCTGCGCCGGTGTTCGCCGACGCGGCCCCGGTCTTCCGGGACGCGACGCCGGGTCAGGACGCTGCGCCGGTGTTCCCGGACGCAGCGCCGGTGTTCCCGGACGCGACGCCTGTGTTCGCCGACGCGACGCCGATCTTTCCGGATGCGACGCCGATCTTCCCCGATGCTGCGCCGGTGTTCCCAGACGCAGCGCCGATCTTCCCGGACGCAGCGCCGATCTTCCCGGACGCAGCGCCGATCTTCCCGGACGCGGCGCCGATCTTCCCGGACGCGGCGCCGATCTTCCCGGACGCAGCGCCGATCTTCCCGGACGCAGCGCCGATCTTCCCCGATGCTGCGCCGATCTTCCCCGATGCTGCGCCGGTCTTCCCCGATGCTGCGCCGGTGTTCCCGGACGCGGCGCCCGTGTTCGATGACGCCGCTCCGGCGAACGACGACGCGGCGGCGGTCGAGGACGACGCGGCGGAAGCGCCCGACTCGGGGCTCTGATCTATCCGTGGAAGCGCGCGCCGCTCTTGGCGTGCGCGAGCAGGAGCTCCGGCGGCGCCCAGCGCTTGCCGTAGCGCTCCGCGTACACCCGCACGCGACGCACGAGCTCGGCCGGCCCGAGGCTGTCCGCGAAGCGGAACGGACCGCCACGAAACGGCGGGAATCCAAGCCCGAAGATGGCCCCGATGTCGCCGTCGCGCGGTGATCGCAGGACGCCCTCACCGAGGCAGCGGATCGCCTCGCAGACCATCGCGAGGCCCAGCCGCTCGCCGAGCTCGTCGAGGTTCGCCTTGCCCGGTGCGCGCGGCTCGAGACCGAGGATCTTGTAGATCGCCGGATCGACCTCCTTCTTCTTGCCCGCGCCGTAGATGTAGAAGCCCTTCTTGCCTTTGCGCCCGGTGCGCCCGTCGGCGATGAGCTTGTCGAGGCCGGGCGGTGGCGTGAGCCGTTCACCGAACGCCGCGTGCATGATGTGGCCGACCTTCTCCGCCGTATCGATGCCCACCTCGTCGAGCAGCGTGATCGGCCCGACCGGGAAGCCGAAGTGCTTCGCCGCGCGATCGATGTCCTCGATCGGCGTGCCTTCCGACAGCATCCACGACGCCTCGTTGAAGTACGGGGCGAGGATGCGGCTGGTGTAGAAGCCGACGCCGTCATTCACCACGATCACCGTCTTGCCTTGCCTCTTCCCCAGCTCCGCGGCGGTCGCGACGACCTCGTCCGACGTCCCGGGGTGCCGCACGATCTCGAGCAGCGGCATCTTGTGGACCGGGCTGAAGTAATGCATCCCGACCACCCGATCGGGGCGCGGTGAGCCCGCGGCGATCTTGGTGATCGGCAGCGACGAGGTGTTCGATGCGAAGATCACGTCGGGCCCGCAGGCGGCCAGCGTCTCCTTCAGCACCGCGTGTTTGACCTCGATCGACTCGAACACCGCCTCGATCACGATCTCCGCGCTCTTCATGCCGGAGTAGTCGGTGGTCCCGGTGATCGTCGACATCAGCCGATCGCGCTCGCTCTCGGTCATGCGCCGCTTCGTCACGCGCTCGTCGGCCAGCTCGCGCAGCGCCTTCATGCCCTTGCCGACGGCCGCGGCGTCGCGATCGCGCATGCGCACCGGGATGCCGGCCTGCGACGCCGTCACCCAGGCGATACCGTGGCCCATGATCCCCGCGCCGAGCACGCCGACCTTGGTCACCGGCAGGCCCTTGGCGTCCTTCGTCCCGTTCTCCTTCTTGAGCTCGGTGGTGGCGAAGAAGATCTCGACCAGGCGGCGCGACACGTCGGTCACCGCCAGCTCGCCGAAGCGCTTCGACTCCAGCTCGAGGCCCGCTTCACGGCCCTTTTCCAGGCCCACGCGCACCACCTCGAGGATCTTGTACGGCGCCGGATAGTGCGGGCCGGCCTTCCTCTCCAGCGCCCTTTCAGCCTGATCGAAGACGATCTTGCGACCCGCCGGGTTCCGGGCGAGCGCGAGCTCCTTCAGCACGTCGGGGTTCGTGAGCTCCTCGATCGACTCGCCGATGTCGCTCGCGAGGCCGGTCAGCCGATCGACCAGGCTCACGCGCTTCGGCTTCACCTCGGCCGCGAGCGAGAGCGCCAGCTTCACCGCCGCGTCGATCAAGATCGAAGGCGGCACCACCTCGTCGACGAGGCCCAGCTTCTTCGCCTTCTTGCCGTCGATCTGCTTGCCCGTGAGCAGCATGTCGAGCGCGGCCTCGAGCCCCACCAGCGCCGGCAAGCGCTGCGTTCCGCCCGCGCCGGGGAGCACGCCGAGTTGCACCTCGGGGAGGCCGATCTTGGTCTTGGGGTCGGACGAGGCGACGCGCGCCTGGCAGGCCATGGCGAGCTCGAGCCCGCCGCCGAGGCAGGCGCCGTGGATCGCGGCGACGATCGGCTTCTCCGACTTCTCGATCTCGTCGAACGAGGCCTGCGCCAGGCGCGAGCGGCGCTCCGCGTCGGCGGCCACCAGCGTCTGCTGGATGACCTTGATGTCGGCGCCCGCGACGAACGACGAGGGCTTCTTCGACGCGAGCACGATCGCCTTCACCGCGTCGTCGTGGCGCAGCTTGCGCATCAACGAATCGAGCTCCTCGCGCATGCCCTCGACCAGCGTGTTCTGCGACTGTCCCGGGACGTCGATCCAAACCACCGCGACGCCGTCGGTCTTGTTCTCGATGCTGAAAAAGCTCATTTCAGGCCTCCACGATCATCGCGGCGCCGAGGCCGCCTGCTGCGCACTGGGTCACCATGCCGAGGCCGCCGCCCCTGCGGTGGAGCTCGTTGACCACCGTCGTGATCTGGCGGGCGCCGGTGGCTGCGAACGGGTGACCGATCGCGATCGAGCCGCCGTAGATGTTCAGCTTCTCATCGGGCACCACGCCGAGCGCCTCGCTGCGGCCGATCTTCTCGGCGAACGCCCTCGACGCGAACGCCTGGAGGTTCGACAGCACCTGCGCCGCGAACGCCTCGTGCAGATCGACCAGCGTGAGATCCGACAGCTTCAAGCGCGCCGCGTCGAGCGCGCGCGGTGCCGCATACGCCGGGCCCGCGAGCAGCTGATCAGCCGGATCCAGCGCCGCGAACGCGAACGACCGGATGCGCGCGCGCGCGGTGTAGCCGAGCGCCTTGGCCACGTCTTCGCGCATGAGCACGACCGCGGACGCGCCATCGGTGAGCGGCGAGCTGTTGCCCGCGGTGATGGTGCCCCACTTCTTGTCGAACGCCGGCCCGAGGTCGGCGTACTTCGCGAGGACCGACTCCTTTCGCACCAGGTTGTCCTCGACGTACGGCTCGTAGCTCGGCGGCACGAGCGTGGTCATCACCTCGTCGGCGAACACGCCGCTCGACCAGCCCTTCGCCGCGTGCGTGTGCGATCGATGCGCAAAGGCGTCCTGATCGGCGCGCGAGATGCCGTTCTCCTTGGCCATCTTCTCGGCGCACTCGCCCATCGACATGCCGATCGACTTCTCCTTGATGGCCGGCGGCACCGGCAGGAGATCCTTGGGGCCGACGTGCGAGAACGCGCGCAGCTTGTCCATCGGGTTGCGCGCGCGGTTCGCGTCGATGAGCGCCTCGGTGAGGCCCTTGCTCACCGTGATCGGCACGTCGCTCGCCGAGTCGGCGCCACCGGCGATGACGATCTTGGCCTGGCCGGTGGCGATCATCTGCGCCGCCGTCGCGACCGCTTGCGTGCTGGTGGCGCAGGCGCGGATCACCGAGAACGCGTCGATCTGCCGCGGCAGACCGGCCTGCAGCACGAGCTCGCGCGCGATGTTGGGACCCGCGAGCGACGGCACGACCTGGCCGTAGACCACGGCGTCGATCTCCTTCGGATCGAGGTCGATGCGCTCGATCAGCTCGCGCACCACGATCGCGGCGAGGTCGAGGGCCGAGAGGTGGCGGTACGCGGTGCCCATTTTGGCGAAGGGCGTCCGCAGCCCGCGCACGATGACCGCGCGGCTGAGGCTGTCATTGGGTTCGACCGGATGGACCATGGAGTCTCCTTGCGCCCGCCTTCGGATCTTCGAATGACGCGATGCGTGATGCCGTCATCCAACATCGTTGACTCGAAAGTCAACCTCCTCGTGGTAGCAATTGAGTCCCCTCCGGCACTACGGTGCTTCCGCCGTGGACGAGCGGTTTCGCACCTATTTCGAGCAGAGCCACGAGGGCATCTGGCGCATCTCGCTCGACGCACCGATCTCGATCGAGGCGCCCGAGGAGACGCAGGTCGATCGGATGTTCGCCGAGTGCCGCCTCGCCGACGCGAACCTGGCGTTCGCCAGAATGTACGGGTTCGAGCGCCCCGACGAGCTGATCGGCGCGCCGCTGACGACGATGCTCCCCGACAACGCGGACAACCGCACGTACCTGCGAACGCTGATCCGATCGGGCTATCGGCTCACCGACGCCGAGTCGTTGGAGATCGACAAGAACGGCGCCACCAAACACTTCCTCAACAGCCTCTTCTGCGTGGTGAAGGAGGGCGTGATCGTCGAGGCCTGGGGCAGCCAGCGCGACATCACCGCGCTCAAGCAGATGGAGGCGCACCTGCGGCAGACGCAGAAGATGTCGGCGATCGGCCGGCTCGCGGGCGGCGTCGCGCACGACTTCAACAACCTGCTCGGCATCGTGCTCGGCTCCGCGGAGCTGGCGGTGGATCTCGTGCCGAGCGGGCACCCGGTGCGCACCGAGCTCACGTACATCCGCGAGGCTGCCGAGCGCGCGGGCGTGGTGACGCAGCAGCTCCTCTCCTTCGCCGGTCGCTCGCCCGGAGCGCTCGGCGCGCTGTCGCTCCGCACCGTGGTGAGCGAGCTTCGCCCGCTGCTCGATCGCATCGTCGGCGCGGCCGTGAGGACCGAGCTGTTGCTCGGCAAGTCGCCCGGCATGGTGCGCGCCGATCGCGGGCAGCTCGAGCAGATCCTGGTCAACCTCGCGCTCAACGCGAAGGACGCGATGCCGAAGGGCGGCCAGCTGATCTTCGATCTCGGCGAGGAGCACGACGCCGAGGGGCAGCCGCTGGTGCGACTCACCGTGCGCGACACCGGCCAAGGGATGAGCGAGGAGGTGCAGGCCCGGCTGTTCGAGCCGTTCTTCACCACCAAGCCGCAAGGGAAGGGCACCGGCCTCGGGCTCGCGACGTCCTATGCGTTGCTCCAGCAGTGGAAGGGGAGCTTTCGCGTGGAGAGCACGCCCGGCGTCGGCTCGGCGTTCCACATCCTCGTTCCGAAGAGCGCCGAGGCCCTGAAGCGCGCTGTCTCGGTGCTCCCGATCGCCGGCGGTAGCGAGACCATCCTGGTGGTCGACGACGAGCTTCACCTGCGCAACATCACCGCGCGCGCGCTGCGCCGGTACGGCTACACGGTGCTCGAGGCGGACGGACCGAGCGATGCGCTGACCATCGCGCGCGCGACGAAGCTCGATCTCTTGGTCGCCGACGCGTTGATGGCGCAGATCAGCGGGGTCGAGTTAGCCGAGAGGGTCCGCGCGATCCAGCCGACCCTCAAGGTGCTCTACACTTCGGGGTACGCGCGTGACGCCCGCCTCGATGGCCGCGGCAGCGTGCCCGAAGGCGCGCCGATCCTGGCGAAGCCGTGGACCCTCGACACGATCGGGCGTCTGGTGCGCGACACGCTCGATCGGCGCGATAGTTGGTGAGCGCTCGGCGGGCCCTCGCAAAGGCGCGACCGCAGGCGACCGAATTGCCTCAGGCGCGCGGCAAGAAGCGATCGTCCTGCTGCGTGGCCACCCCGTCCTCCACGAGCTTCGAGAGATGCGCGAGGCAGGAGCGCTCGGCCAAGGGCCAGAGGAACTCCGGCGTGTCGGCGTAGGCGATCGGGACCAGGCTCTTCACCGTGTCCGCGCGCGCGAGCGCCGACAGCACCAGCGCCTCGCGCTTCAGGCGGTGCGCGACGTACTGCTCGAGCTTCTCGATGCCCTCGATCACCGGCATGCCGTGCGCGGGGAAGAGGAGCTTCGGCTCCATGGCGCGCATGCGGCGCAGCTGGCGGAGGTACTCGGCCATGTCGCCGTCGGGCGGGTCGATGATGATCGTGCCGATGCTCGCCACCATGTCGCCGACGATCATCGCGCGCGATCCGGGGCGGCGATCGACCAGGACGACGTGCCCGCGCGCGTGACCCGGCGTGAACAGCACATCGAGCGGGAACGGCGCGTCGGGCTCGCCGAGGTCGATCCGACCGCCGTCGCTCAAGAGGTGCGTCACCGGCACGCGATCGCCGAGCAGATCGCGCGTGATCGCGTGCGCCATGATCGGGACGTTCTTCTCGCGCGCCAGCCACTGCGCGCTGCCCACGTGATCGCCGTGGTGGTGAGTCAAGACGATGCTCTCGAGCTTCGCGCCTTGCTGCTCGAGGCGACCGAGCTCGGTGAGGAACAGGTGCCGCTCGCTGTCGTCGTAGGTGGCGGGATCGACCGCGATCAGCCGGCGGTGGCCGACGAGATAGCAGTTGGTGTGGAGCGCCGGCGGCAGCGTCGGCGTGACGAGCGGGACGCCCCGGACCCCCGGCGTGCACGAGAAGTACCGCACGTCCTGGCCCTGAGCCCCATCCGCGGCGGCGAAGCGCTCGGCGATCCCGGTGGGGCCGGGCAGCATCGCTTCGAGCGCGAGCCAGGTCGGTGGCGCGAGCCACAGATCGAAGCGACGCCAGGCCTCGACCAGATCGATCGGCCGCGCCAGCGCCGGCGACTCCAGCTCGCCCTGCGCGACGCGCGGCGAATCGCACGACGCGACGCGCAGCAAGAAACACGCGGTGTCGAAGCGGATCGGCGAGAACGTCGGCGTCACCCAGCGCGCGAGGAGCTCGAGTCGGGTGGTGTCGATCGGCACGCCGAGCGTGTGGTGCACCGCTTCGAGGCTCGTTCCGTCGTGCGCCAGCGTTGCGTCGCGCAGCCGGTCACCGTCGAGGATCAGGCCCGTCTCCTCCCACAGCTCGCGGAGCGCGCCGAGCATCGTCGACTCGCCTTCGTGGATCGAACCGCCGGGGAACACGGTGTAGCCGCCGAGGAAGCTGGCGTCCTTGCGGCGGCGGCCGACCACCGTCTTGCCGTCGGCGGTGAGGACGATGATCAGCGCGGCGTGATTCATCGCGTCAGCGGGCGGCGGCGCGCGCGGGCTCGGAGGGGCGTGCGGCGAGCGACCGGTACAGCGAAGTCCAGCGGCCGAGGCAAGCGTCGAGGCGGAAGTGCTGATCGACGTGCGCGCGGTTCGCGGCGCCCAGCGTCTGGCGGCGGCGCGGATCCGTCACCAGCGTGGCGATGGTATCGGCGAGCAGATCCAGGCGATCGGACGGCACCACCAGCTCGCGGTTGGGCTCGGCCATCATGCTCACGACGTCGCCCACCGCGGTCGAGACGATCGGCAGGCCGGTCGCCATCGCCTCGAGCACCGACAGCGGCATCTGCTCGGTCGTCGACGAGAGCGTGAAGATGTCCATCTGCTGGTAAAATGGCGCGGGGTTGCTGGCCACGCCCGCGAACGTCACGCGATCGTCGATCCCGAGCGACTTCGAGAGCGCCTGCGCCGCGGGCAGCTCCGGGCCGTCACCCACGAACAGCAGCCGCGCCTGCGCGCGGAGGAGCGAGTTCGCGGCGTAGGCGCGCAGGAGGCCCACCTGGTTCTTCTCCGGCCGGAAGCGCCCGACGTGCCCGATGACGACCTCGCGCGTCGCCTCCACCGTCGCGCTCGCCTTGGGCGAGAAGTGCGTGGTGTCGACGCCGTTCGGAAAGTAGTGCACGCGCTCGGCCGGCTGGTGCCAGACGTTCTTGGCCATCTCGGCGAGGCGCATCGACGGCACGACCAGCGCGCGCACCGCCGGCAGCAAGCAGCGCCGCGCGTAGATGCGCCGCTTGATCGGGCGCGCGCTCTCCTCGGGACCGAAGCCGTCCTCGTGATGGACGACAGCGCCCGCACCGATCAGCGCCGCCGCGGCGATGCTCTCGATCGCGCCCCAGTTGTACGTGAGCACCAGATCGGGGCGCCGGACGCGCATCGCCTCGGCCATCGAGATCGTCATGCCCAGCGTGTGTCGCACGCGCGGTGGAGCGACGAGCTCGAAGCGCACGGTGCTCGGCAGCTTCGAGAGCGCGCCGGTGCGGCCATCGAGCGCCACGACCGAGTGCACGACGTCCGGGCCGAGCAGCGCCATCAGCTGCAGCGCGCGCACCTCGAGGCCACCGGCATCGAAGCTGGGAAACACATGAAAAAATCTGAGGCTCATTCGTATGACTACGCTCGCCTTTGGGCTTGCATGGAGCGAAACGCGCCTGGAAATATCGGGGTCATTCGGCGGCGCGGTCAAGCGACAAGCCGTACAGGCGATACTTGCGATCGAGCTTGCCATCCATCGATTCGATGGCGCGGTTGATGAGCCAGTTGTCCTCGAGCGTCCACCCGATCTCGCCGCCGCCCATGCCGAGGCTCTTCGCGCGCAGCGCCGTCTCGATGAACATCAGAGCCTCGAGGCCGCGCTTCCTGAACTCGGGGATGATGCCGAGCACCATCAAGCGGGCGTACTTCACCCTCTTCAGGCCGAAGAGGAGCTTGGCCCAGCCCATCGGGAAGAGCTTGCCGTCGCGCGGCATCGCCTCGTTCACGTCGGGCAAGGTGACGCTGAATCCCACCGGACGGCCCTTCACCTCGACCACCAGGAGCAGCTCCTCGCGCGCGATCGGCTTGAGGTTCTTCGCGATGTGCACGAACTCGTCCTTCCCGACCGGAACGAAGCCCCAGTTCCGCTGCCAGGCGTCGTTGTAGAGGCTGAACATCGTCTCCACCTCCGACTTGAAGTTCTTCATCGAGACGTTGCGGATCACCACGCCGTCGCGCTTCTTGACCCGCTCGCAGAGCTTGTTGATGCGCGCGACCTTGGGGTTGTCGATGCCCTTCGTGACGTCGATCCACCACGCGTAGAGATCCTTCGCCTTACCGAAGCCGAAGCTGGTGATCAGCTCCTCGTAGTAGCGCGGGTTGTAGGTCATCTCGATCGTCGGCGGGCGATCGAAGTTCTCCACCAGCAGTCCGCACTGGTGGTTCGACGTGAAGTTCATCGGGCCGATGACCTCGGTCGCGCCCTTGTCTTTGACGAACTTCGACGCCTCGGCGAGCAGCGCGTGGGCCACCTTGCGGTCGTTCACGCTGTCGAAGAAGCCGAACCAGCCGGCGTTCACGCCGTGATACGCGTCGTACGAGCGATCGACGTGGCCGGTGATGCGGCCGACCGGCTTGCTGCCGGCGTAGGCGATCATCGCTTGGATCTCCAGCGACTTCAGCCCGACGTTCTTGCCGGTGTCGAGGAACTCCATCCGCTCCATGCGCAGCGGCTCGATGTAGTGCGGATCGCCCGCGTAGAACGGGCCGGGGACGTCGATGAAGCGCTTGCGGTCGCTCTTGTTCGCGAGGTCGATCGTCTCGAGGCGGATGCCGGTGATGTCGGTGATGCGCGTCGGGGCCGGCGGATCGTAGGGCGGCAGATCGCGCGGCGGTGCGCCGAAAGGATGCTCGTCGCTCTCGGCGGGCAGGGGGCTCGACGAGGGCGGTCCGTCCGGGCTCGAAGCGGTCGCAGGGGTCGGTTGCACGGACACGTCCACGACGCGCGGGCTAACATCCGGGTCTGCCCGGGGGCAAGCTTCACGAACCGACGTGCAGCGCGCGGATCA
>Ga0335397_10006568_pt1 | contig 14980 bp, 15 predicted proteins | sample MAT04_FD_205740 | JGI IMG/M metagenome (GOLD analysis project Ga0335397, IMG submission 205740) | Freshwater microbial communities from Lake Fryxell liftoff mats and glacier meltwater in Antarctica - MAT-04 (spades assembly) (version 2) ...
CCGGTCGAGGCGTGGGGGAGCACACCGATGGGAGGCGGCGCCGGGCGGGCGCGGGTGCCTTCGGGTGGCGCGTGGGAGCGGGTCTCGTCGAGGGCGTCGGCCAAGCGTGTCTGGAAGCTGGCCAGGGCGGCCTCGGCCGTCTCGATCGGGATGTCGCCGCGCTTGACCAGGGCCTCGGTGTAGAGCTTGCGCACGCTGCGGCGCTGCTCGATCTTGGCGTACATGAGCGGCTGCGTGTAGCTGGGGTCGTCGCCCTCGTTGTGACCGTGGCGCCGGTAGCAGACCATGTCGATCACGACGTCCTTGTGGAACCGCTGCCGATAGGCGAAAGCCAGGTGCGCCACCCTTACGCACGCTTCGGGGTCGTCGCCGTTCACGTGGAAGATCGGGGCGTCGACCATCTTGGCCACGTCGGTGCAGTACTCCGAGGAGCGGGCCGACTTCGGCGGGGTGGTGAAGCCGAGCTGGTTGTTGATGATCAGGTGGACGGTGCCGCCGACGCGGTAGCCCTTGATGAGCGACAGGTTGAGCGTCTCGGCCACCACGCCCTGGCCGGCGAAGGCGGCGTCGCCGTGGATCAGGATGGGGAGCACGGGGTACTGCCCGGGAGGCTCGATCTGGTCCATCCGAGCCCGGGCCATGCCCTCGACCACCGGGTTGGCGGCCTCGAGGTGCGACGGGTTGGCGGCCAGCTCCACCATGATGGCGTTGCCCTGGCGCGACACGAACTTGCCGGTCTGGCCCAGGTGGTACTTCACGTCGCCTGAGCCCTGGGTGGACTCGGGGTCGACGGCGCCCTCGAACTCCTTGAAAAGCTGCTCGTAGGACTTGCCCACGATGTTCACGAGCACGTTGAGACGGCCGCGATGGGCCATGCCCATGACCACCGAGTCGAGTTGGCCATCGGCCGCGTCCTGCAGGACGGCGTCGAGCAGGGGGATGGCGCTCTCGGCGCCGTCGATGCCGAAGCGCTTCTGGCCGAGGTACTTGGTGGCCAGGAACTTCTCGAGCGCCTCGGCCGCGTTGAGCCGGTCGAGGACGTGGATCTGCGTGTCGACGTCGATCGGGATGGTGTTGCCCTCGAGCTGCGCCTGGATCCAGTCCTTCTCCGCCGGCTCCTGGATGTGCATGTACTCGACGCCGATGGTGCGGCAGTAGGCGTCGCGCAGCACGTGGAGGATGTCGCCCAGCGCCATGTGCTCGGTGCCGGCGATGCCGTCGGACAGGAACTCGCGGTCGAGGTCCCAGATGGTGAGCCCGTAGCCGGCCGGGTCGAGCTCGGCGTGCATGTGGGGCTCTTCTTCACGCAGCGGGTCGAGGTCGGCGATGAGGTGGCCGCGGACCCGGTGCTGGGTGATGAGCCGAGCGACCTGGACCTGCTTGGCGACAGCCGCTTCGGTCGAGTTGAGCGGGTTGACGTCGCGACGCCACTGCACGGCTTCGTAGGGCACGCCGATGTCCCGGAAGAGGTCGCTGTAGAAGTCGTCCTCGCCCACCAGCAGCTGGTGGACGCGCTTCAAGAACATTCCGGACTCGGCGCCCTGGATGATGCGGTGGTCGTAGGTGGACGAGATGGTGATGATCTTGGACAGGCCGAGCCGAGCGATGGTGGCCGGGTCGGCGCCCTGGTACTCCGCCGGGTAGTCGAGCGAGCCGACGCCCACGATGAGGCCCTGGCCGGGCATCAGCCGCGGCACCGACTGCACGGTGCCGATCGTGCCCGGGTTGGTCAGCGAGACGGTGACCCCGGCGAAGTCATCCGGGGTCAGCTTGTTGTTGCGAACCTTGCGGATGAGGTCTTCGTAGGCATCCCAGAACTCGGCGAAGTTGAGCGTGTCGGTGTCGCGGATGCACGGGACCAGCAGCGAGCGGGAGCCATCTGACTTCTCCACGTCAACGGCCAGACCCAGGCCGAGCCGTTCGTGGCGCACGACGTGCGGCGTGCCGTCCGGGCCCTCGACGAACGCCGAGTTCATCACCGGCATCGTCTCGTGGATGGCCTTGATCACGGCATAGCCGATGATGTGCGTGAACGACACCTTGCCGCCGACGGTGCGGCCGAGGTGGTTGTTGAGCACGCGGCGGTTGACCTCGAGCAGCTTGGCCGGCACCTCGCGGAAGCTGGTGGCCGTGGGCACGCCGAGGCTTGCCTGCATGTTGGTGACGATGCGAGCGCTGGCGCCGCGCAGCGCGGTGGCGCCGGCGGGCAGCTCGGCTTTGTCACGCGCCGGCGTCGGTGGTGCCGCCGGAGCCTCGGCTCGAGCGGCTGGGCGGCCGGTCAGGCCCACCCCCGGTCGGTAGTCCTGGAAGAACTCCTGCCAGCTCGGGCTCACCGAACCGGGGTCGTTCACGAACTGGGCGTACATCTCGTCGACGAGCCAAGCGTTCGGCCCGACGACTGCTGGGGGGTGCTCTTCGGCCACGATCTCGCATGGTACCGGTCTGGCCGGACCGTTCGGAGATGGGCGTCAGTCTGACGCTTCGCGGCGGGCGGCCATCTTCGAGATCCAGCGGACCATCGAGTCCCTGTCCACGGCGCCCGGGATGAGGAGGGCATCGTCGACCCACCACGCCGGGGTGGCCGTCACGCCCCGCCTCCGGGCCTCGGCCATCGACTCGTCGAGGGCGACGGCACCGTGGCCGTCGGCCACCAGCTCGAGGGCGGTGGCGACGTCGACCCCGGCGCGGCGGGCCACGCCCTCGACGACGTCGGGGTCGGCGAGGTCGCGTCCGTCGACCCATCGCGCCTCGAACAGTCCGTCGTCGAGGGCGGTGAAGGCATCCGGCTGCGTTCGGCGGACGACCTCGGCCAGCTCGAGCACCCGCCTCGTGTTGGGTGTGTGCGTGGGCTTGGCGAACGGCAGGCCGACCTCGGCGCACTCCGCACCGATGAGATCGAGGACGCGATCGAGCCGGCCACCAGCGCGGATGGCCACGCCGTCGGGCGGGATATCGGGGTGGAGCTCGTAGGGCAGGTGGGTGACGCGCACCCCCATCGACTCGAGCAGCGCCGTCCGATCGCGGGCCAGGTAGCACCAGGGGCAGAGGTAGTCGCTCCACAGCAGGGCGTGCACGGCGGCCAGCGTACGGCCGACGGGTACGCTCGCCGTCGTGCGCGTCGTCACCTGGAACGTCAACTCCCTGAAGGCCCGGCTCGAGCGGGTGGAGATGTGGATCGAGGTCAACCGTCCAGAGGTGCTCTGCCTCCAGGAGACGAAGATGGCCGATGCTGCGTTCCCGGCCATGGTGTTCGAGGGGCTTGGCTACGAGACCGTCCACCATGGCGACGGCCGCTGGAACGGCGTAGCCATCCTGTCACGCGTCGGCCTGGTCGATCCGGTGCTCGGTTTCGACGACGACGACGAGCCCGACCGCGACACCCGGATCGTGTGGGCCACCTGTGGTGGTGTGCGGGTGGCCAGCGTCTACGTGCCCAACGGGCGTGCCCTCGACGAGGAGCACTACCAGTACAAGCTCGGGTGGCTCGCTCGGCTGCGGGCCAACCTCGACGCCCGGCACGACCCGTCGCAGCCGCTGGTGATCTGCGGCGACTACAACATCGCCCCGTTCGACGACGACGTCTGGGACGTGGCCGCATTCGAGGGTGCCACCCACGTGAGCGAACCGGAGCGCGCCGCCCTGCGCGAGCTCGAGACATGGGGGCTGACCGACGTGTTCCGCCCGCACCACCCCGACGGCAAGGTCTTCTCGTGGTGGGACTACCGGGGCGGCTCCTTCCACAAGGGCCAGGGCATGCGCATCGACCTTCTGCTGGCCACGGCACCGTTGGCCGAGGTGTGCACGGGGGCGGGCGTCGATCGCGACGCTCGCAAGGGCAAGCCGACGCCGAGCGACCATGCCCCGACGTGGGCCGACTTCGAGGTGGAGCCGTGACCGACGACGTTGCGCCCAACGTGCCCGAGCTCGTGAAGTCGGCGCTGTACGCCCGATGGCAGGAGCCGCCGGTGTCGCGGCTCACGGTGCGCCAGGTGGAGATGCGACGGCTGGCCGACTCGATGCGGATCATCATGGAGCGCATCGTGGCCACGGCGGCACCGACCGAAGCCATCATCGACGCTGCGGACCAGCTGGCCCGCGTGGCGCTGTCGTTCGACGACGCCCACCACGGCACGGTCTACGAGGGCTTCAACGAGGCGGCCAACGCCGGTGCCGACCCGTCGGCGTCGTTCGAGCACAGTCCCTTCATCGGCGGGGCCAACCCGCTGTCGCCGCCGCTGCGGCTGCTGGAGGTCGACGGACGGGTGCTCGCCCGAGGCGTGTTCGGGTCGGCCTACGAAGGCCCCCCCGGCTGCGTGCACGGCGGCTACGTGGCCGGCGCCTTCGACGAGGTCCTCGGCGCCACCCAGACGTTGTCGGGTGCGCCCGGCATGACGGGCACGCTGACGGTGCGCTACCGCAGCCCCACGCCGCTGCACGCCGAGCTGTCGTTCGTCGGCGAGCTGGTCGGCGTCGAGCGCCGCAAGATCTTCACCAAGGGCACGCTGCACGCGGGCGACCGCCTGTGTGCGGAGGCCGAGGGGATCTTCATCTCGATCGATCCCTCCGTCTTCCGCACCCTCATGGAGGCCCGGATCGAAGCCGAGCAGAAACGTCTGGCCTGAGTCGCGTCAGCCGCCGAGCTGGGCGGCGGCCACGGTGCGCTCTTCGGTGAGGTGCTCCTCGAGGCCCTCGATGATGGCCCGCTCGACCCGGCCGCCGAACAGCGGCACACCGACGTCGACCGCGCCCCGCACCATGCGTACGGTGCCCCCCGGTGTGCTGGCGTCGTCGGTGTAGGTGATGGACCCCGAGGCCTGGAGCAGGCCGGCGTAGTGGTCGGGCTGCAGCTCGGTGGTGGCGCGGCGGGCGGCCACGTCGGTGATCGTGACCTCGACCCAGGTCATCTTGTCGGCGTCGACGAACCGGGCGGCGGCGTCGGGCAGCTCGGCGGTGAACTTGTAGCGGATGTGCAGCGTGATGATGCCGCTGTCTTCCGTGCGCTCGAGCAAGGTCGGCGGGCCGATCTTCTCGGTGCCTTGTTGCGACCCGAGGAAGTGCTCGTTGGTGAAGAGGGCGATCACGGTGGAGGGATCGGCGGCGAAGCGCTGCTCGACGGAGAAGTCCATGGCGCCAACACTGCCACGTGGCCCGGAGCCGGACGGCCGAGGTCGGGCGCGGCTGGAGGAGAACCTCAGCCGTGGTCGGCGACGAGTTGGAGGAGTTCGTCGCCGTAGCGGTGCACCTTGGCCGGGCCGAGGCCGGGCATGGCGAGGAGCTCGGCCTCGGTGCGTGGCCGAGCCGCGGCGATGGCCAGGATGGTCTGATCGTTGGCCACGACGTGGGCCGGCATGCGCGCCGACTTGGCGGTGCCGCTCCGCCACGTGCGCAGTGCTTCGAACAGCGCACGGTCGGTGGCAGGCACGTCGGTGTTCGTGCGAGTGCGGCGCTCGGGGGCCAGCCCCCCCTTGGCGGTGGCTGCCGGTCGCGGGCCGGCCCGCCGGGCCTCGCCGGCCAGCACGTTGGCGGCGTCGAGCTCGCTCAGGAACGGCGACGGTCGTCGGCGAACCTCGCGACTGCCGAACGTGCGCTTCTCGGCCCAGCTCAGGTGCAGCTCGCTGCGGGCCCGGGTGACGGCGACGTAGAACAGGCGCCGTTCCTCGGCCAGCTCGTCCGGCCCGGTGGCATGGCTGATGGGGACGAGCCCCTCTTCGAGCCCTGCCAGGTGGACGACGGGCCACTCGAGGCCTTTGGCCGCGTGGAGGGTGACGATGTCGACGGCATCGCCGCCGCCGTCGCTCTGATCGGCCTGGGCGAAGTCGGCCAGCCACGACAAGAAGCCCGGCACCGTGGGACGCCCGCCGAGCTCGGCGTAGTCGTGGGCCAGACGAGCCAACGCCTCCACGCTGGCGGCGCGGTCGTCGGTGTGCTCCGTGGCGATTGGTGCGTCGTCGTCTTCGTCGAGCAGGTCGTCGTCGGCTCGTGCCCCGCGAGCCAGCCGACGGGCGGCCTGCTCGAGGTCGCGCACGACGCCATCGAACGTGCCCGTGTGGTCTTGCACGGTGCGCAGCGCGTCCTTGACCTCGGGCTGATCGAGCAGCGCGCCGCCGCCGCGGACCCGGCAGGGCACCGTCAGCTCGCGCAGCGCTTGCTCGAGGAGCACGGTCTGGGCGTTGGTGCGCACGAGCACGGCCTGGGAAGCCCAGCGCCCGCCGGGCTGGCGAGCGGCGCGCACCGAGCGGGCGATGGCGGCGGCCTCGGCGCGATCGTCGGCATGGGACGAGACGGTGGGTTCGGGACCTTCTCCCTGGTGGGCATGCAGGGCGGCGTCGGTGATGCCGCCGGCGCGCAGCACGGTGTTGGCCACGCGGAGGATCTGCGGCGTGGACCGGTAGTTGTCGACCAATTGCACGGTGGCGCCGCCGGGGTACCAGCGGTCGAAGTCGACGAGGTAGCGGGCATCGGCGCCGTTCCAGGCGTAGATGGCCTGGTTCGGGTCGCCGACCACGCAAAGGTCGGGCTGGTCGGTGAGCAGCGCATCGAGCAGGGCGTGCTGGGCCGGGTTGACGTCCTGGAATTCGTCGACGAACACGTGGCGAAAGCGCCATCGCTGCACCTCGCCGAACTCGTGGTCGTCGAGCAGGTGGCGGCGATAGACGCGCAGCAGGTCGTCGAAGTCGACGACCCTCCGTTTGCGCTTCTCCTCGACATAGGCGGCGTAGACGTCGGCCACCACGCCGGTGGCGACGCCCGGGTCCCGACCGGCCCGCCGTGCCGCCGCGACGTAGGCGTCGGGCTCGATGAGGCGGGCCATGGCCCACTCGATCTCGTTGATCGCGTCGAACCCCGAGGTGGGGCTGGCCTTGGCCGAGCGGGGCAGCAGTCGGGTGACCACGCTCATCTTGCGGGTGAGGAGCTCAGGTGGGCGGATGCCCTTGTCGGCCCAACGCCCTTGGAGCTGGGCCCACGCGATCCCGTGGAAGGTGCCAGCCGTGACGCCTTCTCGCAGGCCCAGGGCGCCCAGGCGCTGACGCAGCTCCCCGGCAGCTCGCCGGGTGAAGGTGAGGGCCAGCACATGGGTGGCCTCGGCGTCGTCGGTGGCGACGCGGTGGGCGATGCGCCGGGTGAGCACGCGGGTCTTGCCCGACCCGGCGCCGGCCAGGATGCGCAGCGGCGACTCCGGGGCGGTGACCGCGACGCGCTGCGCGTCGTTGAGGTCGGTGAGGAGTCGGGCGGTGGTCACGCTCGGGACTGTAGCGAGGGGGTCCGACAGCGTGGCCGGGGTGGCGCCGCGATCGGCCTCGCTACCCTGCGCCCATGGAGATCACGGCGGAGCAGTTCGAGGCGCTGGTGGTGGCCGCTCTCGACAGCATCCCCGATGGCCTGGCCCGGCGCATGGAGAACGTCGCCGTGATCATCGAGGACGACAGTCGTTGGGGTGGCCTCCTCGGCCTCTACGAGGGCATCCCGCTGACCGAGCGGGCGGCGGGCTACGGCGAGTTCGGCAACATCCCGGTCCCCGATCGCATCACGATCTACCGCAAGCCGATCGTGGCCATGTGCGCCGACGAGGCCGAGGTCGTGCACCAGGTGCGCGTGACCGTCGTCCACGAGGTGGCCCACCACTTCGGGATCGACGACGACAGACTCGATGACCTCGGGTGGGCCTGACTCGTCCCGAGACCACGGGCATGGCCTGGCTACGCTGACGCCATGGCGTACGCCCGCGAGAACCTCCATCCCCACGAAGACCTCGTGCTCGACCTGCGACCGCACTGGTGGTTCTTCATGCCATCGCTGCTCTCGCTCCTCGGCGCCCTCGTCGTCACCGGCCTCGTGCTCTTCGGTGATCTTCCCGACTGGCTCAACATCCCTATGGCCGTCCTGGTGCTGGGCGTCCTCGTCTGGTTCGTCACGCGCTACGTGCAGTGGATGACCACCGAGCTCATCCTCACCTCCGATCGCCTCATCTGGCGGGTCGGGGTCATCTCCAAGCAGGGCATCGAGATCCCCCTCGAGCGGATCAACACCATCCTGTTCCACCAACGCATCCTCGAGCGCATGATCGGTGTGGGCGATCTCACCGTCGAGTCGGCGTCGGAGACCGGCGCCCAGGTGTTCGAGAACATGCGCAACCCCTCGGCCATCCAGAACGAGATCTACCTCCAGATGGAGGCCAACGAGACCAAGAGCGCCCGGTTCGTGGCCAACGAGATGGCCCGCGGTGTCGCCGGGGCCCAAGCGCCGGCCGCCCCGGACATCCCGGCCCAGATCGCCCAGCTGTCGGCCCTGCGCGACGCCGGCACCATCACCGAAGACGAGTTCCAGGTCAAGAAGGCGCAACTGCTCGAACGCATGTGAGCGGCATGCGCATCGTCAGCCTCGTCCCGTCGGTGACCGAGACCCTGCTGGCGTGGGGCATCGAGCCCATCGCCGTGACCCGGTTCTGCGAGCAGCCCGAGCTGGCCACCGTCGGCGGCACGAAGGATCCCGACGTCGCTGCCATCGTCGCCCTCGGGCCGGACCTCGTGATGATGTGCATCGAGGAGAACCGCAAGGAGGACGCCGACGCCCTCGCCGCGGCCGGGGTCGAGGTGCTCGCATTGCGCATCGAATCGGTGGCTGACGTGGCTGTCGGGTTGTCGACGTTGGCGGCGCGGGTGGGGCACGTCGAGCCGGCGCTCGGCATCGCCGTCGACCGCGCCATCCCGACCCTCCGGGCCTTCGTGCCCATCTGGCGCCGGCCGTGGATGGCGCTCGGGCCGGCCACCTACGCCAACGACCTGTTGGCCTCGATCGGCGTCACCGTCGTGGCGCCCGACAGCGATGAGCGCTACCCGACGTGCTCGCTCGAGCAGATCGCCTCGTGGGCGCCCGACGTGGTGCTGGCGCCGAGCGAGCCGTACCCGTTCTCGGGCCGACACGTGGCCGAGCTCTCGACGGTCGCCCCCGTGATGCTGGTGGACGGCCAGGACCTCTTCTGGTGGGGCGTGCGCACACCAGCGGCGCGCACTCGACTCGCTGACGCGATACTCGGCGCCGAGGCTGAACCGACGACGACGTGAGGTGCTGATGGCGATCGAACTGGAGATCCTGGGCCGGGTGGTCGGAGGTCGGGCCGATCCGATCGATGACGGCTGGGACGCCGAGACGTGCGTCATCGAGCTCGATGGGTCGGCATTCGAACCGAGCGCGCTCACGGGCCTCGATTCCTTCTCACACGTCGAGGTCGTCTACCAGTTCGACCGCGTCGACGAGGCGTCGATCGTGACGGGCGCGCGCCGTCCGCGAGGACGACAGGACTGGCCCGAGGTCGGGATCTTCGCCCAGCGCGGCCGGGTTCGGCCGAACCGGCTCGGGGTGACCGTGTGTCGGCTGCTCGACGTCGACGGGCTGCGCGTCACGGTGCGCGGGCTCGATGCCATCGACGGGACGCCCGTGGTCGACCTCAAGCCGTACCTGCGCGGCTTCGCCCCTCGAGGGGACGTCGTGGAGCCACCATGGGCCACCGAGATCATGGCGTCGTACTGGTGACCGTGGTCCGGTCGCTCACCGGCGTGTACCACGCCAACGGCACACTCACCGGAGAGCTGGCCTACGTGGTGGGCAAGGCGCTGGGCCGAAGCCACTGCGCCTTGTGCGACATCACCCACGGCACCTTTCGCGAGAAGGCAACCTGGCGGGAGTGTCGAGACGGGATCCCGGTGCCCTTCGAGACGGTGCACCTCGACGAGCGCTCGGACGTCGTCCGCGCCGCCACCGACGGCTGGACGCCGTGCGTGGTGGCTGTCACCGACGATGGCGTCGTCCGTCTGCTCGGTCCCGACGACCTCGAGGCGGTCGGGAGCGAACCGGCGGTGTTGGTGGACGCCGTCGAGCGTGCCGTCGATGGCGCCGGCCTCAGCTGGAGCTGACGAACGCGCCCGGTCCGGGTCGGACAACCCACCCCTCGCCGAGCGTGCCGGGCTCGGTCAGAGCCACGACGCAGCCGCCGAAGCCGGCGCCGGTGAGTCGAGCGCCCCACACGCCGGGGATGGCGCACAGCCGGGCCACGAGGGCGTCGAGCACCTCGGTCGACACGTCGAAGTCGTCGCGCAGACTGGCGTGGCTGGCGAGGAGGAGCTCGCCGAGGCGGGGCCGGTCGTCGGCGGCTAGGGCGGTGGTGAAGGCACGCACGCGCGCATCCTCGCTGATCACATGGCGGGCCCGCCGGCGCAGCACCGGGTCGGTGAGCCGATCGACGTCGGCCAGGTCGGCATCGTGCAGTGCGCCGATCTCGGCGGCGGCGGCCTCGACGCTGGCCCGTCGCTCGGCGTAGGCCGACCCCGCCAGGCGGCGCTCCTGACCCGAGTGCACGACCACCACCTCGAGGTCGGCGGGCACTGGAACCGGCCGCACCTCGTCGGTGGTGAAGTCCACGAGCAGGGCGTGGCCGGCGGTGCCGCAGGCCGAGGCGAGCTGGTCCATCAACCCACAGGGCACGCCGGAGGCGACCTGCTCGGCGCGCTGGCCCAGCTCGGCCAGCGACCGGGGCGTGCCGTGGAAGCCGAGGGCCAGGGCCACGGCCAGTTCGAGCGACGCCGACGACGACAGCCCCGCCCCGAGCGGCACGGTCGACGAGACCTCGCCGACGAAGCCGGTGGTGGGCGACAGTTCGGCCACCACGCCGGCCACGTAGCGGCCCCAGGCCGGCTCCACGGTGGTGGGGTCATCGATGGTGAGCGGGAGGTCGACGGCCTCGTCTTGCTGGGCCGAGGTCAGCCGTATCCGATCACCACCACGCACGCCCGTCACCGTCGTGCCCAGGTGGATGGCCATGGGCAGCGAGAGACCGCCCGCGTAGTCGGTGTGCTCCCCGATGAGGTTGACCCGTCCCGGTGCGAACGCTGCGATGTCGCCGGTCATGGCGTCGGCACCTCGACGGCGCGCAGGGCGGCGGCGGCGTCGTCGGGGTCGACGGGGTTGAAGTACACCTGGCCACCCAGCTCAGCGGCGGCCACGAAGCGCTGCGTGCCCGTGCTGCGGCGCGACGGCGCCAGGTGCACGTGGACGCGGGCGCCGGGCCACGACCCGCCGTCGAACGGTCGCTGGTGGATCCACAGCATGTAGGGCATGGGCTCGTCGAACACGAGGTCGTAGCGGGCCAGGACGTCGATCAGCAGGGTGGCGAGGTCGTGGCGGCCGGCGTCGTCGAGGCTGGGCAGGTCGGGGACGGGGTCGGTGGGCGCCAGCAGCAGCTCGAACGGCCAGGTCGGGGCCCACGGCACCCACGCCCGCCATCCTCCGGCCGTGGCCACCAGGCGCTCGTCGCCCGGACCCGGCGCATCGTCGGCGAAGGCGGCCGGATCGTGGCGCTGGAGCTCGGCCAGCGGGCGGGGCGGGACCACGTCGTAGGCGTAGATCTGGCCGTGGGGGTGGGCGATGGTGGCGCCGACCTCGGGGCCCCGGTTCTCGAAGGCGAGCACGTAGGCCACGTCGTCGCGGGCGCCGAGGGCCGCGCTGCGCTCGGCCCACAGGTCGACCACCTTGCGGGCGCCGGGCACGCCGAGGGACCAGAAGGTGGCGTCGTGGTCGGGTGTGTAGAGGACGACCTCGGCCCGGCCGTCGGGCAGTGCCGGCCAGCGGTTGGCGAAGGCGAACACGTCGTAGGGCTCGGGCGCCTCGAGGCCGCCGACGCAGAACGGGCAGCCGGTCGAGGGGAGGTTCGGGCGTCCCTGGCGCTTGGGGACGACGTAGGCCAGGTCGCCCGTCAACGGGTCCATCCGATACGGGCTCGGCTGCGAGAAGGCTGGGTCGTTGCCGGTGGGCATGGCGGGCACGCTAGCCAAGGCCGACCGGTGGCTGATCGGGCGTGACAACTCGTCACAGCATCGCTTGACCGGTCGGTCAAGTACGGCGAGGATGCACGGATGACACGAGCCGCCAGCAATGGGATCGAGATCGAGTTCGAGACGTTCGGCGATCCTGCCGACCCGACCCTGCTCATGGTGATGGGCCTTGGTGCCCAGATGATCGCCTGGGACGTCGACTTCGTGCGCGGTTTCGTCGACCGCGGCTTCCACGTGGTCCGGTTCGACAACCGCGACGTCGGGCTGTCGACGTGGATCGAGTGGGACAACGACCCGGTCACCGAGATCGTGAAGGTGTTCACCGGCGAGACGCCGAGCGCGCCCTATCTGCTCTCGGACATGGCCGCCGACGCCATCGGCGTGCTCGATCACCTGGGCATCGACAAGGCTCACGTGCTCGGCGCCTCGATGGGCGGGATGATCTCGCAGGCCATCGCCATCGCCTACCCCGAGCGAGTGCAGACGCTCACGTCGATCATGTCGACCACCGGCGACCTCGACGTCGGCCAGCCGGATCCGGAGATCGTCGGCCAGCTCTTGGCTCCGACGCCCGAGGGTCGGGAGGCGGCCGTGGCCCAGGCCATGGTCGTGAGCCGGGCCATCGGCAGCCCCGAGCTGTTCGAGGAGGACCGTGCCCTGCGCCGGGCCGAGGAGTCCTTCGACCGAGCCCACCGCCCGCTCGGCACCATGCACCAACTCGTGGCCATCATGGCCTCGGGCAGCCGGGCCGATGCTCTGCGTCAGCTCGATGTGCCCGCCCTCGTGATCCACGGCGACGCCGACCCGTTGGTCACACCGAGCGGTGGCCAGCGCACGCACGAGTGCCTGACCGGGTCGACGCTGCTAGTACTCGAAGGGATGGGGCACGACCTCCCGTCGACCTACTGGGCCACCATCGTCGACCACGTCACCTCGCTCGCCGCCAACTCGCCGGTGTCGGCATGAGCGCCCCGGTCGGCCCGCTCCACGGCGTCAGGATCCTGGAGATCGCCGGCATCGGCCCCGGTCCGTTCGCGGCCATGATGCTGGCCGACATGGGTGCCGAGGTGCTGCGCGTCGACCGTGCCCAGTCGGTGGGCGCCATGGGCCCGGGCGACCCCGAGAACCCGCCGGCCGACCTCATGAACCGCGGCCGTCGCTCCATCGCCCTCGACCTAAAGAACCCGGGCGGGCTCGAGACGCTGCTCACGCTGGTCGACGGTGCCGATGCCCTGATCGAGGGCTTTCGTCCCGGTGTGACCGAGCGTCTCGGCTTCGGACCGGACGTCTGCCTGGCCCGCAACCCGAAGCTCGTGTACGGCCGGATGACGGGTTGGGGCCAGGACGGCCCCTACGCCTCGACCGCTGGGCACGACCTCAACTACATCGCCCTGGCTGGCGTGCTCGACCACCTCGGTCGGGCCGGCGAGCCGCCCACCCCGCCCATCAACCTGGTCGGCGACTTCGGCGGCGGCGGGATGCTCATGGCCTTCGGGATCGTGTGCGGGATCCTCGAGGCCCGCGGCTCGGGTCAGGGCCAGGTCATCGACGCGGCCATGGTCGACGGTGCCGCCCTGCTGTTCACGATGATGCACTCGTTCAAGGCCATGGGCATGTGGAGCGAGGAGCGGGGTACCAACCTGCTCGACACCGGCGCCCACTTCTACGACGTGTTCGAGTGCGCCGACGGCCTCTACGTGTCGATCGGGTCGATCGAGCCGCAGTTCTACGCCGAGCTGCTGCGACTCACCGGCCTCGAAGGCGAAGAGCTCCCGTGGCAGCACGACAAGACGCAGTGGGGTCCGTTGAAGGAGCGCTTCGCCGCCATCTTCAAGGGCAAGACCCGCGCCGAGTGGTGCGAGATCATGGAGGGCAGCGACGTGTGCTTCGCCCCCGTGCTGTCGATGTCCGAAGCGCCCGAGCACCCGCACAACAAGCAGCGCGAGACGTTCGTCGAGGTGGCGGGGATCGTCCAGCCTGCGCCCGCGCCGCGCTTCAGCCGCACGCCCGGCGCCATCGTGCGCCCACCGGCCCACGCCGGCCAGCACACCGACGAGGCCCTGGCCGACTGGGGCATCTCCGCCGACCGCCTGGCCGACCTCCGAGCGTCCGGAGCCATCGCCTAGCCCACGGGTGCGGCCGGTAGCGTGTCGGGATGGCGACGCTCGTGTGCTTCCACGCCCATCCCGACGACGAGTCCATCGCCACCGGCGGCACCATGGCCAAGGCGGCGGCCGACGGCCATCGCGTCGTGCTGGTGGTGGCCACACGGGGCGAGCAGGGTGAACCGGTGGCGGGCGTGCTGCGCGACAGCGAGCAGCTGTGGGAGCGGCGCGTGGTCGAGACCGATCGTTCGGCGGCCATCCTGGGCGTCTCGGCCGTGCACTTCCTCGGCTACGAGGACTCGGGGATGATGGGTGAGCCCACCAACGACAACCCGGCGTGCTTCTGGCAGGCCGATCACGACGATGCCGTGGAGCGCCTGGCCGACATCCTGCGGGCCGAGTCGTGCGACGTGCTCACGGTGTACGACGAGATCGGCGGCTACGGCCACCCCGATCACCTCCAGGTCCACCGAATCGGCCACGCGGCGGCCGAGCGGGCCGGCGTCGGCGTGGTGTTCGAGAGCACGATGAACCGCACTCGGATCATGGCCATGATGGCTTCGGCCGAGGACATTGGCTTCGAGATGGACGCGGAGGACCGTCCGAACATCGAGGACGAGGAGTCGTTCGGCATGCCCGAGGAGCGCATCACCCACGCCGTCGATGTTGCCGCCTACGTCGATACCAAGCGGTCGTCGATGACCGCCCACGAGAGCCAGATCTCCGACGAGTCGTTCTTCTTGAAGATGCCGCCCGAGGCGTTCGCCATGGCCTTCGGCACCGAGTGGTTCATCCGCGCCGGCGCCACCCGTGCCGCCGACGCACCCTTCGGCGACGACCTCTTCGCCGAACTGGCCTGAAACCCACCGGGTACTGGTGTCGACGGATAGTTCATCCGACTATCCGTCCGCACCGGAACGGGTGGGGTGGGGTGGGGTGGGTGGGGTCGGCCGAGCTACCCGCCGTCGCTCGGCCGGTCGGATCGTGGCGTCGTGCTCCGCGTGGGGTCGTCGGTCGGCTCGACGGGGGGCGTGGTTCCGTCGGTCTCGT
>Ga0335397_10006570_pt1 | contig 14971 bp, 9 predicted proteins | sample MAT04_FD_205740 | JGI IMG/M metagenome (GOLD analysis project Ga0335397, IMG submission 205740) | Freshwater microbial communities from Lake Fryxell liftoff mats and glacier meltwater in Antarctica - MAT-04 (spades assembly) (version 2) ...
CCGCTAACAAATGTTCTTTCCGTCGGCGGTGCCACAGACTGCACGTAGAGGGCAATTTTTTGCAGTTGGTAGCGGCCGGATTTGAGTTGATAGCGGTGGTGGCGTTCCAAAACAGCATAGGTTTGTTCCTCGAAATATAGATAGTTCCCCGGTTGCGGTGTCCAATCGAGCCGAATGCTGCCTAAAGATTGGCGGGGGTGAGATAGAATTAATTCTACTTGTAAAGTATTTTGTTCCATGTGGCGATGTGGCAAGCTAGTATACGCTGATGGTATCGCAGTCGCAGGTTCGATCGAGATGCGGTGGAGATTCTGAACGGATTTTAACGGTTTGCGGGACTTGCGGTGCGTTTGTAGTCAGGACTTCAGTGCTCTGATATTGATGAGGCGCGAGCTCGCTTAGGTGCTCGCAGGCTTTAAATGCAAAACACAGATGCTCCCGATGAGGACGGTCATCCTAACTGGGAACAAAACCGGATTTTGTGCCATCAAAATTCCCAAAAATATGCCATTCCTTCCATGATTCCCCCAGCGCAAGCAGCAGCAGCTAAATAATGATTTTCAGTGCCGCATTCGCGATGCCATGCTAAGAGTTCTGACATAGCGTTAGCGACGATTAACCCTCGAACATCTTGTTCAAACATACTGATATCATTGCCAGAATCGCCGCAGACTAATGTTGCGTCAGATGGAATTTGTAGGCGCTTTTGTAAATAAGTCAGGGCATTGCCTTTGTTGCTAGTTTGTGGTAAGATATCTATGTCGCGATTGCTGCTGAAAATAATTTGAGCTGCCAGTCCCGATGCGGTTAACTTTTGCTGCAATGCCTGGAGAATTGAGCTGTTTTCTGCTGCTGGTTCCAGACAATAACTGATTTTCCAAGGATTTTGATCTTTGAGGGATTGGGGTTTAAGTTTCTTAAATTGCTGAGCTAAAGAGGCGATCGCCATTTTATCCCAGTCTTGAGAAAGATGTTCCGCCCAATCTAAATCCAGGGTTGCGTCTTGGTAAATTTCGCTACCTACACCTGCGATCGTATAGTCTGGTGCTAGCAGTTGTTTTTGGGCAATTAATTCGCAAGTTGAAGCATGAGAACGCCCGGTAGCGTAGACTAAACAAAATTCCGTCCGCCTTGATTGCAAGCGCTGGTTTAAAAGTTGAGTTGCTGCGTCGTCTCCGACTAGCGTGTTGTCTAAATCTGTAACTAATAAGAATTTCATTTTGGGAATTAGTGTAGTCAGTAGTCATCAGTCATTAGTGATTGGGAATCGATCGCTTCCTAAAATAATTTTAACTCTTTATAAGAATTTGTTAAACAAAATACATTTATATAGCAATCCTAATTGATTTTCTAGATCGGGAAAACCTGAAATTCCTGCTAGGCATGAAGTCTAGCAAGACAAGCGGTCGTTATCTGTTGAGGCTCAGATCGGATTGCTATATGAGAACGACGGGCAAATTTGCTTGATGTGCGGCTTGCCGAAAGAAGCTGTGGTTAGTCCAGGCAAGTCTCCACTGTTTTATCAGTTAGATGCCGTTGTTTCTCTGCCTTACTGGCTTCAGCACGCAGAATAGGCGCAATTAACTTAGCATTTTCCCGTAAATTTTGGCTAGTTTTTGGGGAGTTGATAGCTTGTGCTGCTAGTTGCATGAATTTTTCCTGTGTATTCTTAAATTTTCTCTTGCCGATCGGCTCGGTATGTTTCAGCTAACCTAACTGAAACAGAATACCCCCTTTTGACTTCCTGATCAATTTCATTGAAATATCTCTACAAACACTTTAGTTTGATCTTTGTACATAAATTGCTCTAAACATTTTTTCATTTCTTCTGGGGGGATATGCCCGTCTTGATTAATATCGCTATTTTCCCCAGAAGATTCAGCTTGGTTTGTATCAATTTTGTAAGCTTGATAAAACATTTTTATCTCACTGACATCAATTTTTCCAGTGCCATCACTATCAATCATTTTCAGGAAAGCATCAGCAAAATCACTATCCAAGCGTTTACTCATATATTCTTGCCATTCATCACGCGTGATTTTCCCATCGCCATCAGTATCCACTAAAGTGTGCAGCTTTTCCCCTAATCCCGTCCAAAAAGAGTGAATTAACCAGTAGTCCGGCGAGCCAATTTGCAAACCATTAATATCGGCAATTGTCTTAACAGCCTGCTCAAAGTCTAATAGTTCAATAAATCCATTTTTGTCGTGATCCATTAAGTTAAACAACCGCATCATCTTGCGTTGGCGATGCTTAATGCTAGCAGTAGATAGCCGCGAGGTTGTTGCTACTTGCCATGCAAAACAACTGGCTATGAACACCATCATACTTGAACTCCAAAACGGCCAAGATGGTCCAACACTTCCGAATAAAAACCCACCCCAAATCGGACTGATCACCATTGCCACAATTATGATCGTTTCGGAAAAGCCTAAAATCTTGGACTGCCGCAACGCTCCGACAGATTGACAGAGCATACTGCTCATTAGGGGTTTAAGAATAGAACTGCTAAAACTAACTAATAATATTGATGCTAACAGTAGCGGTGTGTTATTTGAGAAGGGGATTAAAAACAGACCGAAGCACAATATAACGCTCATCCAAAATAGTATATTAGCTTCGCCAAACTTTTTATTCAGTGGGGCAAGTAGAAAAGCTGAAGAAGTACACGCCACCACTCCCCAAAATAGAAATACAAAGGCAACTTGTTGCCCCCCCCAGTTGAATTGCTGTTGAATCCAGATCGCCAAGATAGAGTGCGTTCCCACCATGGCAAAAGGAATGGCAAAAAACAATAACATCAGCAAACGTGTGGGTGGAGGACTGAGTATCTCTTTTAGCTCCGTAATACTAAATAGATGCTTTTGGGCGGGGAGTTTTGTGGGGATTTGTGAGGGTTTTGATTCAGGCAGCGTGAACCAGGTAATAATAAATCCTAATAGTGAGAGACCAGCAGCAAATAGAGGTGGCAATATGAAGTTGGGATTTTGGGGATCAGCACCAACCAACATTCCGCCGATAGCCGGTCCAAAACATATACCAAACATAGCGGCAGTACCAATTCTACCCATGCCTTTAGATCGGGTTTCATTGGTGGTTGTAATATCAGCAACATAAACCATTGCTACCAGAAAGCTCCCTGTCATCATCCCTTCAAATGCTCGGCAGGCAAACAGCATCCACAGAGAACTTGCCATGCTCAACCACAGATAAGCAATAACACCACCCGCCAGACTGAGTAATAACATAGGCCGTCGCCCAATCCGATCAATCATTCTGCTCCACAAGGGCAGGAATAGGAACTGCATCAACGAGTATGTACTAAAAAGTAGCGTTATTGTTATTGGTGAAGCTCCAAACTTAAGTGCGTAGAAAGGCATTAAAGGGATAATAATACCAAAACCAATATGATCTATTAATGCACCTAAACACAACGTGAAATATATCTTTTTTGTATTCATTGTTTTTGGATTCATTGTTTTTGTATTCATTGTTCAAACGGAAATTTTTAAGGTGATGGGACAACTGCCTTCTACTGGACATCTTGCGCGACAAATTCCAAGAGGCTTTTACCGCAATCCTGAAGCATCTGATCAGAGAAATACCTGTGGTGAATAGCAGCACTGATATCAAGATAACATTGCTGTAGCGCACTCTCGCGTAGTGCCACTCCATCGCTTGCCCGATAGGCAAACGTGCAGACTTCTAATGCTACCTCATGCACATATCGAACATTAAGCCGCAATAAGAGAATTTGTTGCGAACTAACAACGTTTTCCCGTTCTAAAGTCGAGAAAACATCGTTCCATATCTCAAAACTAAAACTCCGTGCGGAGCGCATCTTGGCTTCATTTAACGCAAACTTCTCCAGAAAGCTAGAAGAATTACTCATGAATTTGGACAATTTCTCTTTGGCTACAGTGATCGCCGCGAGTTCATCCAATGCTCGCCGTCCGACTCCTAAAGCGAAACCAGTATGAGCAAGGGCAACTAAACAATCCATACCTAACGTATAAAGCCGTCCTCCACGCTTGGGCTGTGATTCATTCATCAAAAAGCTAAATGTTTCCAATTGATATTGCTTGGTGACGGAGAAATCAAAACTACCAGTGTCTTGTAAACCTAAAACGTGCCAATTATCACCAAGAGTAATTGCATTTCGTGGTAAATAGAACAACCGTTGTTCGGGGCAACCATTGGGTAGTTGTCTAGGTTGATCTTCATCCATGACCGTGACTCCGCAAAAAACATAATTGGCGTGTGTAATACCACTGCCATAACTGTAGTTGCCATTAATCATGTATTTGTCTGCCTTCTGTACCGCTTTTCCACGATGACAAGCTCCGCTTCCAGCTACTATTAAGTCAACTGTATTGCCAAACATTTCTGCAACTGCGTCATCCCCCAAGAATACAGATGCTAGTCCTGTTTGTACCATGCCGTTTAAAAGACACCAACCTGCTGCCGCATGATTGTAAGAAATTTCCTCAATCACTTGTATAACTGTCAAAGGATCTGCTTCAATCCCCCCAAGGCTTTTCGGAATCAGCATCCGGTAAAGTCCGGCTTCTTTCATTGTTTCAACTGTTTGATAAGTTAGATGCCGCTGTTTCTCTGCCTTACTGGCTTCAGCACGCAGAATGGGCGCAATTAACTTGGCATTTTCCAATAAATTCTGGCTAGTTTTTGGGAAGTTGATAACTTGTGCTGCTAGTTGCATGAATTTTTACTGTGTATTCTTAAATTTTCTCTTGCCGATATGTTCGGTATGTTTTAGCTAACCTAACTGAAACAGAATACCTTCCACCCCGATTCCGGGTGAAAATGAAAAGGCAATTCCAGTTAATGTTGTCAGGTTTTCAGGGAACTTTTGAGCCTGATTCTGCTGGTTGCTTAATCTCACATATTCTTGGTCAGCAATAAGATAATCCTTATTCCTTCTCAATATCATCCGTTGGATCACAAACAGTACCGAGGGACTCAGCATATTGCCATATTGACGAAGGATATCCCAACTATCAGCCACTTGATCATCCCTCAGCCCAAGAGAAAGCTGTGACTTCTCAATAATGCGTGTACCACCTGGATGAATAGCCCACTGATCAATATTTTCTTTCGTTAGTTGATGACTTGCGAGAAAACGTTCGATAATTGGACCAACTCCAGCTTCAATATAATCAGGTAACTGGCGTGACAACCGACAGGTAATCCCATTATGTTTTATGCCCAGGACAATACCATCTTTGGTTTGTGGTGCCAGGTAACTGAAGTTATCTTTAATGACGACCTTACCTCTACCGAAAGCTTGCTCTTCTTCTATCGCTCCGATAATCATTGCGGCGCATCCATCGCCAAAAATGCTATGAATAATCACATCCCCGATTTCATCTTCAAATACTGCGTTGACTGAACTCAATTCCAGGCAGATTACAAGGGCTTTATGGGTTGGATGAGCTAGTACATGATCGCAGGCAACCCGCAGTCCATTCATCGCGGCTGCACAACCCATAAAACTTACTGTCACCCTGCCGATGTCTCGTCTGAGTTCGAGTTTCTCGATTAATTCTATATCTACTCCCGGTGCGACAAAGCCTGTACTGGATACAAAAACAATTAGACGAATAGAATCGGTGATGTTTTCCTGACTTGCAGATGCCTCTTGGAGTGCTTGTCTGGCAACCCGTTCAGCAAGAGGAACAGCATATTTCTTATACATAAGCATACGAGACTCAATATTACCATGCTGCTTGCTGAAGGCTATTGTTTCATCAGATAGTAAATTAACAGCCAAGTGCCTTGTCTCAATTCGGGTATTTTTGTAAAGCTTATCAATCCGGGCGCGATTTTGTTCTAAGTCAAGAAAGTTTGTAACGACTCTAGCTGCATCAGATTGTGGGATGATGTTTTCGGGTGTGCCAGTTGCGAGACTTGTAATAATTGGAAAAAACTGCTTTGATTTCTGCATATTAGAGCGTCAAATATATATTTTACTGAAACACAGGGTTTTGCAGCTACGGCTTCCGGTCAAATCGAGTTGAGTCCATAAAAACCTTTGCCAACGTATTCCAGCGATGTTAATAATTGTTGTGGATGCAGGTGTTCCTTGACAATTCCAAAGTTATTTTTTTGGGCGCTTCTTGATGGACTAAACAAGTAATATTGGATCAAGATTGGCAGTCGTTCCCGAAAAAAGTTTTTTGGTTGTAACCAGACAATGTTAAATTTCTCTGCTTCTTCTCGGATAATATCTTCACTGATAATGTTAGCAAAGCCACTTTTTTGATATGGCAGAGTGTGGTGTACGCGATGTGAAGCAAGACCAGCAGACAGGAAGCAGTCAATGTACTTGTTGCCAATCATAGTCAAATCATAGGCATTTTTTATTTGGAATACTGCCCAATCTTGTGACTCTATAAGATCAACTTGTGCTGCTTCTACTTCTTCAAAATCGTGACTAGAGACAATCAGAAAAGTGCTGATCCATAGCGTGATAAAAAATTGGATAAACCAAGTTCCCAAATCGCCATTTATCCAAAATAAAATTAACTCACTAAAAAGAAGTATCCGCATACCAAAGAGACCAATAAAATGGGGAATACTTGCTTGCCAAGAGCCATATAAATCTCTAGGATTACCAAAATTGTACCCAAATGATAAGCTAATTGCCCGAAAAAACATTCCCGTGATAATATGCGCCAATTTATGTAAAGTATGCACCGGAATTCGATAGTAACGCGGAAGTTCTAGCATGGCAGCAAAGAATCTTCCCTTGGTGTCAGGTTCGTGCTGGGTAAAGGGATGATGCATCAAAGTATGACCATCGGTAAGTACGAAAGCCATCGGAACGTAGCTGAGATCAAAAATGTGTGAAAATATTTTGTTGAGACCAACTTGTTTTCGATGAATTAGATAATGACCAGCACCTGAGAGCGAGATTCTTAACACCACCATCAGTGGAACAAACAGATAAATTGGCATATAATGCGTAAATTTTAATCGCAGCAATTCCACAAGGATATAAACCCCGAACAAAATCATAGTGATGGCATCAAAAAGCCAGTCCATTTTCGCAATCTTTTCTGTCATTTCTGGCGTGTTTAGTCTGACTTTGATCCGATTAAGAAGTTGCTCTTTGTTGTCGAAGTTAAACTTTGGTGTATCTCTCCAGCTATCAAATCCTTCATTAAACAAGAATGCTGGAGCGCCATATTTAGGATGCACATCATCAGGTATGGCTTTTCTTCCTAAAGCATATTTTTTGAGGATTTTCTGATTCTTCTCAGGGTGGGGATGAAAAATATTAATCAGTGTTGTAATATCTCTATTTCTCATGCGTCCGATGAAGAACCCACCACCGGGATGCTGCTTTATGAAGTCCGATAGATCGTATGCTTCTCCTTCGTAAACCCATACATTAGGCATACTACTAAGTGGCTGGTCATTCAGAGGTTTCTTTTGTGTAATTTCTACCATAGTTAAATGTACGTTATTAGCTCAGTAAAAGCTAGGATAGGGCTATTTCATTCTAGATTTAGGCAACGAATTTACGTACTTTCACCCGTCGAAAGATAGAATCCCTGAAGCCTAAAATGACGCATTCTGGTAAATGCCTAAAGTGTCAACATTTAGGCTAAAATAGCCCTGGTACTAGGGTTGAAACCCATACTACCAGGGGATTGGTTTGGAGAAATAAATGACGATTAGCTTACTTGTCAGGATTTCCAAAAAACCAGTTTCCAATAGCATCTGGATCATTACTTAAGTAAAATTCCCGAACCAGACCCAATAAGTGCTTTATTTCCATGTATCCATCGCCATCAGGATCGACCATAAACTTAAGTTTGGCAATTTCCTGATCGTCCATGTCTGGTGTTAGTCTCTTGTTCAAAAACATCTTAATATCGAGCTTACCATCTCCATCCGCATCCTCTGAACGAAATATCTCCTCATGCTGTTTGTTGAATACTTCATCATAGCGATTATCACTGAGAACTATATCGTGATAATCCAGCCATTCATCCAAGCTGACTTTACCATCCCCATTTGTATCCATCTGCTCGCGCAAATTATTCCACTGCCCTTCAACATTAGAGCGCAATTTTTCGTACTCAGTCGATCCTGGCTGGAGAGGATGGTCGCGGAGAATCGCCTTAAAATCTACATCATAATCATCTTTTTCAAGGAAACCATTTTTAGTGATATCCCGATAGTTAAACAGTTTGGTTAGTTTGCGCTTCTGTAATTCACCTAACATGAGATTGCTCCTTGTGATTGGTTGATAAAAACAGTTGAATTAGTTTCACCGGACTTACGCACTATAACACGGTATTGTAGGAGTTTTAGACTTGTGTTGAGCACACGAGGTCTTCCCCAGAAACCCGGTTTCTTTAAGAAACCGGGTTTCTCTGTCTGCCAACTGCACCTCACGGTGACTGAAAACCGCTGTATGTTGTTAGTGCGTAATTCTTCTTAAAGCATATACGACGCGATATGTAAAGTCAAGTGCTTTATAGAACCCATTTGACATTTTTTGTAAGATCCTTACAGGAAAACCATTCTAGCCTAAATCTAGGATTATACTGATTCTGCCCAAACCGGCGTTCTAGTAATCAGTCTGGAATAGATCTCAAATGGATTCTATATAGCAATCCGATCTGAGCCTCAACAGATAACGACCGCTTGTCTTGGTAGACTTCATGTCTAGCAAGAATTTCAGGTTTTCCCGATCTAGAAAATCAATTAGGATTGCTATAACAATAGTTCGGACAGTTTTTTAACGGCCCTGTAAGCCGATGGCGAGGAAGCCCTGCCATTTTTAACGCATTTTAGGAAACTTAGCGCTGCACTTAAACCTTGAAATAATAGTCCACCATATAGCCAGTCTGGGTTTCGGACACTCGACCAGATCTAAAACTGTCCGAAGTATTGTTATAAGCAATCTTATCGGTTATCATTGGTCAAATTTAATTTTCAACAAGTGGTGTGAGTGTTATGCTAAAGAGTTCAACCTCCGTTAAAGCTTTTTGGCTGTCTTTCTTGATTTCTGGTGCGGCGGTGCCTTTGGGGCCGATCGCAGCAACAGCCCAAATTCAGGATAACTCAACTCCAGAAATTGCGCTAGAAGATAGTGTCGTCCCTGCGGCTACTCCAGACGCAGCGCTGGCTGCTGCTAAGATGGAAATACCGCAGTTGGCGGCAATCACCTCAGAGACTAACTCAAAAGTCGATCGCGCTTTACCCGAAACAGATATAGCCACAGTCGATCGTGCTTTACCCGAAACAGATGCAGCATGGGTGAATCGTGCTTTACCCGAAACAGATACAGCAACAGTCGATCGAACTTTACCCAAACAAGATAAAGCAGCAGAGGCGATCGCAGCAACAGCCCCACAAATAACGGGGGCAATTCGCGAATTGCCCCCACAGGAGTTAGAAATTGCCAACTCTCCTCAGTCTCAAAACGTTGCTGAAGCCACCAAAGTTGCCGATATCAGCAGCGAGACTGGCACCGCTGATGACCTCAGCATACAAGAAGACGCAGCACAAGTCACCTCTGTTTCCCAACTGTCCGACGTGCGACCTACAGATTGGGCTTTTCAAGCACTGCAATCCCTAGTAGAAAGATACGGCTGCATTGCGGGATACCCAGACGGCACATTCCGAGGCAATCGGGCAATGACTCGCTACGAATTTGCCGCCGGATTAAACGCTTGCTTAGATCAAATCACCAAACAAATTAGCGGTTCTACTGGTAATTTAGTCAGCAGACAAGATTTAGCATCTCTGCAAAAACTGCAAGAAGAATTTGCCGCCGAATTAGCTACATTGCGCGGTAGAGTGGATGCTTTAGAAGCTCGAACTGCCGAATTAGAAGCCAACCAATTTTCTACTACTACTAAACTCAGTGGCTTTGCTTGGTTTAACCTGACGGGAGCGTTTGCCGGGAAAAAAGTCCGAGTTGAAGCGATTAATGGAAAAGCTGCACCGTTAGATCGAGTAGCCGGACGCGATCCAGTCACCAACAGACCGATCGTGCAGAGAGTTGATGACCCAGAAATCACATTCAGCCAGTTAGTTTCGTTGACCCTGACTACTTCTTTTACAGGGAAAGACCAACTGATTACACAGCTAGATGTAGGTAACGGCAATTCACCAGCCAATCAGTATACTTCTGTGGGTCTGTTCAATACCTTTGGCACTCCTTTTCTCGATCAAACTCCGCCGGGAGGAAATCCCAATGAAGTTGTCCTGAAGGAACTTTCCTATCGCTTCCCAGTTAGCAACAGCTTGCAAGTAGTAATCGGGCCTAGGGTTGGTTTCTACCGTTACTTTGACAACAATAACTATAACTTTTTTGTTGACGGGGCGAGCAGCTTTAACTCTAACAACAGCCCTTTGTTAACTTCGACCAAAAGTGGTGCCGGTGCTTTAGCTTTGTGGGATATCAGCCGCCAATTTAAACTGCGTTTGGGCTATTTGGGCGACAATCCGTCTCAAGGCTTGTTTGGCGGGACGAATACGAGTACGGCAGAACTAACATTTAGTCCGAGCGATCGGGCAAATTTGCGGTTTCTCTATAGCCGTTCCAACATCCAGCAAATTGGCGGGCTAATTGGAGGAGCGAATGGGAAGCCAATTAACGGTTTAGCAGATGACGGTTTCGGCGGCCGTGTTGGTAATGCGACGGCGAATACTTTTAGCTTTAATTTCGATTGGTCAGTCAGCCGCCGTTTCGGTCTTTTCGGTCGCTACGGCTACGCCGAAACCAATATATTTCCCAAGACTAATCGACCGGACGGCACGATCAAAACTCAATCTTATCAGTTAGGATTTGCACTTTCCGATTTGTTAAAAAAAGGAGCTGTGTTTACGGTGTCATTTTTAGTACCTTTTGACGTTACGGGCGGTCGGAGGTTTCTAGTTTCGGGCGGTGGAAATGGTGGCAAGCAGTACGAAGTTGAAGCCACCTATTATTTTCCTATCAACGAGCATATTTCGATCGTACCGGCATTTTATGTAATTGCCAATCCCAATAATTTCGATAACAACCCGACAATTTTTGTGGGGAATTTGCGGACGCAGTTTAGTTTTTAACTAAATTCGGAAATTCGTCGTTCGTAGTGCGGACTTCAGTCCGGCTCGGTTGCGGAATGAAGTCCGCACTACAAACCGTTTTTGTTGTGGTAATCAAATGGAGACGATCTGATTTTTCGCCTGCGTCCGAATATCAGCGAATTGGAATTTCGATAATAAATTCAGTACCTTTACCCGGTTGGGAGAAGCACTGCAATTTGCCGTTGTGTTTTTCAACGACAATTTGGTGCGAAATTGATAAACCCAAACCAGTGCCTTTACCTACGGGTTTTGTGGTATAAAACGGGTCAAACAAACGCACAATCTGATCTTCGGGAATGCCAGGGCCGTTGTCTTGAATCCGAACGCAAATGCTCTTGTTATCAATCGTTTCAGTTTTAATTGTGATTGTAGGAAAGCTAGAATCAGCGGTATTTTTTCCTTGACTGCTGCTTTCTTCCAAGGCATCCATCGCATTTGCCAATACATTCATGAATACCTGATTTAACAGTCCGGGATGACATTTTATTTGCGGCAGTTCTCCGTATTTTTTAATAACTTCAATGCCCTGCCAGTTGGGTTTGGCTTTCAGCCTGCTGTTCAACATTAACAATGTACTGTCTAAACCTTCGTGAATGTCCGCAGATTTGATTTTCGCTTCGTCCGTCCGCGAGAAATTGCGGAGAGTTTGAATAATTTCTACAATTCGATCGCATCCTGTGTGCATCGAATTGAGCAATTTTGGCAGGTCTTCTGCGAGAAATTCTATGTCTATATCTTCGGCTTGTTTCTCAATTTTGGCTGGGGGATTTGGGTACTCTTCTCGATACACTTGCACGATGTCTAACAAGTCGAGAACGTAGCCGCGGACGTGGCAGACGTTGCCGGCGACAAAGCCAACTGGGTTGTTAATTTCGTGGGCAATTCCTGCTAGGACTTGTCCGAGGGAAGACATTTTTTCGGTTTGGACTAACTGCATTTGAGTTTGCTGCAAATTGTGCAAAGCTGTTTGCAATTCTTGGGATTTTTGCCGATCGCGCTTTGCGGAGGCGGCCCGTTCTTCCTCAACTCCGATCGCCCCAGCAATAATTCCGATCAGCTTGCAATCGGCTTTTGTGGGCGCGAAAGACTCGGTGTAGAGAACGCACACCGAACCCACGTAATTGTCGCGCAGCCGCACTGCTTGTCCCAGATAGCTTTTGAGTTCGTAGCGGATGACAGCGGGATCGATTTGGCCGTAGATCGTGTTCTGCAAGTCAGGAATTGCCACAGCCCGATCGCTTCCTTTGCTGCATACGTCGGTGCAGATGTGTCCTTCGGCGCGATCGACCTCCGGGTAGTCAGGCGGCGTTTGCCAAGTTGCGATCGCGCGCAGCAGCCCGCCACCGACGTGGCTGTAGACGGCGCAAGTTCCGCCCAAAAGCTCGCCGGCTAAGGTTGTCAGGCGGTGGATATTGTCAGCAGCGTCGGTGGTGAATCCCAAAAAGCACTCGTTGATTTTGCTGAGGCGGTACTCTGCTTGCCTGCGCGCCGTCATGTCGCGGGAGTTGACTACAATTCCGTTCACAGCGGGGTCTGCTAGCAAGTTAATGCCGACTCCTTCGAGAAAACACCAAGAACCGTCAGCGCGCCGGAACCGACCTTCTAGGGCGATCGGCTCGCCGGGATTTGCGCTCAGTTTTTCGCCGTCAGACATCACCGAGGGAATGTCGTCAGGGTGGATGAAATCGAGAGCAAATTGACCTGCGAGTTCCTCTGGTTCGTAGCCCAAAACTGTCTCTACAGAAGGGCTTTCGTAAACAATGCGGCCGCTTTTGTCGAGAATAGCAATGATGTCGGAACTGTTGAGAATTAGCGATCGCCACTTAGCCTCATTTTGTAATAAAGCTGACTGGGCTTGTTTGCGATCGGTAATATCCTCCACCATTTTCAGAATAAACTGCGGCATTCCCTGACTGTTGTCGATGACAGAGGCGGTGAGCCGTCCCCACCTGATGCTGCCGTCAGGGCGGAGATAGCGCTTCTCGATTTGGTAAGCTTGGCGATCGCCCTGGGCCAACTGCCGGCGCAACTGGCGCGAAGCTTGTGCGTCTTCCGGGTGCGCGCAGTAGTCGATATCCACCCCCCGGAGTTCGGCTTCCGATCGCCCCAGCATAGCTTGAAATGCCGGATTAGTGGCGATCGCTATACCTTCGAGAGTAGCGACTGCCATGCCGATCGCACCGCGTTCAAAAATTGCCCGAAACCGCTGTTCGCTTTCGCGCAAAGCTGCTTCAGCTTCTACTTGCTGGGTGATGTCCCGCCCCGCCACTGCCACGCCTTTGCGGGAACCGTCGGGGTTGAACAGCGGCACTTTCCGCACTTCAAACAAATTCCTGCCGCCTGTGGGTAAGGGGACAATTTGGCTGCTGGAGGTAAGAGTGCCTGCTTCCCAGGTGGTTTCGTGGATTTCCTGCCAACTTAACAGGATTTCTCTGACTCTGGGATCGGCTGCTGCTGCTAGTTCGGCAGTCGTTTTGCCTTGGTACTCTGCGGTTTCCCAGCCCAAAAGTTTGAGGGCGCAGTCGTTAGCAATCAGCCAGCGCCCCTCGCTGTCTGTGAGGTTGATGGCATCGGGCACGGCATCGATCGCGGTTTTCAGCCAATATTCTCGATCGCGCAGGGCTGCTTCGGCTGCTTTGCGATCGGCGATTTCGGCGACAGTTCCTTCGTAGTAAAGGAGTTCGCCTGCTTGGCTGCGGACTTCGCGCACGTTTTCCGAGATCCAGGTAGTGCTGCCGTCTCGGCGGATGACGCAGGACTCAAACTCTTTCAGGGAGCGGGTGCGGTTGATTTCGGCGATGAATTCAGCGCGGCGTGCGCGATCGGCGTAAAGGTTTTTTGCCGAACATTTTGCGATCAGTTCTGACGGAGAATCGTAGCCGTACATTCGGGCGAGTGCGGGGTTGGCGCTGAGGTAGCGCCCGTCTGGGGCGGTTTGAAATATGCCTTCGGTGGCGTTTTCAAAGATGCTGCGGTATTTTTCCTCGGCTTGTTTGAGGGCTTCTTCTGCTTGCTTGCGATCGCTTATATCAGCTTGGACGCCGATGAAGTGGGTGACGGTGCCGCTGCTGTCGCGCACCGGCGAAATGGTGAGTTCGTTCCAGAAGGGGGTGCCGTCTTTGCGGTAGTTTTTCAGAACTACTTTGCAGTCGTGTTGTTTTTGCAGGGCCACGCGGATTTGAGCGACGGCTGCGCGATCGGTATCCGGGCCTTGCAAAAAGCGACAGTTGTGCCCGATTATTTCGCTGCGATCGTAGCCTGTAATCTGCTCGAAAGCAGGGTTGCAGTAGACTATAGGCTTGTCTGGCCGGGTAGCGTCCGCGATCACGATGCCGTTGCTGGTAGCTGCCAGGGCGCGATCGTACAGCCTCCATACTTCTTCTATTAAATTCGGTGGATTCCCACCAGTGCGAGTCGGCGATAGCGTTTCAGAAGCAATACTTATATTATCGATATGCATGAGTTTCTTATAGATTGAGTTTATTCTCTGTTCCGACTGACTGCACCCCAAAGTTCAACAGAATTGCCCTATTTTCCGCCGCCCCAAGTTAGAAGGCGATTATGCAAAATTTGGGCCGTAAATCATACCTAGAAAAAGTCTAGTCTCCCTCGTTTTTCTTTTCTTCTGCCTTGAGCCTTCTGCTTTGTGCCTTCAAACGACTCCTACCTGCTAATTTATAATAGTTGTTGCTAGGATATCTCTATCTCTGGTATGGTTTACTTGGCCAGCTTCGCGCGGCTTACCGGTTCGCGCCGCTAATTGTTTATAATGCAATACGGTTCACTTAAGATTGTCCGAAGAGAGGAACGAAGCAATCGCAGTATTTATTTTTCATAATTTTTTACCGCCTGGCTC
>Ga0335397_10006573_pt1 | contig 14966 bp, 10 predicted proteins | sample MAT04_FD_205740 | JGI IMG/M metagenome (GOLD analysis project Ga0335397, IMG submission 205740) | Freshwater microbial communities from Lake Fryxell liftoff mats and glacier meltwater in Antarctica - MAT-04 (spades assembly) (version 2) ...
ACACTCGGTCGGACGGTCCCCGTCCGCACCGGCATCGCACCGGCACCAGCAAAAAAATTTCATTTTATTTAAGTAATTCCGCAAGCTCTTTATCCCATTGCCCCGTTTTGCCATACTCTACCACACGGCCAATTTCTTTGCCATCCTTCATCACAATAATGGTAGGCACATTGGTTATTTTAAATGCGTCTGCAATGCCTCCAATCGTTTTTTTATTGCGGTCTGCTGCAAAAAAACTAATAGCTGCATCCGGAAAACCACTTTGCTCCTGTAACTTAAAAAACTTGGGAAGTATAAACTGTGTGTCTTCGCACCAGGTACCACCAAACAATACAAGTTGCACTTTTCCTATAGATGCCTGCATAGCAGTCACAACAGCCTCTGCCGGAGTATAGCTGCTCTGGCTGCTGTTATACCATTTATAAGTAGAATCATTCTGCAAGGCATATTTGGTAATGATACCGTTAAGTATATGTTGCTCCGGGTGATTTTTATCTATTAAGGAAACGTAAGGACTTTGAGCAATAGCCTCGCTCATTGCTCCAATGAGCAGGGTAGCTAATAAAACTTTTTTCATAGCGTAATTATAAATTTGCTTTTAGGTCAAGTAAAAATGCTTTTGTCTTTTTTAAAGTGTCTATCAATTCAAACGTTTCGTCGGTCTTTTTGTTCTTCTTTAAAAAATCTTTGGCCCCGTCAATGGTATATTTTTTTTCTCTTAATAAGTGATAGATCAGTTGCAGGTTCTTAATATCTTCCGGCCGAAATAAGCGATCACCTTTGCCATTTTTTTTAGGCTTCAAAATATCAAATTCGTTTTCCCAAAAACGCACCAGCGAAATATTTACCTTAAACATATTGGATACTTCACTAATGCCATAATATCTTTTTTGAAATAATATTTCATCTTCAGGCACATCTACCAGGTGCACGAGCATATCCATATCGCTTAGTTTCATCCTGCCCCTTGCAGATTTTTTTATCTCATTTGTTATAACCCTCACTACCGGATCTGCCATTAAAAATTCAAGTTCTCTCACTTCCTCATCCACCACAAAACCCTCCACCTCCCCAACCTTTGAAACCTCTTGAACCTTTGAAACCTCTTCAACCTTTGACCCCTCCTCCCCCTTCGGCGAGGTATTAAAAAAATCAAAACTCGTTTGTTGATGGTCCATGATTGTATAAAATTAATCTAAACTTCTTGCACTGCCAGTAGCTGCCAGTTTTAATAACTGGTCATATTGCTCAGCATTTAAATCGTTGCTAAAGAAATATACCGGGTTCACATTGGCATTGTTAATAGATACCTCGTAGTGGCAATGCGGCCCTGTGCTTTTACCCGTACTGCCCACCCATCCTATTATTTCTCCACGTTTTACTTTTTGCCCAGCCCTCACTTTTACTCTTACCATATGGCCATAAAGAGTTTGGTAACCATATCCATGATTTATCTCTACATGGTTGCCATAGCCGTCACCAGAATTTCCGGCTACTTTTACCATTCCATCACCTGTGGCATAAATGGGCGTACCCTGCGGTGCCGTAAAGTCCAGTCCCTTATGCATTTTTGGGGTTCCATATACAGGGTCAATCCTCATTCCATAACCACTGGCTATCCTGTTCAATTGTTTATTACTCACAGGCTGAATGGCCGGCAAACTGGCCAGTTTAGCCTCCTGGTTATTAATTAATTTTTCAATACTGGAATAACTCTCCAATTGAAAAGCCATTCTTGCACCAAGGTTATTTAGTTGTGCGGCAATATCTTTTCCTAAAATATCATCTCCAATAATACTTATCTTCTCCAATTCCTTTTTTTGTTCAATAGCCTTTGCACGGGCGCTGTCGGGCAATGGGTTGGCTTCAAAAATTGAGCGGTACACTTCATTATCCCTTTTTTCCAGGGAGGCCAGTTGCTGTTCCAGCGTTTTTACTTTAGTGTTGATGGTATTATAATTGTCTCTGATAATTTCATATTTCCTGCTGGCTTCAATATCTGTGGGGCGTGGAAAAAAACGGATATATAAATAAATTACAATAGCAGAACTTACTGCCAGGCCAGATAACATTCCAAAAAACCGCAACAGTTTTACCCGAAAAGGCGTAACCAGTTTTTCGTAGCGAAGTGAATGAGTATTATAGTAGTATTTAATTTTTTTCATAAAATCCAAAAGCAGCAATCGGGGCTGCAAAACTCATGCTGAAATGCTTAAATTTGCCACTTTACAAAAATAAAGAGATTCATTTTTTTTGTTACCGGCATTGGAGCTTTCATCAACATCGTTGTGTCACTCCCTTGTACCGCATTGCAAAATGCATCTGTTATTAAAGTGTACAAATATAAAGGGAACTATACACATAATCAATCTATACAAATTATCTTCACTATATGATGACTGCTGCTGAAATAAGAATGGCTTTTTTAGATTTCTTTCAATCAAAACAACATTTGATTGTGCCCTCTGCTCCTATTGTTGTAAAAAACGATCCTACTTTATTATTTACCAATGCGGGCATGAACCAGTTTAAAGATTACTTTCTCGGTAATAAAACTGCACCAAGCCCAAGAATTGCCGATACACAAAAATGCCTGAGGGTAAGTGGCAAGCACAACGACCTGGAAGAAGTAGGTGTAGATACTTACCATCATACCATGTTTGAAATGCTGGGCAACTGGAGTTTTGGCGATTATTTTAAAAATGAAGCAATAGATTGGAGCTGGGAACTTTTAACCGAGGTTTATAAAATCCCAAAAGACCGTTTGTATGCCACAGTTTTTGAAGGCGACGAAAAAGAAAATATTCCGGCAAGTAATATTGCACTGGCAAAATGGAAAATGTTTTTACCGGAAAATCAAATAGTTTTTGGAAACAAAAAAGATAACTTCTGGGAAATGGGCGAAACAGGTCCCTGCGGACCTTGCAGCGAAATACATGTTGATTGCCGCCCCGATGAAGAGCGGGCTATCACGCCAGGGCAATTTTTAGTTAACAAGGATCATCCGCAGGTAATAGAAATTTGGAACAATGTATTCATACAATTTAACCGCAAAAAGGATGGCAGCCTGGAACCATTGCCTTCGCAACATGTAGATACGGGTATGGGGCTAGAGCGCCTTGTAAGGGTATTGCAGCATAAAACCAGTAACTACGACACAGATATTTTTATGCCCACTATTGGCGCCATAGAAAACATAACCGGTAAAGTATATGATCCTGCATTAACGGTTGCTGATTCAAAAAAACTCGCTGGCTCCTCACCCCTCGGGGGTTCCCAAAAGGGAACGAACGAAGGCTGGGAGGGGGCTGTTGCATTCCGGGTAATAGCAGATCATATTCGTGCCATTTCATTTACAATAGCAGATGGACAGTTGCCATCCAACACAGGTGCCGGTTATGTAATACGCCGCATCCTGCGCAGGGCGGTAAGATATTATTACTCTTATTTAGATTACAAGCAGCCGCTGCTTTATCAATTGCTGCCTATATTGGCTTCACAATTTCAAACAGTATTTCCCGAGTTGCAGCAACAACTTGATTTTGTAAGTAAAGTTGTAAGAGAAGAAGAAGAATCATTTTTAAGAACACTTGAAAAGGGTTTGAAAAGAATAGATCATATCATTACTTCAAACACTACCGGCGTTATTTCCGGTTTAGATGCATTTGAACTGCTGGATACTTTTGGATTTCCAATAGACCTTACCCGTTTAATAGCCAATGAAAATAATGTATCGGTAGATGAGCCCGGTTTTGAAGCCGAAATGAAACAACAAAAAGACCGCAGCCGTTCTGCCACCGCCCTTGATACCGAAGATTGGCAAATTGTAAACGAGGGCAATAGTATTGGTTTTGTGGGCTATGATTCATTAGAAGTAAAAACAAAAATTCTGCGATACAGAAAAGTATCCGGAAAAGGAAAACAGCTTTTCCAAATCGTATTGCAACAAACGCCTTTTTATGCAGAAAGCGGCGGACAGGTGGGTGATAGTGGCAGTTTCACCATTGGCCATTCGTCTTTCAACATTATAGATACCAAAAAAGAAAATGACCTGGTTATTCATTTTGCAGAAAAAATTCCGGCCGATTTGAGCGGCGAAGTGGTAGCAATAGTAGATGCCGGCAGAAGAAAAAATATCACCGTGCATCACAGTGTTACCCATTTAATGCATGCTGCATTAAGAAACGTATTGGGTGCTCATGTGGCACAAAAAGGAAGCCTGGTAAATGAGGCACACCTTCGTTTTGATTTTTCGCATTTTGCAAAAATGACAGACGAAGAATTGATGAACGTAGAAAAAATAGTGAACGAAAAAATAAGAGAAAATATTCCGGTAGTCATTAAAACGATGGGCAAAGATGAAGCCATTGCATTAGGTGCGATGGCTTTGTTTGGCGAAAAATATGGAGATACCGTTCGGGTTGTTGTAATGGATCCAGCCTACTCAATAGAACTGTGTGGTGGCACCCATGTGGGCAGCACAGGCGAGCTGGGTATTTTTAAAATAAAAAACGAAGGAGCTGTAGCCGCCGGCGTTCGCCGGATTGAAGCTGTATGTGGTGCAGCAGCCCAAAAAATGATCAACGACACATTTGTAGAAATGAGTGTTGTTCGTGAAATGCTTAAGCACCCGGCAGATATTCAAAAATCATTGGAAAATTTGCTGGCAGAAAACAATACCCTCAGCAAACGGATAGAATCACTGGAAGCAAGGCAACTGGTAGGTATCCGAAATGATCTGATGCAAAAAGATGAGATCATCAACAATGTAAGTTTCATTGGTCAAATAATAGAAGTGCCCAATGCCGATGCATTAAAAAAACTTTGTTTCGATCTTAAAAATCACCTGCACGATCACCTGGTGGTATTGTGTGCCAACATTGGCGGCAAAGCAAATATTGCCATTAGTATAAGCGATACAGTAACTGTGGCAAAAAACCTGGATGCAGGAAAAATTATTAAAGAAATTGTGAGCCCGCTTATAAAAGGGGGCGGCGGCGGACAAAAAACAATGGCCACTGCAGGCGGCCAGGATGTGAGTGGTTTTGCAGAACTCATTAGCAAAGTGAAAAATTTAATTGAGGGATAAGCCATAATGCACACGAATTGCTATCTTTAGTAATTGCTGCAAATCGTGGCCAGATATTTTTCGCTTATGCATATTGTTCTCGAAACATCCCGTCTTATTTTACGCCGCTTCACCAACAGCGATGCAGACGCTGCATTACTCGTTCAACTAAACAGTGATCCTGAAGTTTTGCAATACCTGCAGGAACCATTTTTGCTGGATATACATAAAGCAAAAGAAATTCTTCAAAATATTATACTGCCCCAATATGAAAATAATTTGGGGCGTTGGGCTATCCATCTAAAAGAAAATAATCAGTTTGTGGGCTGGTGTGGCTTAAAGTATCATCCAGCCCTGGATGAAACAGATTTGGGTTATCGTTTATTGCAATCTGCCTGGGGCAAAGGTTACGCCACCGAAGCTGCAGCGGCCACTTTAAAGTATGGATTTGAAACACTGCATTTAAAAAGAATTATAGGCAGGGCACATATTCATAACACTGCGTCCTTTGCTGTACTCACCAAAATAGGAATGACTTATATAGGAGAGGGAATCGTGGATGATTGCCCTGTAAAAACATTTGAAGCGTTTTACGATTCCTACAATCCTGAATAAAATGTTAAAGCAAAAAAAATATTTGCGAAAAGTTTCGTATTTGAAATAATCCCCTTAGTTTTGATGTACTAAACATTTCGTACATAAAAAATACAAAGCCATGAACAAAATTATTTTTGCCATTATGCCCTGGTTATTTGCTGCAATTGGTTACAAAGCCACTGCCCAGGATATACCAAAACCTCCGGAACCCCCAAAAGAAAGCCAGGAAATTATCATTCGCAAAAAAGGCGAAAAAGATGCTACAGTAACTATTCAATTTAAAGACGACAAAGTATTGATCAATGGAAAACCAATGGTAGAATTTAAAGATGATGCCATCACCATCAATAACAGAACTTTTAAGTTTAAGCAAATTGAAAAAGATTTTGAAGGGTTTGGAAGGAATATGGAAGATTTTGGAAGAGAAATGGAACTGGCATTTGGAGGAGATCATGCTAATGGTATGATGGGCAAAAGTGGAAGCTTTTTGGGCGTAGTTACAGAAAAAGCAGATGCAGGCGCCGAAATTAAGGAAGTAGTAAAAGGCAGCGCTGCAGAAAAAGCCGGCTTAAAAGCTGGAGATATTATCACAAAAGTAGACGATACAAAAGTGATCGGCCCTGCTGAACTGGCAGAAATAATTGAAAAATTTGAGCCAAAAAAAGAAGTAAAAATTCAGTACAAAAGAGATGGCAAAGACAAAACAGTTAAAGCAACTTTGCAGGAAAGAAAGATATCTGAAACAAGAAGTTTTTCCTTTACTACTCCCGAAGGTGGCGTAAAATCATTTGAGTTTCCACGGGAACCTCGTACTCCCCGTGCTCCCCGTGCTCCCAGGGTACCAGGTGATGTGAGGCCTCCGGGTGATTTTGAATTTGATATAGATGAGTTTAGAATGGACGGCAATTTTAACCGTCGCCCCAAACTGGGCCTTAAAATTCAGGATCTCGAAGATGGCGCCGGTGTAAAAGTGCTGGAAGTGGAAGAAGGTTCTGCAGCAGCCACTGCCGGTCTTAAAAAAGATGATATCATTACAGAAATTGGTGCTGCAAAAGTAAAAAATACAGATGAAGCAAGGGAGCAATTGATGGAAAACAGCAATAAAACTGCCTACCCCATTGTAGCCAAAAGAAACAATACTGAAATGAAGTTTGAAATAAAAATTCCTAAGAAATTAAAAACTGCCAATTTATAGCCATAAAATAAAAACGGGAAAAGCATCGGCATTTTGTCGGTGCTTTTTTTTGCAGAAAATTTTTTGGATGCTGGATGATAGATGCTGGATGCTGGATGCCGGATGCTGGATGCCGGATAATGGATGCTTGGACTGGAGTTTACTCTTATTATCTTGGGCACCAAACATCACTCATAACTCATAACTCCAGAATCGCACAACTTTTGACTTTTGACCTTTCACCTTTCACCTTTGACCTTTCACCTTTCAGTTTTCACTTTTTTGACTTTTGACTTTTGACTTTTGAACCTCCTATCTTTGCACCCGTGAAAATGAACGAAAAATACCAGGTAGTCATTGGGCTGGAAGTGCATGCCCAGCTATTGACAAAAAGCAAATTATTTTGTGGCGATCCCATAAGTTTTGGTGCTGAACCCAATACACAGGTGAGCCCTGTTTCATTGGCACATCCAGGCACTTTGCCGGTAATGAACAAAGAAGTAATCAATCTTGCTGTAAAACTTGGCATTGCCCTACACTGTTCCATTACACAGCATAATTATTTTGCCCGCAAAAATTACTTTTACCCCGATCTTCCAAAAGGTTACCAGGTAAGTCAGCATACGGCGCCTGTTTGCATGGGTGGTTACCTTGCCATTGCTACCAATGCAGTAGAAAAAAAAGTGCTGCTCAACCGTATTCATATGGAAGAAGATGCCGGCAAAAGTATTCATGACCTGGTAGAAAATTATAGTTGCATAGATCTTAACCGTGCCGGCACAGCACTGCTGGAGATAGTTACAGAACCCTGCATCCACAGTTCAGAAGAGGCTTTTACTTTTTTAACAGATTTAAGGAAACTGGTTCGCTGGTTAAACGTATGTGATGGAAATATGGAAGAAGGCAGTTTACGTTGCGACGCCAATATTTCTATCCGGCTGGCAGGTGAAACAAAACTGGGCACAAGGGTAGAAGTAAAAAATCTTAACAGCATCCGCAATGTAAAAAAAGCCATTGAAGTAGAAACAGAAAGATTAATAAAACTGGTAGAAAATAATGAATCCATTTTGCAACAAACCCGCAGTTTTGATGCTGACAAAGGAACGACATTTGCTTTACGGAGCAAGGAAGAAGCAGATGATTACCGCTACTTTCCTGAGCCTGACCTGCCTGCTTTTTATATCACAGATCAGCATATAGAAAGTATTAGAGCATCCATGCCCGTTATGCCTGATGTGCTGCAAATAAAGTATAAAGAAGCTTATGGCCTGTCAGAATACGATGCCTCTTTTATATGCAGTGATAAAGAAAATGCAGCATTTTATGAGCACCTGATCCACGGCAACACTCATTATAAAGCAGCCGCCAACTGGATGCAGGGGCCACTAAAAGCATACTGCAACGAACAGCAGGTGGGTTGGGAACAATTTCCATTAACAACTGAACAAATTGCAACCTTAATTGATTTTACAGAGACGGGAAACCTTAGTTTTAATATAGCCGCTTTAAAAATATTACCGGCCATGATAGCTAACGGTGGCGGAGAGCCGCAACAAATAGCCACTTCGCTCAACCTGATGCAGGAAAGCGATGAAAGCACAGTATTGAATTGGGTAAAGGAAACACTGGCTGCCATGCCGGATAAAGTAAAAGAATACAAGGCAGGCAAAAAAAACCTGCTCGGCCTGTTTGCCGGACAGGTAAAAAAATTAAGTAAAGGCAAGGCAGATATGCAACTGGTGAATAAAATATTGGAACAGGAATTAATTAAATAACACAATATAAATATGAGTTTAAAAAAAATACTATCCGTTATTGCCGTAAGTGCAATGTTGTTGTCCTGCAATAATGAAGATGAAAAAGGAAAATTTTCACTCAAGGGTGAACTGAAAAATATAGAAGATCAGCAGGTTTATTTAGAACAGCTTTTTTTTAGTAACCAGGATCCACAGGTACTGGATACTGCCAATATTAAAGATGGCAAATTTATTGTTTCCTCCACCGCCACCGAAGATGGTCTGTACAGGATTCGCTTTGAAAAAATGAACAGCGGTTTTATTTTTATCAATGATCAACCCAAAATTAATTTTAAAGCAGACATTAAAGATGTAACCCTGCAGGGGCCCAGCTTTAACAGCCCTGCCAATGAAGCACTCAAAACATTGTTGATTAATATAGAAGGGCAGCGTTTGAACCTGGTATCTGCCAGCAAAAAAGTTGACAGCCTTAAAACGGTTAAAGCATCGGACAGTACCATTGCTGCCGAAAGTTTACAACTCTCTGAAATCACCAATCGTTTTAATAAATTTATTACAGGCTATATCGATACGGTTTCGCAACCGGTGATTGCTTTATTTGCCTTAGGTTATACACAGGGAATAGATCCTGCTTTATTAAACACAGTGGTTCCAAACCTGGCCAAACGTTTTCCTGCACACCAGGGCATTGCAGGAATTGTTACCCAGTTTAACCAAATGCTGGCACAACAAAACCAACCCAAGCCGGTAAATAGTGCTACTCCCGGCATAGGAAGTATTGCTCCCGATTTTACCATGGCCGATACCTCCGGAAAACCATTTAAACTAAGCCAGTTAAAAGGCAAATATGTGCTGGTAGATTTTTGGGCAAGCTGGTGCGGGCCCTGCCGTGGCGAAAATCCCAATGTGGTAGCTGCTTACAACCAGTTTAAAAATAAAAACTTTACCATCCTTGGTGTATCGCTTGATGATGATAAAGAAGATTGGTTAAAAGCTATTAAAACAGATAAACTTAACTGGTATCAGGTTTCAGATTTAAAGGGCTGGGAAAATGCCACCGTAAAATTATATGGCTTTGATGGTATTCCTTATAATGTATTGATAGATCCGCAGGGGAAAATCATTGCTACTTCTTTAAGAGAATCTGCGCTGCAGGCAAAGTTGGCGGAGGTGTTGAAATAATAGATTTATCCTAAATTTAAAAAACGTTGATATAAGTAAAAATCCAGTTGCGCAAACAACTGGATTTTTTTAAATAAAATTACTTTAATTATTATGGGTATTGTCTAACAGCACTTATAACCAACGGTAAATTAACTGCACCACCGGTAGAATAAACAGTAAATATTCCTTTATTAACGCCACCAAATGTTGTGGTTAAAGTTGCAGTGGCAATTACAGTTTGCGTTCCAGCAATTTTTTGTTTAATAGTATAATTGCCTGCTGGTATCTGAGTAAATTTTGATAGAGTTGCAAGCAGAGTTGCAGATGGGGAAGCTCCAACATAAGTCTGGTTAGTAATAGTAACACTATCCGCAGGAGTTACTGTTGTTCTTAAAAAAGTAATATCACTTGCAGGTGCATAAATGGCCACAGGTATATACCGTACTTTTATAGTGCCTGCAGCAGGTGTAGTAAAATCATCAGTTAACCTTAACACTCTTAAAGCACCTGTTGGTGTTGCAAGTGTATCATAGTTTATAAAAGTAGATGAAGTTTTAGTAACAAAATTTTCTGCCGGCAATGAAACAAAATTAGCTGGCACTATCAGACTATTTGATTTTAAAAGTATTTTACGACTGCCTGGATTTACGTTTAAGGGTAAAGATACTCCCCTATATACAATTGCAGACCCTGTTTGGTTAATACTATCTATAATAACATTTATAGCCGGACTGCCTGGAGAGGCGTTTATAAATGTAGCAGTACTAAATTCATTTGAGTAATCAATTATTTTACCACAGCTTATTAGAACCGTAGATATAATGAGTAATAATATAAATTGTTTTTTCATTTGTTAAGACGTTTATCTTATTTAGTGATGAGATGCCTATACTTTTAATTAATAACCTGTATTTTGAGCCATGTTAGGGTTTGCAAGCTTCTCCTGATTTGGAATTGGTAAAATGTAGTGAAAATCAGTAGCAGGAAGCAATTGGCTGGATGCGATTCCACCAATATCTGATATATCTCTGGAAATTGGCAAACTTCTTCTGCGTAAATCAAAATACCTTTGGCCTTCGTAACACAGTTCCTTATAACGCTCCAAATAAATAGCATCAATTAAAGTTGCTTTATCAGGTAATGGTACATGTATATAACCCCTTATTCTATTTGTTCTCAATAAACTTAAATCAGTATTTGATTGTAAGAATTGGTTAAGCTCAGCATAAGCCTCAGCTCTTGCTAATACTATTTCTGAAGTTCTCATCATTTTAATGTCAAAAATAAAATTCTCGCCAGCAGGAGGAACAACACCATATTTTGCAATTAAATTTCTAGGGGTTGTTCCAAAAAAGATTGAAAACCTGATATCATTTACACGATCGAAGGTATTCAACAATTTCGCAGCAGGTGCTGCCTGTTGAGCCCCATTGGCATCTTGATAAAGAGAACCAATTGCACTCCCACTATTTACGGCCGTTACATTTAATTTCCAAATTACTTCTGTTGCCTGTGAGGCGGGAAGTGTTCTTGTATTCCAGAGTGAAGGATAATTTATTGAATCAGTTAATGGTTGCAAAGGAGTTAACTCGTTTGCTCTATCAATCACACCCTGCCAATTTTTTGTATGCACCGCAGATCTTACCTGTGCACCAATTACTGCATTTCTGGTAATACGACCAATATCAGTAAATGAAGTTGGTATCAAAGATCTTGCAGTAATTAAATCAGCATTGATAGAATTGATTACTTCTAATTGAGTGTTTCTAGCTGGTTGATATGATGCAACGGCTTTAGCATAAGTTGTTTGTAATACCACACCTAAAGCAGCAGGAGTATATTCTGCAGTTTGACTAAAACATCTTAATAATTCCAGGTGTGCCATTGATCTAAGCGCCAACATTTCGCCTTTAAATTGATCTTTTAATATTACATCTGCTGCTGTTGTAGTTGGCACTGGAACCATAAATTCTAATACCCTGTTAGCTCTGTCTATAACAGCATATAAATTTGTCCAAACGCCGCCTGTTTCACCATCTCTCCAATCCTGTGAATCAGAAACAAACTGCCAATTAAACAATGCATTTCCAACGTTTCTATATTCAGTTCCAGTACCCAATCTAATTTCATCTGAAATAAAAGAAGAAATATAAACGGATCTTCTTGCAGACCAGGTGCCATATACACCATTTACTGCGGTGGTAAGATCATTCATATTCAAAATGGCTTTTTCCGCCGGTATTTGGTCTATTGGATCCAAATCTGTTAACTTCTTTTCGCAAGAAATAAAAACAAACGAAAACAAGAAAACGAAGAGGACTTTATGTATCAATTTCATATAATAATTATTTTTTTAATTAAAAATTTATGTCAAGCCCAATTGTGTAAGTTCTTGGATTGGGAAATTCATAAGTAGCTATATTGTTACTTTCTTCTGGATCAAATCCCGCCCATTTGGTCCAGGTATAAAGATTTTGTGCCTGTCCCCATACTCTAAATCCTTTGATAGGCCTTCCTTCTTTTGTTTCAAAAGTAAAACCAGCCTGAAGATTACGGAATCTTACAAAAGATGCATCCTGAACATCTTTGCTACTAAATTGACGAGGTGAATTTATTTTTTGATAATTTGTAATATCTCCCGGATTTCTCCAACTTTGCAACAGTCTCACATCTTTATTAAACTGTATATTTGAATTGGTCGATTGATAAAAGAAAGATTCATTATTAAATCTTTTTACTCCCTGTGCGGTAGAAAATAATCCACTCAAATCAAAACCTTTCCAGGTAATTTCAAACGTTGCACCTCCGGTAAAACTTGGAAGATATGTTCCAAACTCCGCCCTATTATTATTTGCAGAATAGTCCGTTGTAGGATTGCCATTAATATCCTCATACACTGGTAATCCGGTTTGAGGATTTATTCCTTTATAGCCAACAGTATAATGGGTTCCAAAGGGAACACCAACTCTAATAATACCAGTGCCTTGTGGGATTTCTGTAACCTTACCTAAATCAGTAATTTCATTTTTAAGGAATCCGCCATTTACACCAAGTGTAATTCTAAGATCTTTCTTTGAAAGTACATCTGCACTCACAGAAAAATCTAACCCTTTATTTTCCATTTTTCCTGCATTGGTAGCCAATGACAAAAATCCTGTTGTTCTTGACAGACCTTGTGAAACAAATAAATTGTTTGATTCTTTTTTATATGCATCTGCTGTAATCCTTAGTCTGCGATTCCAAAGACTAACATCAAAACCAATATTAGTTAAAACCTGGCTTTCTATTTCGTATTCTGGATTGCCCGGAGATGATGGTACTATTGCTGGTACACCAGCATATGACCCGGCTCCGTAAGTTGAAATAAAACCAAATTCACTTGTAAAACCATCTAAGTTTGCAGATTCGCCGATACTTGCCCTTACCCTTGCATCCTGAAAAATCGTTTGATTCTTCATGAAGTTTTCTGCAATAATATTCCAGGTTGCACCTACAGTCTTTAAAACAATTGATTTGTTCTGGTCAGGAACCTGCGATGTCACATCTCTTCTTATACTACTTGAAATTGTATATCTTTTATCAAATGTATAGTCCCCGGAGGCAAACAAAGAGGATATCCCATTAATAAATTTATTACCACCGATAGTAGGAATAAAATTATTTGTAGCACTGCCTTGAGTTAAAGCTCCTGGTGTATTGGGCAATGATCTGTTAATACCAAAACCCGTTGCATTAAATGTTCTTGCTTTGTTTCTGATAGACTCAGACATTGCCATTACATTCACCTGGTGTTTACTTGCAAATGTTCTATTAAATACAAGACCTGAAGTAGATATAAATTGTACATTTTCTACAAAACTTTCTCCATAAGCTCCTTGTGCTCCTTGCAAAATTAAACCGCCTATAAATGAATTTGGATCAATAAATCTGCTGTTATTGTTATTCCTATAATCTACTCCGTTTGTTGTTTTAAGAGAAAGCCCGCCCCAAAGAGCATATTGCAGTGTTATTCCCAAACTACCTTTAAACTGATTGCTTAAACTGGTAGTAGTAAAAATTCTATCATATGCATTAGGACCAGTTTTACCTGCAGCCACATCAATTACTCCTGGAGTTTTATATAGCTGTCTGTATGGCAATTCCAAAAAGGCAGCAGCTATAGGGTTCGCCAATGCCACACCCGCTTCTGATTCAATTCCACTTTGAGAACTATAACCTGCTGAAGAACGAATTGAGGCAGTTAACCTATCAGATTTAAAATCAACATTCCCCCTGAAGGTATATCTATCTAAGCTGGATCTATCTAATATACCTTCTTGCTGATAGGTAGAAAGAGAGGTATAAAAACTGAGGTTTTGGGTTCCGCCTGAAGCATTTAATTCATGCTGTTTAAACTGAGAGTTTCTAAAGAAAATATCAGCCCAGTCTGTGTCTATTTTTCTAATGGAATCTAACCTGCTATTAAATATTGCTTGCTGTGCCGGAGTTGATGCCTGATACGCTGGGTTTTTTGGACTGAAATCCCAACCTGGATATCCAGTTGTTGTGGTTGCTCCGATAACACCAGCTGGCCCTAGAAAATCTTCCTCATATTGTAACCTTTGTGCAGTATTCATCAAACTCACATTATTTAATACCGGAGGTTCTGAAAAACCAAACTGCCCACGATATTGCATAACAGTTTTACCCGCCTTACCTTTTTTAGAAGTTATCACAATCACTCCATTTGCGCCTCTTGACCCATACAAACCAGCACTGGCAGCATCTTTAAGTACATCCACGCTTTCAAAATCATTTGGATTTAATGAACGAAAAACCGCATTTTCAATTGGAATTCCATCCAAAACATATAAAGGATTACTTCCTCCACTTATAGATCCAACTCCACGAATATTCACTCTGGCTGCTGTACCTGGTTGCCCTGATCCGGAAGCAATATAAAGACCTGGTGCTCTACCTTGTAAAATTTGTTCGAAAGATGCAAGAGGTACCTGCTCAATTTGTTTTGATGTTACTTTTGATGCTGCACCTGTAAATTCAGTTTTCTTTTTTACACTGTAACCGGTAACTACTACTTCCTCCATACTCAGATCGGAAGATATCATTACCACAGAAAAATTTGTTCTGGAACCCAGAGATACTTCTTGAGTAGTAAGGCCTACTCCTGATATAACAAGCGTCCGTGCATTTGATGGAACCGATAATG
>Ga0335397_10006575_pt1 | contig 14964 bp, 9 predicted proteins | sample MAT04_FD_205740 | JGI IMG/M metagenome (GOLD analysis project Ga0335397, IMG submission 205740) | Freshwater microbial communities from Lake Fryxell liftoff mats and glacier meltwater in Antarctica - MAT-04 (spades assembly) (version 2) ...
GAACGGATTAGTCGTGGGCGCACCGCTGTCGCGCCGGATCTGTGCGATGGCCTTGAGCACGCCCACCTGATAGGCCGCGCGCGCACCGCCACCGGTGAGCACGAGGCCGGTGGTCGGCGTAGGTGTGAGGTGTGGGCTGGCCATCTTTTCTTATCGGCCGAACGGGAGGCCGACTGGCGGACCGCGCGACGATCCGGACGCGACGATCGGGACAGGCGCGGCGATCGCGACGACGACCGGGACAGGCATTTCTGCGGCACGGCGATCGGGACATTCTGTGGCACGGCGATCGGCACCGGCATTTCTGTGACAAGATCACCGCGGTTTTCAACGGTCTTTTGAGATGGGTATCGATCCCCTTTGGATGCTGTCGTGCGCGCTGCTGGTGATGCTGATGCAGGCCGGTTTCACCTGCCTCGAAAGCGGCATGGTGCGGGCCAAGAACAGCATCAACGTCGCGATCAAGAATCTGGTCGACTTCTGTATTTCGGTGGTGCTGTTCGCCCTCGTCGGCTACGGTCTGATGTTCGGCACCTCACTGGGTGGGTGGGTTGGCATCGATGGCGTCGGGGTGCCTGACAGCACGCCGCAGACGCTGGCGTTTTTCTTCTTCCAGGCAATGTTCTGCGGCACGGCGACGACCATCGTCTCCGGCGCGGTTGCCGAACGCATGCGCTTCGTCAGCTACGCGTTTACCGCGCTGCTGCTGTCGGGTTTTATCTATCCGATTGCCGGCCACTGGGCATGGGCGCGCGATGCCGCGGGCGAGCCTGCCGGCTGGCTGGCCAAGCTTGGCTTCATCGACTTCGCCGGCTCCACCGTGGTCCACTCGCTGGCCGGCTGGGTTGCGCTGGTGGCGATGATTCTGGTCGGACCAAGGCTAGGCCGCTTTGGTCGCCGCGGTCGCGTCATCGAAGGTCACAGCCTGCCAATCGCTGCGCTCGGCGTGTTCCTGCTCTGGTTCGGCTGGTTCGGTTTCAACGCCGGCAGTACGTTCGCATTTACCGCCGACGTTCCCATGATCATGGTCAACACCGCGCTGGCCGGTGCGGTCGGCGGACTGGTCGGCATGGCCGCGAGCTGGACCCAGCACAAGCGGCCGATGGCAGACGCGGTAATGAACGGTGTGCTGGCCGGGCTGGTGGCGATTACGGCCAGCTGCAATCTGGTGTCGCCCGCGTCTGCGGTCGTGATTGGCGCGGGCGGCGCGCTGGTCGCAGCGCTGGTCGCCAAGGCGCTGGTGCGCGTGAAGATCGACGACGCCATCGGCGCGGTGCCGGTGCATCTTGGTGCAGGCATCTGGGGCACGCTGGCGGTGGCGCTGTTCGCACCGACCGAGGCCTTCGGTGATCTCGGACGACTCGGCCAGCTCGGCGTGCAGGTGATAGGCATCGTGGTATTTGCCGCGTTCGCCAGCGTCAGCGCATTGCTGGGCCTGTTTGCCTACAGTCGCTTCAGACCGCTGCGGGTCAGCCCGCGCGACGAGCGAATCGGTCTGAACATCGCAGAGCATGGCGCCACAACCTCATTGCTCGACCTGTTGGGGCAGATGGACGTGCAGGCCAACAGCGGCGATTTCAGCCGGCCGGTCAAGGTCGAGAACGAAAGTGAAGCCAGTCAAGTGGCCTCGTTCTATAACGCGGTCCTGGAGAAGTTCAACACCGAGATCGACCGCAGGAAGATCGCCATCCAGCGGCTTGCCGACCTGGCCAACCACGATCCGTTGACCGGTCTTGGCAATCGACGCCTGTTTCTCGATGAACTCCGGCGCGCCATGAATGAAGCGCATCCCGCTCGGCAGGGAGCGCTGATGTTCCTTGATCTGGACGGCTTCAAGGCGGTCAACGACACCGTCGGTCACGACGCCGGTGACACTGTGCTCAAAGACGTTGCCAGCCGGCTGCGCGGCATCTTCGGCGAGCGCGGCGTGCTCGGCCGGCTCGGCGGCGACGAGTTTGCCGTCGTCGTCGAGGCGCTCGAGATGCCCGAGCGCGACTCCGCAGCGCTGGCTTCGCGCATCGTCGACAGCCTCGATGCGCCGTTTACCCATGGCGAGCAGCGCCTGCGGATCGGCGTGTCGGTGGGCATAGTACTGTTCGGCGATGGGGCGCTGGCGACCGTCAAAGGCCTCACCAAACGCGCTGATGAGGCGATGTACGAGGCAAAGCTGGCGGGCAAGGGCACCTTTCGGTTCTTTGGCCGCACCGCAGACGCCTGATGTAAAAGGCTGTAAAGGGGACGGAAGCAGTTAAACCCCGCTCCATGGCGCTCATCGCCCACACGGCGAACGAGAACACGATGAGCTCGCCTCGACCAGCGCCACGCGGTACGCACCATAATGCCCGTCCGATTCACCATTGTCCGATTCACCATGGGGTCGACGTCGATCCTGCAACCACCAAACCACGGCGCACATCAGTTGGTTTTCTGAGTCGTTGGAACCCGACAGGATGTATAGCCACGCCGTTTCGCGGCGCTCCACCAAGCGCCGCGCACCGTGCAATCCGACATCCACTCACTCAAAGCCATCCGCGAATAGAAGCCCGCCGCCGCTACTGACACCCGTCAGCGAAATCTCATCGAAATTTGCGGTCAAGGTGGTGCTCTGACTGATACCGCCCTGCGCAACCTCGAGGCGAATCTCGATCGTGGTGCTATCGGTCCACTGCGCGGGACTGATGGTGATGGTCGCCGGCGTGGTCGGCAGCGCCCAGTTGCTTGGCAAAAACAGATCACCGGTGCTGGTCACGCCTGCATTCATACATCCGCTACTTGCGCCTGGATTGGCGCGCATGTTCCATTTGATGACCGCCGCTGTTGCCACCGCAAAACCGCCCGTGGGCAAGCCGCGTCCGGTCAAGGTATAGGTACCTGGCCCCGGAATGTTGACGCACTGCGAAGCCCCGGTACTGCGCACCGCAAAGCCACCGCCAGGCTGCGGCACGAAGATACGCATCGAGCCCGAACCCGTAGCCGCGCTGGAATTGCTGATGTTGAAGGTAGCGAGATTATTGAAATCCCAGCCGCGCAAATCGACGTCAAAGCTGGGGCCGTACGCCAGATTGCCAGCGCTTTGCATTTCCACCATGCCCAGATCACGCGTACCGAATCGATCTGCCTTAAGGCTGATATCCTGCCCGGTCGGATTGTTAAGAATATCCAGGGGTGGAGAGTTCACCGGGCTGGAAAAATCAACCGCGGGGGATGCCGCCTGCAGATTGTAGTCACCGACCGAGGGCTGTTTGAAGCGCGGGTCTTCCGTGATGATGGTCGGGCCAAAAGGCAGCCCGAAAGCGTCACTAGCCAAAATATTGCTGGTGAACAATCTGGCCGCACCGCCAAGGTTCGTAAGCGTCCTGGTACCGGGCTGCCAAATGATGGATCGAAACAGCTCGATCTGATCATTGGTTCGCAAAACAGGGTTGGGGGTCGCGATCGTGTTCGCGGTGATGGTGGTCGAATCAATCAGCATCTCGGCGCGATCATTCGTCGCCAGCAGCGCCTGCGCTACGCTATTGTTTACCAGCAACGAGCTTGCAATAACCATCGTACTTGCACCAATGAACCCCTGATCCGAACGAACCAGATACCCGCCACTGTTATTGGCCATAATCATTCGGCTGACGTCGAACTTCGAGCCACCGAATGCTCGGACGATAGCCCCAGTAGTGTTGCCGGTTGTGTTGGAAAACAGAAAATTACAGCTGACAGCGACGCAACCCACAGCCCCCGCTATACCACCGACGCCGCGCGTAGCGATCCAGATCGTCGAATTAAAGGATTCGTTTTCGAAGAAAGCTGCCGCACCGTCGGGTGCGGAATTGCCGAATACCTGAATCTCATAGCTTCGCAAAATAACCCTTTTGCAGTTCGCAGCTGAAACGCAGTCACCCTTCGAATAAAGTGCACCACCAGCGATAGTTGCGCTGTTGTTTTCAATTTTCACCGGACGATCCAGCACGGTTGGGAAGATCACAAGTTCCATATCGTTATCGGCGCCCGCTGAATCCGCCGCAATCGCTCCGCCATATTGCGCGGAATTTTCAAACAGAAACCCGGAATTGCCAAAGCCCGCCGCACCGATTCTGGCATCAGCTTTGCCAAAGATCCGGATGCCGCCGCCGAAGCCGTTCGGCGCTTGATTGCGGAACACGCCCGCGGGCGAACTAACCGCCGTCAGGCTGGCAGTACCTTCGACGTAGATGCCGCCACCCGAAACAAACGCAACGTTATCCGAAATGGCGGTGCTGACACCCAAACTGAGCTGCAGTTGGCCCACGCCCTCACCTTTGACGTAGATGCCGCCGCCGTAGCCTGCAAAGTTTTGCGCAACCGATACATTGACCAGCTGGACCACGCCCGCGCCGCGCAAATCCAGCCCGCCGCCAAAGCTGGTGGTGGTTTCATCACCGCGAACAATCGACAGATTGTCTAGGTTCAGGGACAGACCCTCCAATTGATTGAGGCTGATGACCGAATCAGCGCTACCGCCTTGGCCACTGATCGTGGTTTGTGCGCCTGGCGTTGGTGCAACAGCATTGCAATTGGCATAGCCGCCCTGCAACTCAATGGCTTGCGGCGTAATGTTAAGCGCCTGCGCGGTATAGGTTTGATTGCTGGCAATCAGGACACGGTCGAGCCCGGGCTGGCTGGCCGCAGAATTGATGGCCGCTTGAATCGTGGTATGGGTGCAGCCAGGCCCAGCCCCGACGAAGAAGTCCGTGGCGAAACAGGGCATGACCAGCGTGAGGCCCAGCACGACTGTGCTGATCTGAAACGACGACGTGCGCATGGCTTTCCTCCGAGGCCCCGGGCTGGGGCTGTATTGCGATAAACGCACTACCGGGAAAACTGCGACATTTCCTGCATGGCCCTGGGTGGCAGGCTCCCGGGTGAGGGCCAGAACAACCACCCACGCCTCGGGGTTGAACGCAGACCGTCGTTCAATCGCGCTTGGGCTTGATCGCGTCCATTTGCGCCAACCAGGCGCGCATTTTCTGCAGTTCAGCCTCGATACGCTGGTCAGCCCCGCTGCGCAGTAGCTTTTGGCGCGCGAGCATACCCGTGGCGACGGCTTTGTCGGAAGCGGTAGCCATACAGGCCGCGGACTGATCCAGTACATACAGCTCGGCCGAAACGAGAGCCGGAATATGGTCGCTGACCTCGGCCCATAGTTTCGCGAATTCTGCAGGTGCATCGGGTCTGTCGAGGCTGCAGGCAATACGGGCGTAAGATACGCGCGCTGGCCACGTCGCCTGGCCGCCCTTGGGCGCTTCCGAGAATGCGGACGCTACTGCTCGTTGCGCCAAACCTAACGCTTCAGGCAGTTCATTCCGCCGCTCTGCCACTTCCGCCAACGTAGTGACTGCACCGGCGGTGCGGGCGTTGTTTTCGCCGTTTAGTTCGAGAATGATCGCCAGAGACTCTTGCGCGTGCAGTTGTGCTGCAGGGTACATCCCTGCCCGTGCTTCCGCGTTAGCCAGGAAATTGAGTATGGTGGCCAGCTTTGGGCTGTTTGTATCCAGGGTTCTGCGCCCGTGGTCCAACACCGGCTGGAGTACTTGCACAGACTCCTGAGCTTTCCCCAAGGATTGCAAGACGCGGCCAAGCGAGAGCTGGGTAGTCTGCGCGTCCTCGCTGTCCAAGCTGCCCGCGGCACGGCGGATAAGCAGCGATGCCCGCAATAATCCCTCTGCCGGCGCCCATATCTGCTCATAGCCGAAGGAAACGGCAATGCTGTCCAGCGAATTGGCGAACTCCAGATTGGGATCTGGATAGGCACGCCGGAAAATCTCTGCCGCCTGCATGTGTATTGCGCGGCCCTGCGCATAGTTACCTTGGCGCAAGAGCAGATCTGCATAGGTCGCGGCCACCACGGGGCCGCAATCGCTCTGCGCGCAGGCATCGGTTTTCGATATGGCGTACGCGCGTTCCATATCGATGGCAGCGCCCTCGGTATCGGCTGCGCTAAGCAGCAAAACACTGCGCTGGGACAGCGCGTCCATGAGCTCGTAGCTGCTGCTGCCAAACTGGGCTTCGCAGTCGAGCACTGCCTGGTTCAGTTTTTCGGTCGCCTCAGGCACGCGTCCGCGCGCGCTTTCCAATTTGCCGTAGGTCAACGTGAGCACCGCTAGCCCTTTGCTGGGCTTGGCGCCTACGGGTAGTGCCGCGGAAGCGGCCTTGAGCATCGCCTCCGCGTCGTCCAGGTTTTCTTGTGACCGGGTGAACTCCGCCAAGGCGCTGATAGCGAACAGGCGCTCATCATTTTCAATCGGCAGCGACTTTGCTGCCCGCGCTACCGCCTCTGTGTACATCCGCTTCGCATTTGCCGCGTCACTCAGATCGTCAAAGATGTTACCGGCTGCGAGCAGTAAATTGACAGCGGCCTCTGGATCATCGCGCAGTCCGTTCTGCGCCTTTAGCGCTGCGCGCTGTACCAGCGTGCTCAGGCTGGGCGACTGCGAGTCGCGCTGCACCGGTTGGACGCCACTGAAGATGCTGGCCAAGAAATCCGACGTTTGCTCTGCCCGCATGGCACTTTTGCCAGCGCGCTGGCTCTCCAGCTGCGCGTTGACGCTTTGCATGCGTGCCTCCCTGGCCTGCCACAACGCGGTGCCCGTGGTGGCGACCAAGGCAATCATCAGCAAGCTGACCAATGCGACGCTAACCCGATTGCGCCGCACGAACTTGTTTGCGCGGTACCACACGCTTGGTGGATGCGCGTTCACCGGTTGGCCGTCCAGCAAGCGCTCAATATCGTCGGCAAACTCGGCCGCACCGCGGTAGCGCCGCTCGGGTTCAATTTCCAGTGCCTTCAACACGATGTTGTCGAGATCACCGCGCAACAGCTTTCGCATCTGCTGCGGTGTTGAAGCCAGCACGCCCTGCGGCGTGTTCTCGCTGATGTGCGCCGATGGGGTCTGGTTGCTGCCCTCATGCACGCGCTGGCCGGTGAGCAATTCACCGAGCACGATGCCGAGCGCGTAGACGTCGGTTGCGGTGGTTATCGGGCCGTTGGCGCGCTGCTCTGGCGCGGCGTATGCCGGGGTGAAGGCCTGGAACCTGGTTTGGGTCAGATCACGGTCATCGCCCATCAGTTTGGCGATGCCGAAGTCGAGCAGTTTGACGTAGCCGTCGTGCGTGACGAGGATGTTGGCGGGTTTCAGATCACGGTGGACTACCAGTGCGCGATGCGCTGCTGCTACCGCCAGTGCGACCTGCACGAAGAGTTTCAGGCGTGCGCGAAAATCCAGATTTTTGCTGCGCGCGTACTCGGTAATCGGTACCCCATCGATCAGCTCGAGCGCCAGATAGGCATGCCCGGCCGTGTCCACGCCGCCATCGATCAGCTGGGCAATGAAGGGGTGGTGCAGTGCCGCCAGTGCGTTGCGCTCCCGATCAAATAGTCGGCGCGCTTCGGGTGCGTGCATATCTCGGCGCAGGATCTTCAGTGCAACGACCTGCGACACGCCCTCGATTTTGCGTGACGCGCGATAGATTACCGACGACCCGCCGTTACCGATGTGCTCCTCGATGGTGTACGGCCCGACTTGTGTACCAATGGCATGCAGTAACGGCTTGGTATCGCCAATTGCCGCTGAAAGGGCAAGCGCGGAATCGCCGTCCATGCCGAGGTCGTCGGGTTTATCGACATGCGCGACTTGATCGATTTCCAGCATGCGCAGCAAGCGCGCGCGAATGCTTGGGTCAGCACACTGCGAAGCGACGAATGCGGCACGAGCTTCCACGGGCAGAAGAACTGCGGCCTCAAAGAGCTCTCGAAACGTTTTGTTCATGGCTAGCCGTTGAATGAGGTCACGGTGTGCGACCGAGGTGACTATTCGCCCGAGATATGCGTTTTCAGGAACGCCCGCGCGAAGCGCCAGTCGCGATCAATCGTGCGGCGGGTAAGCTGCAGGGTTTGCGCGACCTGTTCCAGCGACAGGCCGGCGAAATAGCGCAGCTCGACCACCTGTGCTGCGCGCGCTTCCAAGGCTGCCAGTTGATCCAGCGCTGCCGTCAGGGTTAGCGCCGCCTGCGCGCTTTCGATCGCCAGATATTCTTCGTTGGGCTCCTCGTTGGCCTGATCCGCGCAGTCCTCGGTCAGCGCGACGCGCAGGAACTGGCCACCGCCTTTTTCGCTCAGGCGCGCGCGCGCACGATCAATCAGAATGTGCCGCATTGCGCGCGCGGCATAGGCGAAGAATTGCGCGGGGTCAGCAAACTGCGGGGTTCGTCCCATACGCAGGTACAACTCGTGCACCAGCATCGTGGTGTTCAGCGTAGGCGTGCGGTTTTGCTGCCGCAGCTGGTTGCCCGCCATGGCCTTCAGGCGGTCGTACACTTGTTCAAACAACGCGTCGGAGGCAAACGATGGTGGTTTGTCTGCAGCGTTGTCGAGCTGTGTCGGTTCGGACGTCATTGCGGTTTAGCCGAAGGCCAAACGCCCGGATGCTGCGCCGGAGTCGATCGCTTGTCAATCGACTGAGGTGCGTGAGATTGGCGATGGCAACGGTCGGGACAAGGGCAGCAATCGGGACAGGCAGCATACTGCCGAGCAATCGGGACGCCGAGTAATCGGGACAGGCATCATTCTGTCGACGTTTCAGTGCCTGTTCTGGTCGGCCGAGATCCTTCGCCGGGCGCGACTACAGTCTTGGGGTGTTGTCAGCGCACCGCTTGCGCGGAGGTCCTTGGCAGCGAACGTTGCCACAGCGCCTCGGCTTCGGCGGCCGGCATGTTGCGGGTGAACTCGGCGATGCCGCGTTCGCGGTAGCTGGCAGCCGCGCCGGCGTCACCGTGACGATCAAGTGCGATCGCAGCGACCAGAGCGGCGCTTGCAGCGACCGTAGCGGAAATGGCCTCCTCGGCAAGTAGCGCGTCGGCTGCGCGCAGCGCATCCACGCGGGCGGGATCGGGGCCGTTGGACATCCAGGTGCCCAACGCTGCGTATGCGGCAGCCAGCTGGCGATCCGGTGAACGCGCGCTGGCGGGTACTGGTGGCAGCAGCGTCAGCAGGCTCGCCGCATCACTGCGCACGGCCGCCCAGTCGGCATCGATGATCGACAAGCGGATGGCGGTCCGCAGCAACTCGGCCTGATCGGTGCGATCGGTGCCTGCAAAGACCAGGCTGCGGACGCCCGGATACATCCTGCGCGCCGTCGTTTCTTCGCCCATGGCGAGATAGGTGCGCAATTGACTGACCCGGATGCTGATGCAGTCCTCGTGGTCCGCGCCGAGGGCGCCTTCACAGCGCGCCAGCGCGGACGCGCAGGCTTCCAGCGCCCCAGACCATTGCGCGCGCTGATTGGCTTGCGCGCAGATACTCTGCTCGATCATTGCCACCCGTGCCGGTGGTGGGTTGGGGCCTGCAAGCAGCAGCGCCAACGACTTGCGCAACGCAGTCTCGGCGTCGCCCAGACGACCGACGCGGACCAGCGCGGCCGACAGGTTGTTGTAGTCGACCGCAAGCCGCGGGTCGTTCGGACCGAACAGCGCGCCGCGTTCGACGATGTTGCGCTCGGCGATTGCAAGCATCTGGGCATAACGACCTTCGCTGCCTTCAATCCGCAACAGGGTGGTCAGTGCGCGCAAGCGTGCAACGCGCACGTGCTCGTTCACCGGGAGCGCGTCGAATGTCGCGATTGCGGCGGTGACCTCTGCGCGCGCTTCGGCGACGCGGCCAAGGTCGTAGTGCGTCGCGCCAAACGAGTGCAGCGCGACTGCGGTGTTCAGGCTGGTCGGGCCAAGCGTGCGATGTTCGGCAAGCGCCTGTTCGAGCAGACCAAGGCTTGCTTCGGGATTGCCCAGCTCGCGCAGCGCAAGTCCAAATTGATGGCGCAGCGTCGCGCGCGCAAGCGGTGCATCGCGAAGTTCGGTGTCAAGCTGGGTCAGGGCTGCCGTCACCCACGCCATCATGGTCAGCTCGCGCCCGGCGCCACTGATGGTCGGAATCGCGTTGGTCAGCTGATTCGACAGGAATTGGTTCATCGATTCGGTCTCGTGCACCGCACGCCGTGCCTCGGCGGCCGATGCGGCCGCCAGCCGCGCCTGGGTGCGCGCTTCGTGGGCCTGCCACAAGGCCACGCCAAAGCCGGCAATCAGCGCCAACAGCACCGCACTGGCGCTGCCCACTGCCAGCCGGTGACGGCCGACGAACTTGCGCATGCGATAGGCCGATGTGTCCGGCCGCGCCGCGATCGGCCGCCCGTCGAGCCAGCGCGTCAGATCGTCGGCAAATGGGGCAGCGCCGGCATAGCGACGCTGCGGATCGCGCTGCAGTGCGGTCACCACGATGGTGTCCAGATCGAGATCGATTCGCAGCAGGCTGGTTTTCGTGTCGGCGCTGGCGGTGTCCTGGTTGCCGCGCCGTCGCAGCCGGTGCGCGGGGGCCTCGATGGTTTCCTCGCGCGCCTGCTGCACCATCTGTTCCAGACTCTGCGCGTTGCGCACATGCGGCAGCGAACCGGTGAGCAACTCGTAGAGCATGCTTCCCAAGGCATATACGTCGGTGGCGGTGCTGACCGACTGGCCGAGGATCTGCTCGGGGGCCGCGTAGGCCGGGCTCATGGCCAACCAGCCGGTGGTGGCACCGTCCGCGCCGTGCGAGGCCTCGATCAGCTTGGCGATCCCGAAGTCGAGCAGGTGCACGCGTCCTTCCGCGTCGACCAGTACGTTGGATGGCTTGAGATCGCGGTGAATGACCAGGTGGGCCTGGGCGTAGGCGACCGCGTTTGCGATTTCGAGGATCAGCCGGACCCGTGCACGTGCGTCCCCGGCGCGCCGGCGCGCGTGCTCGTCGAGCGGCATGCCGACGATGTGTTCCATCGCGTACCACGGCGAGCCGTCGGCATCGATGCCGCCGTCGATGAAGCGGGCGATCGACGGATGCGACAGATCGGCGAGAATGCGACGCTCCTGCAGGAAGCGTCGCACCGCCTCGCTGCCACCGCGGCTGCCGCGCAGAAGTTTCAGTGCAACCTGCTGCTGGAAGCCTCCGCCGTCGCGCTGCGCCAACCAAACCTCGCCCATCCCGCCAGCGCCAAGCGGGCGCACCAGTTGGTAGGGGCCAATCTGTTGTCCGGCGAACCGGGTGTTTGGTCGGGGCTCGCTGTCGCCCGTGCCTGCCGCCAGCGCATGGACAAGCGTGCGCACGCCGGCCTCGAGCGATCCGGCTTGCATGCGATCGGCTTGCAGCATTTGTCGCAGTGCGCGTGCCAGCTCCGGATCATCGGCATCCAGGCCAGCCAACCGCGCATCGCGCAACGGCGCATCGAGATCGACCAGTTCGTCGAACGCGGCGAACAGTCGTGCCGGATCAGTCTGCGGGAAGCTCATGCGGGTTCGTCCCTTCGCCAAGCTGTGTGTAAAGGAACGCGCGCGCCTTGCGCCAGTCGCGCTTGATGGTGGTCTCCGACTGCTCCAGCAGTTTGCCGCATTCCTCGACGTCGAGTCCGGAGAACATGCGCAATTCGGCCAAGCGCGCCAGCCGCGCGTCGGCGGCTTCGAGCGCGGTCAATGCGCGGTCGAGGTCGATCAATTGGGCGAGCTTGCTGCCGTCGAAGGGTGCCTCGTCGGCGGCTCCCAATGTGGTCATGATGGCACCCGAGCCGCGCTTGATCGTCAACTGCTCGCGCGCGCGGTCCACCGCAATCTGTCGCATGGCGCGCGCCGCCACCGCGAAGAAATGGCGGCGATCGTGCAATGCCAGTGCTTCGGGCCGTGCCAGGCGCAGATAAAGCTCGTGCACCAACGAGGTACCACCGAGGCCGCCAGCCTCGCCGCGTGCAACCTGTCGCCCGGCGATTCGTCGCAGGTCGCCGTAGACCGCCGCGAACAGGCGCTCGGCAGCGTCGTGATCACCCTTTCTCGCTCGCGCGATCCATTCGGTTAGCTCTGCCATGGCGGCTGCCTGCGGATGACTGAAGGCAGGCTGCCACAGTGGCGACCGCGCCACAATCGCGCGCGGTCGAGTTGACGAGGGATCCGGCGTGGCGTGGGGCGGCGAGCGTCGCCATTGCTGTCGCAGCAACGATCCATGACGATCTGTACAGGCATCCCGGATGCCGACAGAGTTCGCAGGGCGGGTCGTCCCGACCCGCTGCGCTTCGGATCGCGCTGCTCCCTGTCGTGACGACCGTGATGGCAGGTCGGGGCGACCTGCCGTATGAGGGCGGGGTGGTCGCCACTGCTCGGATGTCGCGCAAGCCCGGAGGGCGGGTCTTCGACCCGCCGCAATTCGGATCGCCTTGACCCCAGTCGGAACAGACCGGGGCTTGCACTTGAGCGTGCCCGGATTGGTGCCCGTCCCGATGGTTCGCCTGTCCCGATCGTTCGCCCATGCAGTGCCTGTCCCGCTCTGGCGTGCCTCTCACGACGTGGTTGGCGTCCACCTGGTGCTCCATGTCCATGATCAATACTCGATGCGGATCAAGAGTCGACGCGGCCACCTGCGCGGCACTGGAACCACACCAGTGCCCGGACTTGACGATTCTCCATGGGTTCCAATGGAAACTTCCATTGTGAACTCATCGTTGTGCTCTTCGTCGGATAGGACGGCGGGCGCGCGTATCGAGACTTTACGCGGCCACCCGGGCGGTACTGGAACCACACCAGTGCCCGGACTTGACGATTCTCCCTTGCTTCCAATGGAAACTTCCATGCTGAACCCATCGTTGCGCTCTTCGTCCAACGGCGCGGCCAGCATGCGTTTTGAATCGGTGTATCCGAGTTTTTTTTCAAGGATTTTTTTCATGACACTCTCCGGTTGAAGGCGCCGCCAAGGCGCGGTGGGCAAAACTCAGTGGGCCGCAGTTTTGGGGCCGGGCGTGACCAGGCCAGCGCGAAGCAGCATGTAACTGGTGTTGAGCCGTGCTTCCGTGGCGCCCGCGGCGCGTGCCTTGGCCAGCAGCGCGCGGGCATGGTCCAGGTCGCCCAAGGCAGCCCAGGTCTCCGCGTTTGTCAGCAAAACATCGGGCACGCTGCTTTCCAGCGACTCCGAGCGCATGGCTAGATCCCGCGCGGCCGACAGCTCACCCAGATTGGCGCGGTACCAGCCCAGCAGCGCAAGTGCCTTGGCATCGTCGGCCTTGATGTCGACGAACGCTTGCAATCTGTTCGCGGCTTCGCGAAAGGCTTGGCTGGCCTGGTCGGCTGCTGCCGGATCGGCCAGCAGTGCGTCACCCAGGTTGCCCCAGTATTCCGGATTGCCCGGGTTCAGATCCGTGGCCTTGCGGAACTCCTCGGCGGCGCCCGCATAATCGCCCGCACGGTACTTGTAGGCACCCAGGTTGCTGATCACCGATTCCAGCGGCTCGATCGCGGCCGAGCGCTCGAAGGCTTGCACCGCGTCCGCGTCCTGCCCCGCGGACATCAGTATCGCGCCCAGCGTGCTCCAGACGTAGGCGTCGTCGGGGCGCAGCTGGCTGACCTTGCGCAGCGTGGCGATCGACTCCGGCAGGCGGTTGGCGAGGTATTGTTGGTAGCCGAGGCTGGCGAGCACGTCCGGATCGTCTGGCGCCAGCGCCAGCGCCCGCTGGAAATGGTCGATTGATTCCGCCGGTTTTCCCTGGTCGGCATACGCCCGGGCCTGACCGGCCAGCGCCTTGGGCTGCACCGACAGATCGGTGCCGGCGCGGCCGAAGTGCTCGTGGGCCTTGGTGGCGTTGCCCTCGACCCGATAAAGCTCGCCAAGCGCGAGCTGCACCTCGCCAATACCTGGGTCCATGTCGGCCGCGCGCAGGCAGGCGAGCCGGGCGCGCGGAAACGCGTCGGCATCCCGGTGGCCCTCGAAGCGCCACAGCTCGGCCTGGCAGATGCCGGCCTGCGCGCGCGCGAACCCGGCGTCTTTCGACAGCGCCTGCTGGAAATATCCGATCGCGGCTTCACCGCCCCCACCCGAGCTCCTGAGCTGATCCATGCCGCGCAGATAGGCGTCGAAGGCCGCCACGTCCTGGGTCGGGGTGAGGCGCCTGCGCAGGCCTTCGCCGCCATCCGGAACGGCGCCCACCAGTGATTGCGCCACTTCGCGCGCGATCTCGCTCTGGGTCTGGAACACCTCGCTGGCGTCGCGCTCGTAGGTGCCACTCCAGAGGATCGATTTCTCGGCTGCATCCGTAAGCCGCGCGACGATGCGTACGCGATCGCCTTCGCGCCGCACGCTGGCATCCAGCAGCGTGGCCACGCCCAGTTGGCGCCCCAGTGCCTGGCTGCCCTGATCGCGGTTGATCGCCGACTCCGGCAGCCACGCGGCCACCCGCAGTCCATGCACGCCTGCCAGTGCGCTGAGCAATTCCGCCGATAGTCCTTCGGAGAAGTAGCGATCACTGGCATCGTCGCTGAGCGTGCTGAACGGCAGCACGGCAATCGAGGCGTCCACCGGCAGGCGCGGCGAGGTGTTGCTGAAGCCCAGCCATGCCAGCGCTACCACGGCCAGCCCCAGCAGGATGCTTGTCCGCCCGCTCATGGAACCGGCGGACTGGCGGCGTTCGTAGCCGGGTAAAGGCGCGGATGGTTTTTGCCGGACGGGGGGCTGGGAGGGATCCGGCGCTGGCGCTGCCGATGTCTCCAATGCTGCATCTGCCACCGGCTCGGGCTCGAGGGTGCCGATGAACCGGTAGCCCAAGGCATGCTGGGTCTGGATGTAGAGCGGATGGTGGGGATCGTCCTGCAGCGCGGTTCGCAGCTGCGCGATGGCGCGCGTGAGCACCCCGGGAGTGACGTGGCGGTGGCCCCACACCGCGTCGAGCAGCTGCTCGCGGCCCACCAGCTCACCGGGGCGGCGCAGCAGTTCCAGCAGCACCGCAAACGCCTTGGGCTCCAGCGCCATGGGCAGGCCATCGCGGCTCAGGGTGTGCGCAGTGGCGTCCAGCCAAAGGGGACCAAAGCGGTAGCGCTCGGGCCCTGGGGACGCTGCCGAAGCGGTCGCCATGGTCAATCCCTCACGAAAACCTCGCAACTCACCGG
>Ga0335397_10006578_pt1 | contig 14960 bp, 12 predicted proteins | sample MAT04_FD_205740 | JGI IMG/M metagenome (GOLD analysis project Ga0335397, IMG submission 205740) | Freshwater microbial communities from Lake Fryxell liftoff mats and glacier meltwater in Antarctica - MAT-04 (spades assembly) (version 2) ...
CTGCCGGCAATGAAGTGATTCGCCGGATGGCCTCCGGGAAATCGAGGACCTTGCGGTCGCGCACGTAATATTGCAGAAAGCGGGGTGCCCACCCATAGCCGCTAAGCGAGAACAACTGCTGGCCTAGTCTGCCTTCCGGAGAAAGCGCTGCGGTATCAGAAATCACCGCACACGAAGGGTCGCGCATCGCCATCTCGACATCGTCTTCTCGGAAGCTACGTGTCGCCCACATCATGCGCCCGGCTGCGTCGTCTTCCTCGATCAACATGTCCATCAGTGCGTCGTAGGGGTCGACTCCCCGCATCTTGCCGATTTCAGCAAAACTCATACCGATGAGGTTCCTATTGGTCACCGCATTGAGCATGACCACGTCATCCCACCGGCGGGCTTTCACGATCAGCAGCATCGGCGCCGGATTGCGCTTCACCTTCTTCCTGACTTCTGGGTCCTTCAGTCGCTCGAGCGTGACTTTGACGCCGCCTTCGCGCCCCCATTTCGGGAGGATCGAGATAACCGAGGTATTGTTCCAGTCGTGCGGAATGACATCGAACGCAACGTCAACGCCACGCCGCCGCGCCGAATCGACCATCTCGAGTGTGTGTTCCATGGCATGGTCAGGTGCCCCGAACTTCGTCTGGATATGCGATATCTGCAAGCGCGCGCCGGATTCACGGGCTGCCGCGATCGCTTCGGTGAATCCCAGATCGTAAAAGCGGTCACGATTGCGGACATGGGTCGCGTAGAGCTTGCCGCGCACCGCAGCAGCCTCGCACAGCGGCACCAAGTGCTCCGGCGCCGCCAGGATCCCGGGCCAATACTCCAGCCCAGTCGAAAAACCGGCGGCTCCCTGGTCAAGCGATTCCTCGACCAGCCGTTTCATTCGGGCAACGTCTTCGTCGTCGCCGGCCGTCAGAGCGTCGCCCATGACCGTGTGATGGACTGTGCCATGGCCCACGAATGCCGCGACGTTAACGCCGAGCGGTGCTTGCTCAAGCACGTCTAGGTACTCACCGAAGCTCTGCCAACGTTTGTCGCCGATCACATCGGACGCAAGTCCGGCACCCATCGCAGATCGGGTTACCCCGTCGCGTAACGGGGCACAACTGATCCCGCACTGCCCGACGACTTCCGTCGTCACGCCCTGATGTACCTGGCTTTGAGCCTCCCCGTCAACGACGAGGGTAAAGTCAGAGTGGGTATGCAAATCGATGAACCCTGGCGTTACGGCCAGGCCGTTAGCGTCGACCTTGTCCCTGGCGGACGCACTGGACAGATCACCCATTGCCGCGATACGGCCATCTTTGATGGCAAGGTCCATTGTCCGGCCTGGTGAGCCACTGCCATCGTAGACCATACCGTTGACAATCAATGTATCAAACATCGTAAACGTCCTTGTCAATGTTTGCGGGCCAACCAAAGCCAGCGGAAGAAATGTCTATCCAGAGCAGCCCCCTCCCGATGAGTGGCTGCTTCAAAAATGACCCGCTTCGATGCCGCGTACCTAGCGTCAAAAATGGTTTGCGCATCGCAATGGGCTACTGTGGTCCCGTTGCCTGTCGGCATGACGACATGTCCCGCTTACCGTGATCCAACAGCTTCGGGATGCCACGCGCGTGACCGACATTGCTGCGGGACATCGCCAGCGCTCGAGCGGATCAGTCGCCGCCGACCTGCAATCTGGCCCCAGATCGCCTTCGGACTACCGACTCATCGGACCATCGCACGCCTACTTGGACCCATTGGCCCAATAAATCTCGTCGAAAGGGCCGTGTTGAACCCATCCAGTCAATGGCACGTTGAATAGCTTGGCGTTGTAAATCATCGGCGCAGCGAGTTGCACGACCCAGATCATCGGCGCCTCTTCCCAAAGCAGCGGCTGCACCTGGTCGTAAAGTGCCTTCCGCTTGGTAAAGTCGGTCTCGGTTGCGCCCTTCTGAAACAGTTCATCCACCTTCTTGTCGCAGAACCCTGAGGTGTTCGAATAGGCGATGTTCCGGATGTTGTCGCAGACATAAGTACGGCTGATCCCGATGCCAGGATCCAGCCAAGAGCCCGGCAACGCCATCGACATCTCGAAGTCCCAGTTCTTCATCCGCTCGGACCAAGCGGCAGCCCCGGTAACCGGCTCCCGGACGACCTTGATCCCCACTTTCTTCAGGCTAGGGGCCACGTACTCGGGAATCGTCACAAAAAGATCCTGATAGATGTCGGACGCGTACAGCAATTTCAGCTCGAACCGTACACCGTCCGCTTTGACCGGGAATCCTGCCTCGTCCAGAAGCTTGTTCGCCTTAGCCACATTGAACTCGTAGCCCTTCATGGCGTCATTGAAGAATGGATTGCCGACCGGAAACGGCCCCCTGCCCGGCAACGTCCAGCCAGCATGAAGGGTCTTGGAAATGAAGTTCACATCGATCGCATGACCGATCGCTTGGCGGACCTTTTTCTTGCTCAGGGGGCCGGTGCGATTGTTGAATTCGATCGTCGTGAATGTGCCAGACGCCGACACCGCCCGATCAATTTTCAGTTGAGCCGTCTTCAAGCTATTGATTTCCCGGTACCGCATCTCCGAGCCCGAAGCGAGGTCGAATTCCCCTCGCTGCAGGCCAACGCGAACCGCCGTCTGCTCAGAGACGATCTGCAGCACAACGCGATCAAGGTAAGGTCGCCCCTTAAGGAAGTAGTCTGGGAACCGATCAAGGATGACGTAACGATCCAGTTTGACATCACTGATCTTAAAAGGTCCCGAGCCGATGGGATTGTTGTGTACGGGGTGCGAGTTGAAATCTTCCTGTGTCCCGTACACATGCTTTGGCATGATCGGCAGGAAACGGGACATCGTTGTTGAAAGCAGCAGGGGCGCGTGCGGCTGCGACAATTTAAAGACCGCCGTTTGAGCATCGGGCGTTTCGACACTTGTGACCGGACCGAACATCTGCTTGCCGAAGCGGTGAAACTTCTGGACAGTTTTCAGAGAGAAGGCCACGTCCTCGGACGTGATCGGCGTGCCATCATGGAATTTGGCCCCAGGTTGCAGCTGAAAGGTATAGCTCAGTCCGTCCGATGAGATCTCCCAGCTCTTGGCCAGGTAGGGGATTGGCTTTTGCTTCCCATCGAGCCGAGTGAGAGATGCAAAGATCTGGCCCGTGACAACACCGGTGTTCGACTCGCCATGCAGCGGGTTGAGGCTTGGGATCTTTCCCGACATGTACACCAGCTTTCCGCCTTTCTTCGGAGGCGGATCTGCACTCCACGCGGGCGCTGCAGCAAGGAGGGCAACAGCCGCGACCGTGATCCAGCTGCAGAAAATTTTCGTTTGAATGTTCAAGGTTAGTCTCCTGTTATCGGGTTGAGAAAAGGACTGGGCCTGCCTGGCGGTCGCCCGCAATGTCTTGCCCAGGGAAGTGGCAGGCTACCCAGTGATCGAAAGCCTGTTCGGTCAGTTGCGGCTCTTCGTCCCGGCAGCGCGCCTGAGCGATCGGGCAGCGTGTGTGAAAGCGGCAACCACTCGGGGGATTGATTGGACTTGGGATATCCCCTTGCAGGCGGATCCGCTTGATAGTCCCCTTCAGCTTCGGATCGCGTGACGGGACTGCGGACAGCAAGGCCTGCGTGTAGGGATGCATTGGTTGCTTGAACAACGCGTACCGGGGCGCTTTCTCGACTACTCTACCCAGATACATCACGGCAACTTCGTCACAGATGTGGCTGATGACGCCAAGGTCATGCGAGATGAACAGCAAGGTAAGGTTTAGCTCGTCACGCAGTCGGGTGAGCAGGTTCAGGATCTGCGCCTGGATGGCCACATCCAGGGCCGATACAGGCTCGTCACAGACGATGAACTCGGGTTGCAGTACCAACGCCCTTGCGATGCTGACGCGCTGACGTTGGCCACCGGAAAACTGATGCGGAAACAGGTCCATCTGACGCGGGCGCAATCCGACGAGCGAAAAGGCCTCGGCGACACGCTCCTTGCGCTCGGCGTTGCTGCCCAGCGCGTGGATATCGAGCGGGAAGCGAACGATCTGGCCGGCCGTACTACGTGGATCGAGTGACGAATAGGGATCCTGGAACACGATCTGCATACGGCGACGCAACGCGCGGAACGCTTCAGGTTCCAGGTCGGCGAGTACCGAGCCATCAAATGTGATCTGGCCACTGGTCGGCTTGACGAGTCGAAGGATGGCTAGGCCAGTGGTGGACTTGCCGCATCCGCTTTCGCCGACAAGCCCGAGCGTCTTGCTGCGGGGGATGTCGAAACTGGCACCGTCGACGGCATGGACGACTTGTCGTTGCCTAAAGAATCCAGCGCCGGATACCGGGAAATGAACCTTGAGGTCTTTCACGCTGAGCAACGCTTTAGACATGCTGTTCTCCGGTGACCGCCGGTTCAAGAGCCAGCCAGCATCTGGCCGAACGCTGCTCGCCCAACGGTACCAACGGCGGCATTTCGACACACTTGTGCATTACGGACGGACACCGCGGAGCGAATGGACAACCCTTGGATTGCATGAGCAGATCCGGGACCGTGCCGGGAATTTCGGCCAACGGCTTTGCTGCGAGGATCGAGTCGAGCTCGATCTGTGGCATGCAGCTCAGCAATCCCCGTGTGTAGGGATGACGCGGATCACTGATCACCTCATCGACGGCACCTTCCTCAATCTTGCGGCCCGCGTACATGACGACCACGCGATCAGCCATTTCTGCCACGGCACCGAAGTCATGCGTGATCAGCACCATGGAGGTCCCACGCTTGGCCTGGATGTCCTTGAGTAGGTCGAAGATCTGTGCCTGAACGGTCACGTCGAGCGCGGTCGTAGGTTCATCGGCAATGAGTACAGCGGGCTCGCACGCCAGCGCCATGGCAATCATGATGCGTTGACGCATGCCCCCGGAGAGTTGATGTGGATACTCGCCGATTCGTCGCTCAGGTGCCGGTATCTGGACGAGTCTGAGCAAATCAAGCACGCGCTCCCGGATGTCGGCAGCGGAGTGCTTCTGATGGCGCTTGATCGTCTCAGCAATCTGGTTACCAATCGAATACACCGGATTGAGCGACGTCATCGGTTCCTGAAAGATCATTGAGATGTCACGCCCGCGAATTTCTCGGATACGGCGTTCGTCCACTCGGATCAGATCTTCGCCATTAAAAAGGATCTTGCCGGCACTGATCCGCCCTGGCGGCGAAGGGATGAGCCGCATGATGGCCAGCGCGGTCATACTCTTGCCGCAACCGCTTTCGCCAACGATGGCGAGTGTCTGCCCATGCGCCAGGCTGAAGCTGATATCCGACAGCACGGAGACCTGCTTCCCGCGCATACTGAACTCAACACAGAGACCGTCGACTTCCAGCGCGGTGGTATGTTTCGAAGCACGCGTTTTATCGGTCCTCATGTCGCTCATCGTCCTCGTAGCTTAGGGTTGTAAGCATCGTTCAGACCATCGCCAATCAAGGCGATGCTCAGCACCGTCAGCAAGATCGCCAATCCCGGGATGGTCACAGTCCACCAAGACTGAAAAAAGAAATCGCGCGATTGCCCAATCATCATTCCCCAGGTCATGACCTCTGGGTCGCTCATGCCAAGAAAGCTCAATGCCGCCTCGAACAGGATGCAGAACCCAATCTGCAGGGTCATCGCAATGATCAGCGGTGGCAAAGCGTTGGGCAGGATCACCCTGACGACGATCGTCCGGTCACGGGCGCCCGCCGCACGAGCGCCCGTGACGAACTCGCGCTCACGCAACTTTAGAAACTCGGCGCGAGTCAGACGCGCAATGCCGGTCCAGCTAGTGACTCCGATCGCCACGATCACCGAGAACAGGCTCGGAGTGAAGACTGCAACCACCACCATCGCGAAGATCAGACTAGGCAGCACCTGGAAGAACTCGGTAACCCCCATCAGAAGACTGTCTACCTTGCCGCCGAAAAACCCCGCCAGCGCCCCGACCGTCAGCCCGACCATGACCGTCATCAGGGTCGCTGAGAGCGCGATAGCCAGGGTTGGCCTTGCCCCGTGGATAATCCCGATGAGGATGTCCCTGCCGATATAGTCCGTTCCCAGCGCCGCGCCTCCACCGGGTCTCACGAACGGTTGTGCGACGATCTCGAAAGGATCGCCTGGATAGATGACGGGTCCGAGGATTCCAATCAGGACGATAACCGAGAGAAGGCACAGACCGACGACCGCGCCCTTGTTGGTGCAATACATCTGCCAGGTGACCCGCCAGCGGATCTCAGGTTGAATCTCATCCTCAGCCGACATCCACTGCAGGCTCGACCGTTCTGCTTGCCGTTCGTCCATTTTCATTGTTTGTGCAGCTTGATTCGCGGATCAAGGGTTCGGTAGACAAGGTCGGTCAGAATGTTTGCCGTCACAACTGTGAACGCCGATCCGAACAGGATTCCGAGCATGATCGGATAGTCGTGCCGCTTGATCGAGTCGTAGAGCAATGGTCCGATGCCGGGCAGGCTGAACACGACTTCAACCAGCACCGCGCCTGAGAACGCATGCCCCAGTTGCAAACCAGCCAGGGTGACGATCGGCAGCGCTGCGTTCCTGAGCGCATGCTTGATTACCACCACCGACTCGAGCAGGCCTTTCGCCCGCGCAGTGCGGATGTAGTCCGACCCAAGTACATCGAGCATCGAAGCTCGCGCGATGCGACTGTACGAGGCAAGAAACAGGATCGACAGCGTGAAGATCGGCAACGCCATGTGGTGAGCGATGTCGACAGCCAGAGCCCACGCGGTATCGGGTGGTGGAACGGAGGTCAGTCCGTATGCCGGGAAGATCGGAAACTGGCCGGCAAAGACTAATAGCACCATCATGCCCAGCCAGAATACCGGCGTTGCATAACCCACCAACGAAACGAGCGTGACGAAGTGGCTGCGCCATCCAAGGGGCCGCAACGCCGCGACGACACCCAGCGCCGTGCCGATGATGACCGCTACGATCATGGCAGAGACCGTCAACAGCAATGTTGAAGGTAGTCTTTGCAGGATTACATCAAGCACCGGCGCGTCGTAATGGAATGAACGACCGAAATCACCGGTGAACATCTTGCCTAGGTACTTGTACAGCTGTACGTTGAGGGGCTGATCTATGCCGTAGGAGGCACGCAACTGGGCAACCACGGCCGGGTCCGCCCCCCCGCTCTCCGCCACCATGGCGCTAACCGCATCGCCGGGAGCGGCATGGATGAGAAAGAAGTTGAGCACAATCACGCAGAACATCAGCACTGCGCCGTACACGAGCCTTCTGGCTAAATAGCTTGGCATTCCTTAAAGTTCTCCTTTGCGCTAGCCCGTCGATGCCGTTTCGTGCCCGGGCGTTTGTCGCCCTACGACATCCTCCTAATCCCACTTTGAGCTTCAAAACCGCGCTTCTTGCGAGTAGGTTTCGGGACAGTCTAGCTCATTTTGGAAGCGCTTTCAATAGGTTCCTGCCCTGTTTTCAGTTGAAAACTAGGCGCACAAGGAGTTAAAATTGAATCTCTCAACCGGGCGTCTAATTGGCATGGCATCCTGAATGTCTAATATTTAAGAGCGCTTTCATAATGACGACGGAACAAGTTCCCACCTTATCGGATGTTGCGAGTCTGGCCGGCGTGTCCCTCGCGACCGCTTCTCGGTACCTGACAAACCCGCTGGCGGTACGTGCGACGCGTCGTCTATCCATCGAAGCCGCTGTTCAAGAACTGGGCTATGTACCCAACGGCGCAGCGCGAGCACTGGCTTCACGACATTCCCGACTCGTCGGTGCCTTATTCCCATCGCTTGACAACGTCCTGTTCGGAAGCTTTATCGGCCCACTGCAACGCGCGCTCAGTGCGCAGGGCTACACCTTGGTCGTCGCGTCCTCCGACTATGACCAACAGGTGGAGTACCTTCAGATGTTCAATCTGGTTGCCAACGGTGTCGATGGAGTCGTGCTGGTGGGCACTGAACACACCGATGTCTGTTACGACCTACTGACGAAAAAACGAATTCCGTATGTGCTAACTTGGACATGGAGCGAGCAAAGCGATCGTCCTATGATCGGCTTCTGCAATCGTAGTGCCGCGGCTAGGGTCGCCAATTACCTGCTCGATGTGGGCCATCGCGGAATTGCGATGATCTCTGGCTATACGACCGCGAATGACCGGGCGACTGAACGCATCGCCGGAGTTCGCGCGGCGATGTCCTCTCGTGGCGTACAACTGAACGACGATTGGCTCGTGCAACGCCCATTCAATCTTTCCGAAGGCGCATCCGCGTTTCGCGAGCTGATGTCGATGCAATCGAGACCCACAGCGATCATCTGCGGTTCTGATCTATTCGCCTGCGGCGCAATCTTCGAAGCCGCTCGGATGGGAATTCGGGTTCCAGAGGATGTATCGATAACCGGCTTTGACGACACTGATCTCGCGGCGGGAGTGACCCCCTCGTTGACGACGATACGCACGCCACGAACCGAGATGGCCACCATGACCGCCCAACACCTGCTCGACACTTTCCGTGGCGCGGAACCTCGCTCCTTGGAGCTCAAAGTCGAATTGGTGGTTCGCGGGAGTTCCGGGCCGCCTCGTCGAGTTTAAAAAGGAGCGTTTGAGTCGCGGCGTGCCGCCGCTTGCGGGCAGCCTTTCTCGGTCAGACGGCGATCAGGTCGAGGCCCCGTAATCCACTCCGACGTACGGCAACGCTGAAGCGTAAGCGTGCAACCGCCCCATCTATCGAAGTGACGAGTTAAATCCGAAACTACTTTCTTTCAAAGGGAGGTGGTTGTGACGAGTGCATATCGAGCCCGGTTGGTGGCGGCGCGGTTGTCGCGGGAAGCGCATGTTGAAGCTTTTGGCGGCAGCGGTCAGACGCAGGTGCAGTACTGCAAGGATCGCGGGATCAACGCCACGACATTTAGCGGCTGGCTGCGCAGTGCGAGGGCGGCGGCGAACGTCGCGGTGATGCCAAACGCAGCAGGGCCGCGCGATGAGAAGCACGAGCGTGCGCAGAACTCGCCCGACGCGGTCGTGCGCGCAAACGCACCTCTGACGGCGTTAGCGGTACGGATCGAGGCGGCTGCAAGCATTGTCACTGCAAACACCCCCACCGCGCGCACCCTCAGCGCGCCTGCCTGCCCGACGCTCGTCGTGCGAGGGCTGGGTGGCTGGTGCATTGACATCGAGGCCACCGTGCCCGCATGCGCCGCCGTGGCCGCGCTGCTGCACGCGCTTGATCGTGCCGAAGAGCAAACGCAAACGCACACGCAAATGTCGCCAGCGGCAACGCCCACAATCCCTCCCCCGCCCAGACATCGAGATGAGCCGCATCGATCTCGAGCGCATAGGGTCACAGCGAGGCAATCGACATGAGAGATGAACTTCTCGGCGCACTGGGCGCACCGGGAACCGCGACCCCGCCCGGCCCGCCGATCTATCTCATCGGCGAGCCCGTTGACATGCGACTGGGGATCGACGGCTTGTCGGCCTGCATTCAAACACGGCTCGCCACTTCACCGTGCAGCGGCGGGCTCTACGTTTTTAGCAATGTGCGGCGAAACCGCGTGAAGCTCCTCTTGTGGGACGGCACCGGCGTCTGGCTGGCACAGCGGCGGCTGCACCAGGGCAGCTTCACCTGGCCGAAGGTGCAGACGCAGACCAACCCCCACGCCCACGCCCACGCCCACGCCAACGCCAACGCCAACGCCAACGCGATTCATACGCTCAGTTACGAACAATGGCAGTGGCTCACCCACGGCATCGATTGGACCCGGCTCGCGGCCAGCGCGCTTGAGCACAAACACTGGCAAGTGGGGTAAGCCTCGCGCGCACGATCACGCGCTAAATTGTGTGCGAGATCGGACGCAAAAATCGATCCCAAATAAATCACTGAAAGCGCCGATGAATGGGGCTTTCGGCGCTGTGTGTCGAGTAAAATCCACCTATGGATTTCGCGCTCAAGCTCGCAGAATTAACCCCCGACACTCAGCTGCAGGCGTGGGTTGCCGAGCAGTTTGAAATCGTTAATACAAAGCTCGCCGAGCGGGACGCGAAACTCGCCGAGCGGGACACGGAGCTTCACGCGGCGAAACTAAAAACACAAGCGCTCGTGCTTGAGCTCGCGCATCTGCGGCGCATGCGCTTTGGTCAGTCAAGCGAAGCTATCAACTCGGTGCATGGGGACTTGTTTGATGAAACCGCAGGCAGCGATGTCGCAGCCCTTGAGGCCGAGATCGACGCGCTCGCCACCCCCGCCACCGCTCCTGCGCTCACCACCCCGACGCCGGTGACACAACAGAAGCGCCTGGGCGCGGGTCGTCAAGCACTGCCCGCGCATCTGCCGCGCACCGTGCATCGTCATGATTTAGACGCTGATCACTGTAACTGCAACGCCTGCGGCAAGCTGCTCACGCTGATCGGTTGCGACGTGAGCGAGCAGCTCGACGTCACCCCGGCGAGCTTCTTCGTTCATCAGCACATTCGCCCACAGTACGCCTGCAAGGGCTGCGAGACGGTGACTGCCGCTGCCGTGCCCGCGCGGGTCATTGACGGCGGTATGGCAGCCAGCGGTTTGGTGAGCTGGGTGCTCGTCAGCAAGTATGTCGATCACCTGCCGCTGTATCGGTTGGAGCAGATTGCGGCGCGGGCAGGCGTCGCGCTGTCGCGCTCGACGTTGGCGGTGTGGGTCGGGCGCTACGGGGTGGCCTTGCAGCCGCTGGTTGATCGCCTGCAAACGCTGCTGAAAGAGCGCAATGTGCTGCATGCCGATGAAACCCCGGTGCAGCAGTTAGCACCGCAGAGCCCAGGGGCGACACGTGTGTCGCCGGGTAAAACCCAGCGTGCGTATTTGTGGGCGTATTGCAGTGGTGAACTCGAAGAGCGGGTCAATGCGCTGGCCGATCCCGATCGGACAGCGCTGCCGGCCATCGTCATCTTCGACTATCAGCTCGGTCGGGCAGGCACGCACCCGCGCGCGTTTCTCGACGGCTGGGCGGGCAGTCTCATGGTCGATGATTACGTGGGTTATAAGAGCTTGTTTGCTGAGCGTGATGCGCAGGGTCGCGTGAGCGTCACTGAGCTGGGTTGTGTCGCGCACGCGCGCAGAAAATTCTTCGAGCTGCACGCGGCCAATGCGTCCCCGATAGCGCTCGAAGCCATCGAGCGCATCAAAGCCTTGTACGAGATCGAGCGGCGGGGCAAACCGCTCGACACCGAGGATCGCAAATCGCTGCGCTTCACCGAGGCGATGCCGCTTCTGGTGTCGATGAAAGCGTGGTTGCTACAGACCCGTGGCAGCACCGCCAATGGAGGTGCGCTGGCGCGTGCCATTGACTACAGCCTGCGCCGTTGGGACGCGCTCTCCCGCTTTGCTGCGAGCGGAGATCTGCCGATTGACAACAACCCGATCGAAAACGCAATCCGCCCCATCGTGGTGGGTAAGAAGAACTGGCTCTTCACGGGAAGCGAGCGTGCGGGCAAACGCGCCGCGGCCATTCAAAGCCTGTTCGCCACCGCCAAGAAAAACAACATCGATCCGGCCCGCTGGCTCACCGATGTCATCGAGAAACTGCCAAACTGGCCGAACAGTCGCATCGATGAGCTGCTTCCATTGGCAGGGTATCGATTCAGCTAACAGCGTTAGGTTTCGTTATACAGACGGGGCCGTTAGACGCTTACGCTGAAGCAGCCATCGAATGCAGCGATGCCGTCCCAAGAGCCTCGGCATTAGACGCGATTGGCGTTGCAGTGCGGAATCTGTCACCGGTTGTCTGTACGCGCCGCAAATGTTTTAAACAGGGTGCCGACCGAAAACCCACCAGTACCCGTTCGACACGAATGGCTCCCCCGCCGAATTCAAGCCCGCGGTGGATGGTCAATGAAATCTTGACGCTCTAGGCAAAACAGTATTGGCTCAACAGGCCACCGCTACTCAATAGCCTCCGGTCTACGTTACTGTATAACTGGCGGTCGAGTTGCAATTGGAAACAGATCCTCACAGCTGGCCCGCGGTTCAACGCAGCGACCCAGTAGGGCATCCACTGCGCTGTGATGCTCAGCCGTTGAACACGCAAACCCGTAAAGAGCGGCGCGATCTGGTCGTTGCTGTACCCGGCCAGACCGCAGCCACCGCGCGTCAGCCAATACTTGCGCTCTGGATGCGCGTTTGCCCAAAGCACGAAGCGCTCAACGTGCTCGGTAATGGCGGTCAAAGGCAATACTTCCAGCGCATGACCCTTCGTGGGTACCGCGTAGCTGGAGGCAAATGCACCTTCGCCGACGCCGTTTTGCGCGCCGTAGCGTTCGGCGGCGACCAGCGCAGCACCGGCTCCGTGACGCCCCGCCAGATTGCTCCCAAAAACAAACAACCAGCCTTCGTCCATAGCGCTCGGCGGTACATCGCCGTCTCGATGCAAGGCGGGAACGGTGAGGCGCTGCACCTGCGGGGTCATAGTCTGCATTGCGTCAGTAAGGATTCGTTTTGTTCACACCATCTGGAGAGTATTTGAGCTTCGCAGTCGACTGCGGTCTGCCGTGACTTCGATTGATTTTTCTTCATTGCTATCAACTCGAAATTGTTGAGATCAAGGATAACCGAATCCCCTCAGTGCCCGTGCACGCGGAAAATTGCGTAGACAGTGTGCCAGCCGCGGTCGGCTTAGATCCAGACTACACGCGTTTGTACTGATAGTCTGAGAACGGCAGTTCACCACATACTTTTTTGATCTTCGATTCGTGGTTGTTTACGCAGGTAAGCAAATCTTGCAATCGTCGCGCTATCGATGCGGGTTACGCCGCTTTGATCGGGATTTCGACTTGTTTATCTGGGTCAACTGCACCGTGGGCAAACACAGCCAGCGCGGGTAGCTGAATAAGCGACAGCGCGTCGTCGGTGTTTCCGTTAAGCCACAAGTCCCAATCCGCGCACTCGATCGGCACGACGGTGCGTTTGTCTTGTTTGTCAGCGGGCAGCACATTGCGCTCTTTGTCGCGCTCTGGTTTGTGAAATTGTTTGAGCAGCGGGTGCGCATCACAGTTCATTGTGAGCATCGTGAAATTGGGCACTACTTCGCCAGTCGCGTGATCTGTCCATTCGGACCATAACCCCGCCAGCATCCATGGGCCACCGTCCGCGCGACGAAAACGCCACCAGATGTTGTTCACACCATCAGGATAGTAGGGTTCGTCGTAGGAAATCGCTGGAATCAAACAGCGCTGACCGTTACGCCAGGCATCGCGATAGGTGGGCGCGGTCGTCATGCGATCAGTGCGCGCGTTGTTGGTCATCAATATTTCACCGAGCCGACCTTCCTTCTTTGGCTTGGCTCGTTGAATGCGCGTGGGTGATCCAGGGCGGATCATTCCCCACTGACCGACGACGATTCGTTTCGCCGTGATGAATGGTCCGTCATCACGCGGCCCAATTCGATCTTTGTAGGGTCGCAACGCGTCTTCGCAGTCTCTCCATTCGGATCGCAGGTACTGTTCGGTAGCAGGCTCGTAAACGTTACACATCGGACTCTCCGGCGACTGGTTTTATGACCCATGCCTGACGATAATATTCCTTGCGAGCGTTGCGACCACCGTTGCGCGCGATCACTTCCTGTCCACTGAGCAACATGCCGCGCTCGTTGACCTTCATCAGCACCGCGCTGTCGAGGACGGGGATGACGCAGACGTCGCTGCGAAGTGCGAGCAACTGAGCGGTAAACACAGTCAATCGAATTTCTTCGTGCTTCAGGCGCGGTGCATACACGAGCCGTCCGACGACGGGCTTGTGACCGCGAACCGAGTCTGGCAGCGCCACGCCGTTGCTGTACAGTCTGAAGACTCTGCATTCCATAGCTGTAATAATATACAGTAATAATGTGGATCATGCAGGATGCCGTTACTCCCCGATGGACTCAAGTAAACGACGGAGCGACGCCCCTGACAACCTGATGTCCCGCGTGCGCAGGGAAAGTTACCCGACGCTGCGACAACGACATTCGACACCATAGCAGTCCCCGCGCTGTGCGTCGACGGGGGGACACTTCTCGTCACTTATGAACGCTACCGATTTAGGCACCGAAGAGACGTATATTGGGCGTGGCGAATGAAAAGTGTCGTTCGAGTTACTCCCGCCAACGGCGCGCGTCAGCGTGTGCCTGGCAGCGACCGGCCAACGTGAAACAACCGCCTACTATGGCGACCGTGCCAACGCAAACTGATCAGCATTTTTCGACGGTCTGGCGCATCCCCAACCGCGCCGCGCGGTCATGCATCACCGTAAATACTTTTTACTTCCCGATGCCGTCAAGCAGTAATCAGCACCTCTCTTGCCGGCGCACACCTTCTCGGCGGCACAACTGCACTCGCCGCTTGATTCCTTTGCTTCAGAAGCCGCTTGTTGACCGCCGCTCCCGGGTTCACCCTCACACAGCGGGTGTAGCGGCGCGGGCCAGTACCTCTACGGCTCGGTGCAGCCCTTCGCGACCAATGGGTACACCCATGACGGTCAATGCGCCTTCGACGCCAGCCAAGCAACCCAGAAGCATGGCGGGGTTCAAGTCACCCAGGTGCCCAATGCGGAACATTCGTCCGGCAAACGGGCCAAGGCCGCCTGCGATGGCTACCTGAAATTGCTCGCGCGCGATGTGGCGCAGTTCATCCGTGTTGATACCTGGCGACACCAGCACGCTGGTTACCGACACTGACCGGGCTTCGGGTATCTTGCACAAGAACTGCATCGCCCCACCTTCTGACCAAGCCGCCACCGCAGCCAGCGTGGCGTTGGCCAACGTACGGTGGCGTGCAAATACGGCATCCACTCCCTCCAAAAAGATCAATCCCAATGCTGCCTCCAAGCCAAACAGCATGGTTTGCGGCGGTGTTCCACAAAACTTTCTGTAGGCTAGCTCGCTTTTGCGTTTGCGCCAGTCCCAGTAAAATCTTGGAGCCGAGTTGCGTTCGGACAGTGCAAAAGCCTTTGCATCCACCGCACAGAA
>Ga0335397_10006581_pt1 | contig 14957 bp, 13 predicted proteins | sample MAT04_FD_205740 | JGI IMG/M metagenome (GOLD analysis project Ga0335397, IMG submission 205740) | Freshwater microbial communities from Lake Fryxell liftoff mats and glacier meltwater in Antarctica - MAT-04 (spades assembly) (version 2) ...
GTAAAATACACCTTTCGAAAACGCCTGAAATTAAACAGATGGATAATTACAGGAATTGCAATAGCCAGTAAACCAAAAAGATATAAAGGGTTAACAAATTGCATAGGGTAGTGGTACGCTCTTTAATGCAGAAATAGTGTACAAAAGTAAGGAATTTGAGGGAGATAAAAAGGATCAGGGTTTTGTTGGTCTTAGTCATGAGCTTTTATAAGCCTGGCGGCTATAAATTAATTCTCAGAAGAAACTTTGGATTTTATCTGAAATGAGTTTTATTTGAGACATGTTGTACTGTTTTTTTATAATTTCGCATCATGAATCCTATCCGAATTACTGCCGTTTCCTATTATAATACGCTTCCTTTTATTTATGGATTAAAGCATTCAGGCTTACTTTCGGATTATGATCTGAGCCTGGATGTACCTTCGGAATGTGCACGGAAAATTATTTTCAATGAAGCCGACATCAGCCTGATACCTGTCGGTGCTTTGCCCGGAATCCCCGATCATCAACTGGTGAGCAACCTTTGTATTGGCGCCGACAAAAATGTAAAATCGGTTCTTTTGCTTGCCACATCATCTTTGCCTCACATAAAAACTGTTTATCTCGATACTGATAGCCTTACATCCGTTAACCTGGTCCGGATTCTGGCACAGAAATATTGGAAAATCAGTCCTCAGTGGAAAAGCCTTAAGGAATTGAAAGGTAAACTTTCCGCCAACGAAGGCAAAGTGCTGATTGGTGATAAAACATTTGGTTTATCCGTGCAATTCCCGTTTTGCTATGATCTGGCAGGCGAATGGATTAAGTTTACCGGCTTACCATTTGTATTTGCAGTCTGGATTTCGCGCAAAGCACTGCCTGCAGATTTTGCCAAATCATTCCAATCCGCCCTCGCATGGGGAGTTGATCATCGGGAGAATTCTACAGTAATGGCCATAAAGCCTCATATTACGGACATGGAACTAGTGTCCTACCTCAAAAACGATATCAGCTATTCGCTCGATGAATCAAAAATGAAAGGAATGAAATTGTTCCTTGAATTACTGAATCAATAAGTGTTTTGTGAAATATTAACCAAATCACGTGATCTGTTTTCTAAAATTGATTTTCGCATAGCTATCCTGCATACAATTATCAGATTGTTTTCATAATTTTACATTTCAAATAATTTTCAGATGAATCTAAAAGAAAAAATTTCCGCTTTCGATCCTAACGGCATGGGCAATATTAACGGAAACATATACGGATTGCCTTTCGACACCCGCGAAGCTAACCTCGTAATTTTACCGGTTCCCTGGGAAGTTACTGTTTCGTATCAGGCAGGAACTGCTAAGGCACCCGCAGCCATCCTCGAAGCATCTTACCAGGTCGATCTTTTTGATCCGTTTGTGAAAGATGCCTGGAAACTGCGCATTGCCATGAAAGAGGTTAACACGGATATTCTTGAAAAAAGCAACGTATGGCGTACGAAAGCTGAAAATTATATAGTCCAGCTCGGTAACGGTGTGGATGTGGATGAAAATCCTGACTTGCAAGCTATATTGAGTGATTTAAATCATGCGTGCCACGAAAATAACCAATGGGTTAAAAATGAATCACTTGAGCTACTCAATCAAAATAAAATAGTTGCACTTCTGGGTGGTGATCATAGCACGCCTCTTGGACTGATGCAGGCATTGGCCGAGAAACACCCGGCTTTCGGAATATTGCACATCGACGCCCATGCCGATTTGCGCGAAGCTTACGAAGGTTTTGTATATTCACATGCCTCCATCATGTTTAACGCGATTAACATTCCGCAAGTAACACAACTGGTGCAGGTTGGCATACGTGATTTCTGCGAAGCCGAACTCAATCTCATTCAATCAAACAAGCGCATTACCACTTTTTTCGACCGCGATATTAAGCATCAGCAATTTGAAGGAATAAGCTGGGCAAGCATTTGCGATAAAATTATTGACACTCTTCCCGAAAAAGTATATCTCAGTTTTGATATCGACGGACTGGATCCTAAATTATGCCCCAACACCGGCACCCCGGTTCCTGGCGGCCTCGAACTGGAACAATCCCTTTACCTGGTCGAAAAGCTGGTTTACTCAGGTCGTACCATTATTGGTTTCGATCTTAACGAAGTGGTGCCCGGCGACGATGAGTGGGATGCCAATGTAGGAGCGCGCCTGCTTTACCGACTGTCAAATATGTGCCTGGTTTCGAACAGGTAAGTACCGGTTTTAAATTGAACAATTTCTGCTTTTGTTCTCATCATAAAAATATTAAACATTGAAACAAATCGCACTTTTTATAAGTCTCTTAACACTGGCTCAGCTCCTGTTTGCACAAAAAGTTGCAGTTAATGAATATGCTTCCATCGACAAGAAAGCCTTACAATTGCCTGATTCGCTGGCAAAAACAACGGTAAGCATTGCTGCTTACATGAACTTAAACTTCAAAACGGAAAAGGAAAAATCACGAGCTATTTTTATATGGATTGCATCAAACATTCAATATGATGTCGAAAACATGTATGCCATTAATTTTTACGAAAAAAAGGAAGATAAAATTTCCAAACCTTTAAAAACACGAAAGGGAATCTGCGAAAACTATGCGGCTCTTTTTAATGACGTTTGCGCGAAAACCGGTATAACATCTTATATTATTGAAGGTTACACAAAACAAAACGCGGTTGTCAACACTATTCCTCATGCGTGGTGTGCTGCGCTTATTGATAGTTCCTGGTATCTTTTCGATCCTACATGGGGTTCAGGCTTTGTGAATGGCGGGAAATTCTTTAAGAAAATCAACAACGATTTTTTTAAAGTAAATCCATCATCCCTCATTAATTCGCATATGCCTTTTGATTACCTGTGGCAGTTTGTAAATTACCCGGTAACAAACCAGGAATTTTACGAAGGCAAAACCCAGCAAAACAAATCAAAAACCTTTTTCAATTTCGCCGATTCTATCCGGATTTATGAAAGCCAGAGTTATGTCGAAAAGTTAATTTCCTCCGCCCGCAGAATTGAACAAAATGGAGTAAAGAACTCTCTTATTTTTGACAGGTTGCAGCACATTAAGCTGGAAATTGAAAATATAAGGCAAACTGATGTTTACAATCTGTTCAACAATGCAGTATCTGACTATAATGAAGGTATAAACGGCTTTAACGACTTCATTCAATACCGCAACAAGCAGTTTACTCCGGTGAAGCCGGATCCTGAGATTCAAAACATGCTTGATGCTGCGGAAAGTAAGATTAAAGAAGCAAAAACCAATCTGTTCAAAATAGAAAATCCCGATGCAAACACTACGTCTTCGATAATCCAGCTTACCAAATCAATAAATGATGCATCCATACAGGTTGCGGAACAGAAGGATTGGTTAAAGCTCTATTTCAGTAAAGGTAAATCAGGCCGGAAATCCATGTTTTATGATAAGAAAGTAACCTGGTTTGGAATTCCGTTGAATTAGTTTTTTAGCAAATACCTTAATCATGGTTTGCGTGTAAAAGAAAATGCTCTTGATAGTTTTCTGCCAACCAATAATAAAACAGTTTTAAAAGGTTGGAATGTCAACATAAAGCCTGAATTCCCGCGTAATCATATTCAGTACAAATTTCTGATATCCAAATAAAAAATCCGCAGCAAATCATAAAGATTTATCTGCGGATTCTTTCAATCTAATTTATTTATTTCTATTTATTTCCTTCCATTTCAATCCCATCAATCCATCTCCTTGTCCCCATTTCTCCTTGTTACCTGGTCTCCCTCTCTTTAGCAATCCCCACCAATCCTTATTTCCTGAGAGCCTTCTGCTGTTGTTGTTTCGTCATATCCTCAAGGCGTTTCTGGAACGAGGATTTCTTAACCGGTTTCGATTTATTTTCTTGTATGCGTTTGTGGAGTTTGTCTTCATTTACAAAACGACGGATAAGGAACATCTGCGCAAAGGTGAACAAGTTGGCCAACATGTAATAGTAACTCAAACCGGCTGAATAGTTGTTGAAGAAACCCAGGAACATGATCGGCATCAGGTACATCATGGTTTTCATGCCCGGCATCTGCTGTGTCGATCCCATCATATCATTATTCATCTTGGTGTACATGATGGTTGATATGGTCATCAGCAATGTAAACAAACTGATGTGATTACCGTAAAACTGGCTGAGCAAAGGTATTTGTGTTGTCCACGAATAAATGGAGTCGTAGCTCGATAAGTCTGTTGCCCAAAGGAAGGACTGTTGCCGCAACTCGAAGGATGCAGGAAAGAATCTGAAAAGTGCAATCAGGATCGGGAACTGCAACAGCATAGGCACACATCCAGCCATTGGGTTAACCCCGGCTTTTTTATAAAGTGCCATGGTAGCCTGCTGCTTTTTCATTGCCTCATCTTTCTTAGGAAACTTCAGACCTATTTCTTCGATTTCAGGTTTGAGTAACCTCATTTTAGCCGACGACACATAGGTTTTGTATGCAATCGGGAAAAGAACAATTTTCAGTAAAATGGTCAATAAAAGTATGATTATACCATAATTCAAATCGAATGATTCCAGCCAGTTAAAGACCGGGATTACTGCAAACCTGTTGATCCATTGCATAAGGAAGAAACTCCATCCAAGTGGTATCTGACGTTCGAGGTTTAAATCGTATTTTCGGAGAACCTTATATTTATTTGGCCCGAAATACCATTTCATGTTATAGGTCTGATCGGTTTCGAAGCTAAAAGGCAGTATCAGTGCCGACTGCATGGTTTTTACCTTACGATCCAGATTATCAATAGGATAACCAATAGTTTCGATATCGGCACTTTCGAATTTATCTCCAGCTATCAATGTGGCAGAGAAAAATTGCTGTTTGAATGAAACCCATTTTACAGGAGTCGAAATTCTCTCTTTTTCATTTTTGGTTTCACTCAGGTAACTTACTTCGCCGGCAACATCCATATAATGAATGGTTGACTGTGATTCTTCTGTTTTCAAACTCTTCTCCTGTTGAAGAAGTGTGGTATTCCACAGAATGGACATATCGCGTGTATTCTGCGCTATATAGCCCTGCATGCCTACAAAGTTCACCTTGTAGTCAACCATGTAATCGTTGCCTTTCAGGGTATATATATATTCGATATAACTCTTCGAGTTTGTTGTATCAGTCTTTCCGGGATAAACCCTTAAGGCAAACTTCAGCGAATCTTTACCCGATACACGAATGGAATCCTTACCGTTCAAACCTACCGGAACAAAAAGCAGGTCGGCGGTATTAAGCACACGAAGATCTTCGGTATTAAATTCAAAACCAAATATTGTTGAGTCGCCTTTGTAAAGGATCAGTGGCAATGAATCGTAAGTCTTGTAATTTTTAAGTTCAACCGACCATACCCGTCCACCTTTTGATGAAATCTTTAATTTTAAAAGATCACTTTCGATGGTGTAGAACTTTTCTTCTATTCTGTTTACGGAGGCAAACCCTTTTGCTGAGGTGTCGGAACCAAAAACTGTGGCAACAACGGGATTTGTTTTAACTGCCGAATCGGCCATGGCTTTTTTTACCATTTCAGCCATTGCAGTCTCCAATGAGTCATTGCGTAGTATCTGGCTTATTGAATCGGATTTCTGTTTAGCAGCAGCCATTTCTTCTTTCGATGGTGTCATCCAGAGGCTGTAGCCTATCAATAGTCCGACAATAATTACCAGACCAATAATGTTATTCTTACTCATTTAATAAATTGTATGTATTTGATTATTTTTACACGGATTAAATACCATAAAAATGTACTGACAATCAATAATATATCAGTAAAAACCCATTTTCGGGATCGCAAAGATACAAAATGTTGGATAAGTACTGATGTTCAGATAAAAGAGAATGAGCTGCCTCATCCTCTTTTGGTTTCGAAACACAACGAACTACTTGTTTATGCAGGTTATTTTGTCTGAACCTTTTTGTATTGTATAGCGGCTTTCACAAAAGCTACAAAAAGTGGGTGAGGAGCAGCAACAGTACTCTTATATTCAGGATGAAACTGAACGCCTATAAACCAGGGATGATCTTTCAACTCAATAATTTCAACCAGGTCATTTTGCTTATTTATACCTGTCGCAATCATACCGGTTTTTTCGTATTCAGCCTTGTATTTATTGTTAAACTCAAAGCGATGCCTGTGGCGCTCAACAATTTCGGCTGTTTTATATACATCCCAGATTTTGGTATCTGGTTTTAAAGTGCAAGGATAGGAGCCGAGCCGCATCGTACCGCCTTTTTTGTCAACTTTTTTCTGCTCCTCCATAATATCGATTACCGGATAGGGAGTAGAGTGGTTCATTTCGGTTGAATGTGCGTCTTTAAATCCAAGCACATTGCGACCGAATTCAATTACGGCACATTGCATTCCCAGGCAAATACCCAGGAAAGGTATTTTGTTTTCGCGTGCAAACCTGATGGCGATTATCTTGCCTTCGATACCGCGCTCACCAAAACCGGGAGCAACTAATATCCCGTCGAGGTCCTTCAAAAGATGTTTGGCGGTGCTGTCGTTGATGGATTCGGAGTGGATCATTTTAAGATTCACCTTGTACTGATTTGCAGCTCCGGCGTGAATAAAGGATTCTGTAATTGATTTGTAGGCATCCCGTAATTCAACATATTTTCCTACCAGCCCGATTTGAACTTCTCCAACCGGATTTTTTAATTTGTGTACAAATTCCTCCCACTTTACCAGGTCGGGTTGCTTGCGGATAGGCACCTGCATTTTTTCGAGTACAACCTGATCCAACCTTTCGTCGCGCATCAGCAGCGGAACATCGTAAATGGTTTCTACATCTACGGATTCGATTACTGCAGAAGGGTTTACATTACAGAATAAGGCGATTTTATTGCGGATGGCCTGGTTTAAATGTTTCTCGGTGCGGCAAACTATAACATCGGGTTGTACTCCCGACTCGAGCAGCATTTTAACCGAATGCTGAGTTGGTTTTGTTTTCAGTTCGCCCGACGAAGCCAGGTAGGGTACAAGGGTAAGATGTATAACCACACAGCGTTTTCCAAGTTCCCATTTCATCTGCCTTACAGCTTCAATATAGGGCAGCGATTCGATATCACCAACAGTTCCGCCGATTTCGGTAATCACAAAATCGTAATTCCCGCTGGAACCCAGCAACTGAATACGGTATTTTATCTCATCGGTAATATGCGGAATTACCTGCACAGTTTCACCCAGGTAATCGCCACGCCTTTCTTTATCAATAACGGTCTGGTAAATGCGGCCTGTAGTTACATTGTTGGCCTGCGAAGTGCGTACATTGGTAAATCTTTCATAATGTCCCAGGTCGAGATCGGTTTCGGCACCGTCGTCGGTAACAAAGCATTCGCCGTGTTCGTAAGGATTAAGCGTTCCCGGATCGATATTGATATAAGGATCTAGCTTCTGGATAGCAACCCTGTATCCACGCGACTGAAGAAGTTTTGCCAGTGAGGAACTGATAATTCCCTTACCTAACGATGAGGCGACTCCCCCCGTTGTAAAAATATACTTTGTTTCGGCCATGATGATTTAAATATTTGATTTGTACCGGCGGTTTGAATAAACATAATTTTTAACCGGATAACAAAGTTTCCGATTATGTGATTACGAGAATGATGTGAGCCGGATTTTTAAAATCCGTGCAAATTTACAAATCCATATCCTTAATTCCTTGAAAATAAATAAAAAAAAAGCCTGATCGGAATCAGGCTTCAATACTATGGTTTTTGCACTTTAACCGGCAACTTTGTATGAGCTTATTTCAAAACATTCGGCAACAACCGCTTTAATATCATCGCGAGAGCAAGGCTTGGCAAGAAACGCATTCATGCCTGCTTCGGCACATTCGGTTCTCATTTGTTCATCAGCGTATGCTGTTAATGCAATGATCGGGATTTGTTTGTTAAATACTCTTATATACCTGGTTGCCTCAATGCCATCGAGTACAGGCATATCAATATCCATTAATATGACATCAAAATCGAAGGATCTGCTTGCTTCGGTAGCTAAAAGGCCATTATCAACAATAACAGCTTCCCATCCCAACTTGCTCATGTACTTGCTCATGAGGTGCTGATTCATCTTGTTATCTTCGGCTATCAGTATTTTCATCCTCAGTTTAAAATGGATTAAAGATTTTTCCATCTATAACTTTATCCGTAATTTCGTAAAAGGTAATATCCTTTTGTGAAAATATTTTTACACTGAAGGTTGCAGATTTGGCTAATGTATTAATAATGTGATTTATATGGGATATAAATATTTTCCGTTCTTAACGATAAATTTTTCCTGAATTCACAAATACACGGCAAAATACCAAAATTTTGAAAAAATAGTACGGATTTAAATGTAATTAATCGCATACTGAACCACTGGTTGAAATGGACATCATTACATTTTAAAAATCCTGCTCATTTTATTCCCCCAGATACGATTTCAACAGCTTACTCCTTGAGTTATGCTTGAGCCTTCGTATTGCCTTTTCTTTAATCTGACGCACCCGTTCGCGAGTAAGGTCAAATTTGAGGGCAATTTCTTCGAGGGTAAGTCCGTGCGGAACACCAATGCCATAATACAGGTTGATAACGTCTCTTTCTTTTTCAGTAAGTGTAGATAAGGAACGCTGAATTTCGAGAGTCAACGATTCGCGCATTAACCCTGCATCCGTAAAAGGAGTATCTTCATCCACAAAAACATCGATAAAGCGGGTATCTTCATCATCCACCAAAGGAGCATCCATCGAAACATAACGGGTGGTTATCTTCATGGCGGCAGCAATTTTGTAGTCCGGTATTTCAAGCGCTTCGGCAAGTTCCTCGGCTGAAGGCGGACGCTCGAATTTTTGTTCCAAACGCGATGTTTCCTTCTTTATTTTATTTAGAGAGCCAACCTGGTTTAATGGCAAACGCACTATCCGCGACTGCTCGGCCAAAGCCTGAAGTATAGACTGCCGTATCCACCAAACAGCATAAGATATAAATTTGAATCCACGGGTTTCGTCGAAACGGCCGGCGGCTTTAATAAGTCCTACATTGCCTTCATTGATAAGGTCAGGTAAACTAAGACCCTGGTTTTGGTATTGCTTGGCTACCGAAACAACAAACCGCAGGTTAGCCAAGCATAATTTATCCAGTGCTTTCTGGTCGCCGCCCCTTATTCTTCGGGCCAATTCAACCTCTTCGTCAGCGGTAATAAGTGCTTCCTTTCCAATATCCTGAAGATATTTATCCAGGGAGGCCGTCTCGCGGTTGGTTATTGACTTGGTTATCTTTAGTTGTCTCATGACTTTTTAGCTTTTATATGCAACTAAGCGGCACAGGCTTGCTGTGCAGCTTAGTCAACTGTATGTTTTCGGTAGGCAGGAATAATAAACTATATTACCTATTGATTAACAAAGATAAGCCGGGTTTGTTTTAGGATTTTATGTTCCCTTCGGGTATTCCTTTGCAGTAGATAAAACTAATTAATTCCAAATCCGTAATAAGCTCTCACCTTGTTTGGATAAATTCCTTCGAGCAGTATTCCCCCGCTTTTATTCAACAGGATTTTGTTCAGATCGTCCAGGTTCCGGATAGGTTTTTTGTCAATTTCAGTAATAACATAACCTTCGCGCACACCTGCATTCCGCAAAAGACCATCGCCTAATTCGCTAACCTGCACACCATGATCAATGCCAAGTTTGCGGAGGACCTCGCCAGAGGCCACCTGCATTTTGGCGCCAAGCATAGGCATAACATCTTTTGCTTCACTTTTCACAAGGTTAGTACTTCCCGAACGGTTGAGCAAGGTTACATTAAAGGTTTTATCTGCACCATCGCGGCTTACAACTACAGGAATTTTTTCGCCCGGATGATAGCGGCTAACCTGTTCAAGCAATTCAGACGTGCTGTTAACCGTAATTTTATTAACCGCGGTTATTACATCGCCTTTCTTAATTCCTGCTTCTTTTGCTGCGCTGCCGTCGTTTACTTCCGAAACAAATACACCTCTGAGTTCTTTCATCCCTTGCTCACCGGCAAATTTACTGTCGATTTCGCGTATGCTTACGCCAAGGAAAGCCCGCTGAACTTCGCGATAATCAATGAGGTCGCCAACTACTTTCTTGACGATGTTAACCGGTATGGCAAATGAATATCCGGCATAAAAACCGTTGCCACTGGCAATAGCTGCATTTATGCCAACCAGTTCGCCACGGGTATTTACCAATGCGCCTCCGCTGTTGCCACGGTTAACCGCTGCATCGGTTTGAATAAATGATTCAATTGATGAGCCATCGGGCGTACCCAGGATATTGATATTTCGCGCTTTGGCACTTACAATACCGGCTGTTACCGTGCTGGTAAGATTAAATGGATTACCTACAGCCAGAACCCATTCGCCTATCTGAAGTTCGTCGGAATTGCCATAGTTCAGGAATGGCAGATTGGTTTCCTTGATTTTTACAACAGCCAGATCAGTAGAAGGATCGGTACCCACTATTGTTCCTTCGTAGGAGCGTTTGTCGTTGAGTACAATTTCTATCTTGGTTGCATCCTGCACCACATGATTGTTGGTTACGATATATCCATCAGGCGAAATAATAACTCCTGATCCGGCTCCTTGCAAAGGTCCCTGCTGGCCAAACTGACTTTCGCCAAAAAAATCATGAAAGAAATTATCATACATGCCATTCTTTCGGGCATATTCTGTTTTTACATGAACAACCGAGTGAATTGATGTATTGGCCGCAGCCGTAAAATCGGGATTTGAAGAGGGAATACCTGTCATACTTGTAAATTCGACAGGTGTTGACTGCTGGGGCACTCCTTTTAAACTACTATTATTTTTCTGAAGAAGAGCAAATGCTCCTAAAGAAATCAACCCGCCTAACACAGCCATTAAAAAATAACCAGCATACTTTTTCATTTTTCGTTCGTTTTTGATTGTGGTTTTTTTTGTACAAGATCAATTACTCACCCTTTTGAGTAACTTTGAATTATAACGCAATGTTACTACCAAAAGTTTTTGTGTCTTGTTAATTAATGTTAAGGATTTTTAAAATGTCTTAAATAAATCAATAAATATTTCTGTAATAATCATATAATCAAGATTATAGAAGCATATTCTTTCTTTATTGCGGCATATCCCAAGACAATATCAGGCTGTTACTTTTTAAAAAAATTAAGGCATTCAAAAAGCAAACTGACAAATTGACAAGTATTATAGTAAATTTGTTACCGAAATGACTCTACAATTCAGGAAATACGAAGGAACCGGCAACGATTTTATCATGATCGACGACCGGAAGTTACAGTTTACGGCCAATGAAGAATTAATCAGCAAACTTTGTGACCGACATTTTGGCATTGGTGCCGATGGTATATTACTTGTTCAGCATAGTGAGGGCTATGATTTCGGGATGAATTATTTCAATTCCGATGGCAGTGCTGCTACTTTTTGTGGCAACGGAGGCAGATGTATAACCGCTTTCGCTCATCAGATGGGCATTTGCGAAAATACATGTCGCTTTATGGCTGCGGACGGAATACACCATGCCCGGATTACTGAAAACCACGGCTTGGTAAAGATCGTTGAACTGGATATGCAGGATCCGGTGATTTACCGGGTGGACAAAAATTTGTGTTACCTCAATACCGGCACTTATCATGTTGTGAAATTTGTTGATAACCCTGATGATATTGACATACTGGAATCGGGCAGGGAAATTAGATATGATGCGGGTTATGAACCACATGGAACTAATGTAAATTTTGCTAAAATTTTAAAGAAAGAACTTTACGTACGTACATACGAGAAAGGTGTTGAAAATGAAACTCTTTCGTGTGGAACCGGCGTAACTGCTTCGGCCATTGCTGCATCACTAAAATACGGCGGTAATTCATTTTACGTAACTACTGCCGGCGGAAGGCTTTTTGTGAGCTTTACCCGTAATGATGATGTTTTTAAAAATGTTAAACTTACCGGACCGGCAAAACTTGTTTTTGAAGGAACCATCGAAATTTAATTTTATGATTGGCCCTAATTTGCTACTCAGAGCGCCTGAACCTTCGGATATTGATATTATTTTCCGTTGGGAGAATGATGCAAGCATCTGGCATCTTGGGAATACCCTGGCACCCTATTCGCGATTTGCCATCGAACAATTTGTACTAAATACCGATAACGATATCTTTTCATCAAAGCAATTACGTTTGATGATCGACTGGCATTCGTCAGGCACTGAAACAAAAACTATTGGAAGTATTGACCTGTACGATTTCGATCCGTTTCATAAAAGAGCCGGAATCGGAATATTGATTGATGAACCTTTCAGACGAAAAGGATTTGCACTTGAAGCCCTAAATCTTTTGATTGAGTACTGTTTCAATACGTTGAATCTCCATCAACTTTACTGCTCTATTGAGCAAAGTAATACAGAAAGTGTTAATCTGTTTGCAAAAGCTGGTTTTGTAGCTTGTGGAACTAAAAAAGAATGGCTGTTTCGCAAAGGGAACTGGAGTGATGAGCTTATTTTTCAACTGATAAACAAATTGTGATGAACTGAGTGTTTCAGAGTTTCAGGGTTTCAGGGTTTCAGGGTTACAGGGGTAAAGGGTTAAAGGGTTAAAGAATTAAAGAGTTACAGGGTTTCAGGGTTTCAGAGTTATAGGGTTACAGGTCGCTGAGCGTAGCCGGAGCGCAGAGTTACACAGAAAGAAATAATTTATAATAGCAATAAAATTTCAGAAGCCGCTTTAAAACAATAAAGAACTGAGAATATGCCAAACTACTTTTCGCGCCGCATTAAAAAGCTAATGCTCCTTTCATTCCGAAAACAGATAATCCTGACTATACTTGCAATATTAATCATTGGTGGCGGAATTATCGCATACCTCGGTTATCGTATGGTTTATATGCCAAATGTGTGGCTCAACGGACAAAAATCTGCTGCCTTCAATATTCGTTCAGGTTCAACCTGGGAAGATGTAAAGCAACAGTTGTATAAAAATGGTACTATTATACACCGGGCATCCTTTGAGCAACTGGCATCGGTAATGAAATACCCTGATCATATCAAATCGGGGCATTACATACTGAAAGAGGGAATGAGTAACAAGCAGATCATTACAAAACTGCGTTCGAAACAACAGGATCCGGTTAGGCTGGTTTTTAACAATATACGCATTAAACAGGAACTTGCAGGGCATTTGGCCGAACAACTTGAGACTGATTCAGTTACCTTGCTGAAACTGTTGAATGATGCTGACTACCTGAAGAAATTCGGATTCACTACCGATAACATTATCAGTATGTTTATTCCAAATACTTACGAAGTATATTGGGATATTACTGCCGAAAAATTTATGGAAAGGATGCATAAGGAGTATATTGCTTTCTGGAACGATAAGCGGAAAGTTAAATTGAAAGAAATAGGACTTACCGAATTGCAGGCAATTACCCTGGCTTCCATCGTTGAAAAGGAATCAAATATGAATGATGAAAAACCGGATGTTGCCGGTGTGTATATGAATCGGCTGAAACAGGGATGGCTTTTGCAGGCTGACCCGACCCTGGTTTATGCGCTCGGCGATTTCAGCATCAAAAGGGTGCTTAATGTTTATAAAACCATTGATTCACCTTACAATACTTATAAATATGTTGGATTGCCACCGGGACCAATCTGCCTGCCTTCCATTTCTTCCATTGATGCCGTTTTGAATTACCGGCAGCACAATTACATGTATTTCTGTGCCAGAGAAGACTTTTCGGGTTACCACAATTTTGCTGTAACCATGAACGAGCATCTGCTTAACGCTGCCAAATACCAGCAGGCTCTCAATAAGCGGGGAATCATGAAATAGGAAATGCTACAAAAAAAACGGCTTTTATTTTCATCATAAACCTATTCAGCTATTTGTGCCTAACTCCCAAACCATACTTATTTTTTTACTGTTGCTTGCTTTTTTAGGCAAAGGCAATATGGCTTTTGCCCAATCGGCTGATAGTGCAGGTTTTCAATCCGACACCCTTAACCGAAAAAAGCTGGCTCTTGTTACAGTTACCGGGGCATCGGTTTATGCCGTGAGTATTGTCGGATTATATGGTTTATGGTATAAAGATTATCCGCAATCGTCGTTTCATACTTTTAACGACAACAAAGAGTGGTTGCAGATGGACAAATGCGCCCATGTTACTGCTTCATATTATATTGGCAGGGTTGGTTACAGCGCTTTGCGGTGGTCGGGCGTACAGGAGAAAAAAGCGATATGGTATGGTGGAATGACGGGCTTCGTTTATCTGGCAGCCATAGAAACAATGGATGGATTCTCGAAAGATTGGGGAGCTTCACCTGGCGACTTGTTAGCAAATACACTCGGAACAGCACTTTTTATAAGCCAGCAACTCGCCTGGCGCGAACAGAAGTTTGTAATGAAATACTCATTTCACAGTTCACCTTATGCGCATTACAACCCTGATCAGTTGGGCAGTACAACATTGCAACACATAGTAAAAGATTATAATGGTCAGACCTACTGGATCTCGGCCAATATCAGCAGCTTAGGACTGCAAAAAACACGTTTTCCGAAATGGCTGAATGTTGCCGCCGGTTGTGGAGCCGAAGGTATGACCGGAGGACCTGGCAATTCGCCAGATGCCACTTTCAGCGAAAGATACCGGCAATTCTATCTTGCAGCCGATATTGATCTTAGCCGTATTCCTGTAAAATCAAAAACACTGAAACTTATTCTGAATACCATTGGGTTTATCAAAATCCCGATGCCGACTTTGGAATTTAATAAGAATGGCGTTAAGTTTCATGCGTTATATTTTTGATTTACAATTTATTTAAGTACAATTAAAAATCCAGTAACTATTCAACCCCTATTTTTATTGGGCATTAATTTGAGAAAGGGACTGCAGAGGGTTAAGGTTGTTTTTGATTGCAGTATCGATAATGGAACGCA
>Ga0335397_10006582_pt1 | contig 14957 bp, 8 predicted proteins | sample MAT04_FD_205740 | JGI IMG/M metagenome (GOLD analysis project Ga0335397, IMG submission 205740) | Freshwater microbial communities from Lake Fryxell liftoff mats and glacier meltwater in Antarctica - MAT-04 (spades assembly) (version 2) ...
CGCCGCCGCCAACACCACCGCCGCCAGGACCGCCACCGAACGCACCACCGTTTCCAAGACCAACAGGACATCCACCGAAACCACCGGCAAGATTCAGTGAAGCTTCAACCTTTCTCACCGGGGTGAAATCACCAGCAGCGGCATCCTCAACAGTATTGCCTTCATAGGTCGTTCCAACGATGTCCACACTGCTGACCATGACACCGTCCCTGCCAGCCACGACAACACTGTGAACACCCGGTGTCAGGTTATTCGCTATGAATCCACCATCATTGGCGACAGAGGCAGAGGCCACTTGAACACCATTTCTCACAAAATGAACCGTCAGGTCGAGCACTTCACGCAGCCGACCGGTACGCTCATCCAGAAGACCGATTTCTCCGCGAAGCGTCCCATCGTTCTGAAGACTCACACGACGATGTTTGAGAGTCACTGAAAGTTCACCAGAACCAAATGGGAACTGTTGGTCGTCTGCCGTCGCACTGCCCGAGAACCGCAGATCCTGAGAATTCATCTGTGGAAAAATCAGTTCCTTTGCCGCAGCAACGTCGGCACCCGACGCCACTGCTGAGTCCATATCAAGTTCCAGTTGAGATGCCTTGAGAGCAACATTCTCTGGAAGAGTTGTGTCGTGCCCAAACAGTACGAAACTGAACAGCATCAAGGTGTTTTCGCCTTCAGCCCAAATCGCGACCACACCTTCCGGCATATCGGTGAACGAAAATCGTCCATTGGAATCAGTCGTTGTGGAGCCAATGATCGCTCCGTGCTGAGCAAGCCGGATACTGATATTTGAAGACGGAACTAGCTGCCCGTCTGAATTACCCAGTGAGGACAATCTCCCATTGAACCCGCCGTTCGCGTCGAGAATCACGTGACTCTGCGAACTGTGCAAGATCCTTGCCTTGTCCAGCAGTGAGGACGCACCGCCGATAGCAACCCCGCTTAAATCGGGTGCATCAGGAACCGGCGTGGATTCAACAGCATCGAGACCAAATCCCGATCCCTGCTGAGCCGCAGCGCTCGCGGTGACATACAAGGAGCCTGCCGTAACAACTGTGGCGAAAGCCAACATCACAAAGGTTGATATGAAACGAAGAGTTTTCATATGTCTGATTCCCCCTAAATTTTGGCCCTGCACTGAATCAACCGAAGGATCTCTGCCACACACAGATCATCCCGAAACGCATATGCTACCGGCTGGATTTCTCCAGTAAAGCATAAACCCTTCCCTCACTTCCATTCAGCGAGGACATTCAGGATAATCCAACGACCCTATTCAAATCCACTGGATTGCCCATATTTCTTATTTTTTGGGAAAATACTTCAAATTTCAAACTTCGGTACGTGTCAGCAAGGTATCCCAGCAACATCACTTCCCAGGAAAAATCATGCGAATAGTCACATGGAACGTGAACGGCCTTCGCGCGGCCATTCGCAAGGGATTCCAGAAGCATTTAGACGCTATTAAGCCCGATATCCTGCTGTTGCAGGAGGTCCGGGCTCGTCCAGAGCAGTTGCCTCAGGAATTTCATTCCCCCGAAGGATGGCATGTTGTCTGGAATCCGGCGACACGTCCAGGCTACTCCGGAACGGCCATTTGGTCTCGATCATCCATCAAAGTCGTCAAGCTCGCCCTTTCAAATTCTGATCACGACGACGAAGGACGCATTATTGAGGCGGAAACTCATGGCGTTCGCCTGGCTTGCGTTTACCTGCCTTCCGGCTCTTCCAGCCCGGAACGCCAGCTAGTCAAAGAAGCATGGCTGAAGAAGTTTCGACGCTGGACCGACAGTCGCCCCCGTGACACTCCGATGTTTTTCGGTGGCGACATCAACGTGGCTCACACGGAGAGGGACATTTTCTATGCGAAAGCAAACGAAAAGACCTCCGGCTTTCTGCCCCATGAACGGCTCTGGCTGGGCGAAATGCTGAAATCCGGCTGGCACGATCTGGTTCGCGAACACCATGGTGACGTTCAGGGACCGTATTCGTGGTGGTCCAATCGCGGCCGCGCCAGAGAACTGGATCGAGGCTGGCGAATCGATTACCTGCTGTGCAACGCCGCCGCTCGTCCCCTGTTTCGTTCCGCAACGATTCATCGCGAAGCGGCTCTTGAAATCAGCGACCACGCACCAGTGTCGATCGATATCGAATCGGCTTTTGCCTAGAATCCGCGCGATTCTCTTATGACGATCTTACCTTAAACACTTCCTGGTCCCTGGATCTCATGTTTCAACCCGTCTCTGACAGCAATTTTGTTACTGGCGAACATTCCGTTTTGAAGCTCTGGATTGAGCAGCAGACGTTTCAGCAATCACGACGCAAAAACGCGGGTCGCAAGCGCTGGAGTTTTCTCGACGGGCCGATAACGGCGAATAACCCAATGGGCGTTCACCACGCCTGGGGCCGCACGTACAAAGATACGTACCAGCGTTTCTTCGCGATGACCGGGCATGATCAGCGATACCAAAACGGGTTCGACTGCCAGGGACTTTGGGTCGAAGTTGAAGTTGAAAAGCAACTGGGACTTGGCACAAAGACCGCCGTCCATGAATACGGCATCGACAACTTCGTCAACGAATGCAAGCGCCGAGTCCTGAAATTTGCGGCTCGCCAAACAGAACAATCGCAGCGACTTGGCTACTGGATGGATTGGGACAGCCCTGATCAGCTTCGCCAACTCGCCGAACATTTGGGCACGGACGAAGAAGTCACCATCACGACACCGAGTGGCAAAACAGAAACCGCGAAGGCTCATCAGCTTGTCGAGCGACTCGGCAACCCGGAATGGGGCGGCAGCTATTTCACGTTCAGCACCGAGAACAACGAAACCATCTGGACATTTCTGAAAAAGTGCTTCGAGCGTGGGAAAATTTACCAAGGCCACGACGTCATGCCATGGTCCGGCCGCGGCGGAAGCGCATACAGTCAGATGGAAATCGCCGAAGGCCGAAAGTTGACGACTCATAAGAGCGTGTTTGTACGATTTCCGATCAGGCGAGATCCGGCGAGCGGTGGGCGTCAGCCCTCTGGTACACCCGAGTCGCGGTACCCGGAGGCTCACGCCTCCGGCTCGCCAGACGCAACGAGTCGCGAATACCTCCTCGTCTGGACCACAACCCCGTGGACGCTCACCAGCAACGTCGCCTGTGCCGTGAACCCGGATCTGGACTACATCAAGATCCAGTCCAAGCGCGACAACGCGATCTACTACTTTGCGAAGGACAACCTGAACTTCCAGCGACTGGCCACCGAATTCAAAGACGGCTTCGGTCGCCCTGAATGGAAATGGCCGGAAGGCGTTCCAAAACTTAAGACGCTGGCTCAGATCTTCAAAGAACAAGGCGGCTTCGAAGAACTCGGCACGATTAAAGGTGCGGATATGGTTGGATGGGCCTATGAGGGTCCGTTTGATGAACTACCCGCACAGCAAATGGATGGTGGCTGTCCGGTTGATGAAAATAACATTGGAAAGTCCGGAGCCGCATGGCACAAAGTCATCGACGGAGGTCGTGATTCCCGAGGTAGCGCGAACGTTGTGGCGGGCGAAGGGACGGGCATCGTTCACATGGCGCCGGGCTGTGGGGACATCGACCATAAAATTGGCGTGTCCGTCGGCATGCCTGTGATCGCACCGCTCAAAGACGATGGGACTTACTCCGAAGAGTTTGGGGACTTCGCCGGCCGAGAAGCAATCGCACCGGAAACGGCGGAGCTCGTCTTCGAAAAGCTCAAAGCCAGGGGAATGCTCGTCGCGGTTGAAACCTATCCGCACATCTATCCACACTGCTGGCGCACTGGCGACGAACTGGTGTTTCGACTGGTCGATGAATGGTTCATCAACATGGACTGGCGAGACGAAATCAAGGAGGTCACAAAGCAGATTCGCTGGCTGCCCGACAGCATCGACGGGCAGGAACGGGAGATCGAATGGCTGTCCAACATGAGCGACTGGATGATCTCTAAGAAACGTTTCTGGGGACTCGCCCTGCCCATCTGGGTCAACGAAAACGATCCATCAGACTTCGAAGTCATCGGTTCTCTTGCGGAGCTGAAAGAACGCAGCGTCGAAGGCTGGGGAGATTTCGAAGGCAACACGCCGCATCGTCCGTGGATCGATGGCGTGATCATCGAAAGCCAGACGACCGGCAAAGAAGGTCAGCGGATGCACCGCATTCCGGACGTCGGTAACCCGTGGCTCGACGCTGGCATCGTGCCGTTTAGTACGATGGGCTACAACACGAACCGCGAAGAATGGCAGAAGTGGTATCCGGCGGATCTTGTCACGGAATGCTTCCCCGGCCAGTTCCGCAACTGGTTCTATTCGATGCTGTCGCTGTCGACGATGATGCGTTACGACGAAGCGGACAATGCCGAAGACAAGAAACCGTTCCGCACGCTGCTCGGCCATCGCCTTGTTCAAAACGAACAAGGTAAACCGATGCACAAGTCCGACGGCACAGCGATCTGGTTCGAAGAAGCCGCCGAACAACTTGGCGTCGATACCATGCGTTGGATGTATCTGGCGCAGAATCCTGCTCAGGATCTGCGTTTCGGAACGCGTCACGGCGACAAACCCGTCGCTTTGCAAACGCCGGATGGGCCGATCGACAAGACGCTGGAAGGGGTTACCACGTGTACGGTTACCAGCGGCCCCGCAGATGAAACTCGCCGCCAGATTCTGATCCCGCTGTGGAACTGTTACAAGTTCTTCGTGGACTACGCGATCGCGGATGGCTTTGTGCCAAGTGATGAACTGCAAAGGCGTGTGACCCAATGTACTCATCACGCTCCGCGTGATGCGATTTCAGGGGGAAACTCGGCAACGGAAAACGAAGCGACTCCGAATGCGGCGTCAACAACGGGCAATCACGCGGAGCGTGATAAGTACATTCCAATCACAGACCGCCCGGAAATCGATCGCTGGATTCTCTCCAATCTGCAGTCACTGATCGACGTCGCTCATCGCGAGATGTCGAACTACAACGCGCCCGGTTTCTGTGCTGCGGCTGCAGGGTTCATCGATGACCTCAGCAACTGGTACATCCGCCGCAACCGCAGGCGCTTCTGGCGATCGAAAGACGCAGGCGATGCCGACAAGAACGCCGCGTACGAAACGCTCTACGAAGTGCTCGTCACACTGTGCCGTTTGTTGGCACCGTGCATTCCATTTTTGACAGAGCGGATGTATCAGAATTTGGTCCTTGGACGTGAGTGTTCGCAGAATAACCTGGGGGCTGACGCCGCCCGGCTCACCAAAGCCATGAACCTGCCCTCCTCCGTTCATCTCTGCGACTACCCAACCGCCGACACGTCGCTGCTCGATGCGGACCTGAACCTTCGCATGGCGTCGGCTCAGAAGGTCGTGCGTCTGGGGCACAAGCTGCGAGAAGAATCCAATCTTCGCGTCCGTCAGCCCCTGGCAGAGCTTCGATTTGCATCCTCCAACGCGGACACTGCAGCAGCGATCGAAAAACTTGGCGACGTCATTGGCGAAGAGCTGAACATTCAACGTGTCACTCGTCAGAACAACCTCGATTCACTTGTCAAATATGCTTACAAGCCGAATCTGAAAACGCTCGGCCCGAAATACGGCAAGTTGCTCAACGCCCTGCGAACCAAACTCCCGGAACTCGGCGACGCTGTTCTGTCCCCACTTCGTCGAGGCCAAAATCTCATCGTCGAACTCGAAGGCAACAGTATCGACCTGACCCCGGATGACGTCCTCGTCAGCACCGAACAAGCCGCCGAATGGGTCTGTTCGGACGACGCCGGCATTCAAGTCGCCATCAGCACGGTCCTCACACCGGAACTCATCCGCGAAGGCATGTCCCGCGACTTCGTCCGCCAGGTCCAGCAACTTCGCAAAGACGCCAACCTGAACATCCAGGACCGCATCCGCATCGAATACCACTCCGCCGACAACACCGTCCAGGCCATGGTCGCCGAATGGGGTGACTATATCAAAGGCGAAACGCTGGCAAATTCGATTGAGTTTTCGATGACGCCGGGAGTCAATGCGAAATCAGTTCTCGTTGGCGAAGTTTCGGTTCAGATCTGGATTGTCTCGAAAAGTTGAGGGGCGAAGGATGAACCTCAAAGACGAACTTCTCGAATTGGTTCAAGTCTTGAATTCTGCGAACGTCCAATTCGCCGTTTGCGGTGGCTTGGCATTGGTCGTTCATGGATTTGTCAGGGCCACACAAGATATCGATCTTTTGCTTCCGGAAAGTCAACTCGAAGCAGCGCTTGCGGCAGCGAAACCGGCCGGTTTCTGGATTCCGAGTGGCCGAATGCCATTCAAAGCGAAGACTCCGCTGGCAATGGAGATTTATCGTGTTTCAAAAGCTGTCGGATCGAATCTGATTCCGCTCGATCTAATCATTGTCTCCCCGGCCTTGCAGGAAATATGGGATTCGCGGCAATCATTCAAACTTGGAGACATCGACTGCCCGGTCATTTCGCGCGAAGGTTTGATACGAATGAAGACAATTGCCGGACGACTCCAGGATCTGGCGGACATTGAAAGGCTGCAGAATGGAGAATGAAAGTGATGATTCGCAGTTTGCTGAAAAGTCAAAGGTGGATATGTCATCCGAGGCCATCCTGAACAGGCTCGATCTCGCCGCACAGTTGCTGGAACTCTGCGTGTTTCTCGGGCAGGCGAAGCTCGTTGGACCAGTAACCGCAGTAGGCAGAAAAGCAGGCCGGACCAGGCTCGCCAACGATTTGCCGGAGCTGGGGTCACAGTCACGAAATCTGGAATAGTCCATCGCCAGCAGCGGGCATCAGCAACAGAATTCCGGCCTGCGAGAAACGTCAGTCCCAGGATGATACTGCTCCGATCTCATTCAATTCACTTCAACAGAAATCAACCACATGGTGTCCACCAAATCGCCCGTGCAATTTGCATTGATCCTGATTGTGTTCTGCGCAATAACTTCTGATCTGCAGGCTGAAGACCCGGAAGTTGCTGCGACTCCAGTTGAACACGTTGATCCGTTTATCAGCACGGGCGGTAATCGCTACGTATGCGGAAACAATCCTCCTGCGGCCATGATGCCGCTCGGGCTGGTGAGACTTGGTCCCGATACCATCTCCGCCGATGGAACGACCGCCCAGAACATGTCTGGCTACTATTATGACGACTCGCAGATTCTGGGCTTCAGTCATACGAGATTGTGCGGCACAGGTGCAATTGACGGCGGGAACTTTCGTGTGTTCCCCGATCGTACCGATGTGCCCCTCGCCGAGCGACGTCAGAAAATGCGGACAGAGTTCGATCACAAACACGAATCCGCATCACCCGGATATTATTCCGTTTCTCTGCCGGAGTTTCAGGTCAACGCTGAAATGACAGCGACCCGCCGCGTCGGTCTGCATCGATATCGATTTGAGGCCGGCGCAGCACCTCGGGTTTTGATTGACGTTGGCAGCGTCCTTGGCCGTGGAAAAAGTGAAGCGTGTGAAGTCCATGTCAATCCTGACAGCCGGGAAATCACTGGAACGGTTCGCTCGTTCGGTACGTTCTCGAAACGCTACGGTGGTTTGCAAGTTTACTTCGCCGCGCAGTTCGGAAAGCCCTGGCAAAATTGCAGCACCTGGTCCAGCAGCACGATCGATCCCAACGGAACAGACGCGACTGGCAATGATGTCGGTGTCGCCTGCTCATTCGCTGAGGGCGAAACAACGGTCGAGCTGGCTGTTGCTTTGTCTCATGTCAGTATCGAAAATGCTCGTGAGAATCTGAAAGCAGAAATAGCCGAACGCAGTTTCGACGACGTTCACAAGGCGGCAGTCGAGGTGTGGAATACACTGCTTTCGACCGTGCAGATTGACGGTAGCACTGCTACAGACCAGACCATCTTCTATACGGCTTTGTACCATTCTTTCATGATGCCCACCGTCTTCAACGATGTGAACGGGCAGTACCTGGGCTTCGATAAGAAAACGCATCAGGCCGATGGTTTTGAATACTATACGGACATGTCTTTGTGGGACACGTTCCGCACAACACATCCGTTGTTCACGCTGTTGACACCAAAACGTCATCGCGACATGCTGGTGTCGCTGGTAAAAATGGCGGAACAGGGAGGAAACCTGCCGCGTTGGCCGTCAGGAGGTGGTTACACGAATTCCATGTTCGGCGCACCGGCAGATGTTGCGATCACAGATGCCTGGCTCAAAGGCATTCGGGACTTCGATGTGGAAACGGCGTACAGGATGATGCGCAAATCGGCGCTGGAACCGGCACCGAAAGGCGCACCTTACTCTGGTCGCGAAGGAATCGCTGATTACGTCAAATATGGGTATTGTCCGTCGGACACAATGAGTGGAGCGGTTGCCAAGACTCTGGAATATGCCACGACCGATGCGGCCATTGGCCAACTGGCCACCGCGCTCGGCAAGACGGAAGATGCCGAGATGTTTTCAAAACGCGGGCAGAGTTATCGTCAGCTCTGGAATCCTGAAACACAATTCTTTCAGCCACGTGACACCGATGGCAAGTTTTCAACACCGCTCAATCCCACATTGTTGACATACGCTGACTTTGGGAAAAAGTTTACCGACGATTACGTCGAAGGCAGCGCGTTACAGTGGCGTTGGGCGGTTTCGCATGATGGAGCTGGCCTGGTCTCGCTGTTCAAAAGCCAAGAGGAATTTGTCACCGAGCTGGAGGATTTCTTCGCCAACTCGAACGTGCTGGTTGGGACAATTCCCAACGGATATTACTGGCAGGGAAATCAGCCGGATATTCACGCTGTTTATTTGTTTAATGCTGCCGGACGACCGGATCTGACTCAGAAGTGGGTCCGTTGGATTCTTGAGCATAAACACGGGGCTGGCCCGGATGGACTCGACGGAAACGATGACGGCGGCACGCTGTCCGCATGGTATGTCTTCAGTTCGCTCGGCTTCTACCCCGTCGTTGGGACCGACCGTTACGAACTCGGTTCACCGCTCTGGAAACGAGCGGTCGTAAAGATCGGGGACAAAGATCTGGAAATCATCGCAGACAATTATGCCACGGATCATGTTTTCGTCGATCGCGTGGAACTCAACGGCAAACCGCTCGACCGATGGTGGGTCGCGCATCACGAAATCTCCAATGGCGGCACATTGCGATTTGTGATGAGTGATCGCGTTGACGAATAGTGCCAACAAGTCACTCTGCACCCCATTTTTAACGGTGTGCCGTATACCAAGTCCTCAATTACGGCGAGACGTGTAAGAAATTTCACTTTCCTGGATGATACCTACAGGAGAGTTGCATGTCGGAGTTTCCGGAAACCAATCAAAGCCTCATCGCGCGAGTCAAAGACTCTGCCGATGCGGGTTCATGGGCGGAGTTTCTGGGGATTTATCAACCTGTCCTCTTTCGCATGGCGCGACGGCGTGGGTTGCAGGATGCGGACGCTCACGATGTGACGCAGCAGGTTTTTCTGTCGATCTCCAGATCGATTGAAAACTGGACCGCTGACAATGATCAGCCACCCTTTCGAGCATGGCTGACGACGGTCGCGAAAAACGCGATCACAAAAGCGTTGACTCGGCGACCTCGTGATCTGGCGGCCGGTTCGACATCAGTGATCGAACTGCTGCATTCGCATCCGGAACCACAAGCCACGACGGCCGAACTTCAATTGGAGGCGCGTCGGGAAATCGTGCGATGGGCCGCCGAACAGATTCGTTCTGAGTTTTCAGCGGAGACATGGAACGTGTTTTGGCAAACCGCCATAGAAGGCCGACCCGTTGTTGAGGTCGCAAAGAAATCCGGGCGATCTGCCGGAGCAATCTATGTCTCACGTTTTCGCGTCACCGCGAGGCTCAAGCAAAAGATATCCGAGATCTCGGAGCATTGGGATTTGTCGAGGTGAACATGAAACTATCACACACCTGCCTCTCAGCAGACATGCTCAGCCAACTGGCGCATGATGAATTGACGCCATCGCAACTGCGAGATGTGGAAGAGCATGTCAGTGACTGCGAACGATGTCGCAGTCTTCTGGAGGCCGAAGAATCCGATCCGCATTGGCAGAATGACGTGTGCTCAGTACTTCGGTCGCCGGAATCTGTTGTTGATCCTGGAGTCCACGACAGCGAACACGAATCGCAGTCATTGAAATCCGTGCTGCGACTCCTCGGACCGACCGACGATCCGCAAATGCTCGGTCGAATCGGATCGTATGAAGTCGTCGGGGTCATTGGTCGCGGCGGGATGGGAATTGTCTTCAAAGCCTTTGATGCTCCATTGAATCGATTCGTCGCGATCAAAATGCTGTTGCCGCATTTAGCGGAATCGGGAGCGGCCCGGAAACGATTCGCTCGCGAAGGCCAGGCGGCCGCCGCAGTGATTGACGACAACGTGATGCCGATTTACAGCGTCGCCGAATGGCAGGGAACACCGTATCTCGTCACGCAGTATTCACGCGGCACGACGCTGCAGAAACGCATCCACGATCACGGTTCGCTCGAACTGAAAGAAATTCTTCGCATCGCCTTGCAGACCGCGCGAGGACTCGCGGCGGCGCACGCTCAGGGTTTGGTGCATCGAGATGTGAAGCCATCGAATATTCTGCTGGACGGAACCGTCGAACGCGCTCTGCTGACGGATTTTGGTCTCGCTCGAGCGGTGGATGATGCGAGCATCACACGGACCGGAATCATCGCCGGAACGCCACAATACATGTCCCCGGAACAGGCGAATGGAGAAGCGGTCGATCATCGGTCGGATCTGTTCAGTCTCGGCAGCGTGATGTACGCGATGTGTACCGGTCGACCTCCGTTCCGCGCAGAGACAACGCTGGCCGTGTTGCGGCGAGTCGGCGATACGACGCCGCGATCGATTCGCGAAATCAACGCCGATATTCCCGAGTGGCTGGAACGCATTGTGGCTCGGCTCATGGCAAAGGATGTTGCGGATCGCATCGCAACAGCATCAGAAGTGGCCACGCTGCTGGAACAATGCCTGGCTCACGTGCAGCAACCGACGTCGGTTCCGTTGCCGGAAGTGTGTCGAGTTGTTTCGCGGGGAACTCTTGCCCGGAAACTGTCTTGGAGTGTAGCTACAGTTGTGCTGACACTCATCGGGATCGGCATCTTTGTGAACAGGCATGACGTTGTCCCAGCGCCGACTATACCGAAGGACACGGGCATGAGTACGGACAGTGTGTCACCGGGATTCGATTCAATGCTGCAATGGAATTCCACACAGCAGGGACTCGATACAACAGAGGATGAGATCAATGCACTTGAGGCCATGATGGAGAATGAACTTGAAGAAACAAAGTAGCCGTCACTCGCCGAGTGACGAATGCCACTCTTCGGCTCCCTCGACCCCGTGTCGGTGGACCGCCGACTGGTAGGCTACAACAGAAAAGTCACGTGCCGTCCTGGCCTGCACCGACACGGGGTCGGTGGAGGGTGAGGTTTTGCATTCTTTGTTCTGTAGCTGATCAGTCTTGCTTCCACCGACGCGGGGTCGGATGGAGGCTATAAGTCACCAGAAATTCTCAAAGGGGAATAGATATGAAAATGGCAACAGTTATTCGCGAGGTTTTTGTACTCGTCGGATTCGTTTTGGCAAGTACTATTGCCAACGCCCAGGAAGAGTCGTCGTCTGAAACGCCTCAGTTCGAACAACTCCAAGCGGAAGAATCCGCTGCCGCCGTCGTGGCAGCAAAGATTCGGGAATTGAAAGCAAGCGGCATTGAACTGGATTCAGATCGGCTCATCGAGTTGGATCGGAATCTCAAAACGCATCTCGATGCAGCGTTTGATTTGAAGCTGCAGATTGAGGAACGTCAGGTGAAAACCCTGCAGACTCGATTGAGCCAATTGGAAAGCCAGATTAGCCAGCGAAAGCAACTTCGCGACAAAATCATCTCTCGGCGAGCGGCCGAATTGATTGACGATGAAGCATTGGATTGGAGTTCGCAGGATGTGGTGGTGTCTGATGTGTCTGAAAAACTGGCGGAAGTACCAGTCGCCATCTCTTCAGATTCAGAGCAAAGTGCTATGGATCGCGGTTGGGAAATACTGGGACTCCGGCTTGAGAGCCTGAGCGATGAAGACCGAACAGAGATCTCAAATAAAGCTTATCTTGGGACACAAAAACCCGTTCGGTACAAAGGTGGAATGCGAGTTGTCTCTGTGCGAACAGGAAGTGTCGCTGAAGCATTTATTCAAGTCGGCGATATCCTGCTGGGGCTTGATGGGTTTGAGACGCTGGAGTCAGCGAACATTAGTTACATTCTGCGGGACGCTCGCCTCAGCAACGCCGCTCCGATGAAATGTCTGTTCCTCCGCAAAGGCTGGAACCCGATTGAGAATACGCTCAGCGTTTCAAACACCAAATCGCCCATCGAGGAACTCCGCACTCCCGAACAATTCCAGGCCGACCTTGAGCCACTTCTGCAGAATGTGAAAATCTGTGAACAGCGGCTGCGGGAACAGGAAGCCGCTTACTACAACGACAATTCCAACGCCGCCGAATTGCAGGCCGCGTGGGATGCGTTGATGTTGGCCGAGGCAGATCTGAAGAAAGGTGCAGTGCCGATTGAAGATGCGATTCGCGTTGTCCGTGAGCAACACAGCATCGCCAGGGAGACCTTGTTGGCATTGCACAAACAGCAGGTTCTTAAGCTGTCGCTGCTCGCAAAGGGTGAAGCGACTGAAGCCGAAGTCGAGGCAGCAAGAAAGGCATGCGTGAGTTTTGGAGATAGCGTCGAAACATTCACTGCTCGACTGCATCTCCTGAGCAATCTTCTTAAATCCATACCTCAACGCCGAGATCATGAGAAGTATTTTCGAGGCTGTACTTCCGCAAAAGAACTTTCGCCATCGATCGACAATCATGATCCTGTCGATGCCTTGATCTGGCTTGAGGCTGGGTTCAATGCCAAACTCGAATTCGTAAAGTTCGACAATCTGAACCTACCGATCAAAGCAGCACTGCGAGTCTGTGAATCAACGGACAAATATCAGCCTGACGATTTGATTATTGCCATCAAAGGGTACTCGTTCGAGACTTTTGACGAGGCAGTGACCGCGGCATTAAGCGACGGACGTTTTGTGCCCAGTCTGCTTCGAGGTGGATTACTCGGCGATGTCTACCCTGGGAACTTCGACGGCCAGTTGAGGTATCTCCGGAATTCAGGAGGTAGCGATGTGACCTTTAATCTGGAAGTTCCACTTGTCGCTCCGGAATCTGGCGAAACCAGAATTCGCTACCTGCAGGGTATTTGTGTTTCGCTGGAAGGGCTTGCGGTTGTGCCTTCGTTGATAACATCAATCGAAGAAGGAAAATCAATCAAGATTTTCGGCACAACCCGAGGAACGGCCAGCGTCGTTGCAATTGATGAAGTGCACAAACTGACTTTGCTGAAACTGGATATCCCAGATAAGAAACTGTTCACGTGGGTGAAATGCCTTACGTCAATGCCATCAAAGGGGCAGCGACTGTCGGTTCTCTACGAATTCGCTCCGCCAAATAGCTACTCCCAGTCGATTTCGGCAACGGTCCTGGCAATCAATCAGGACTATTCATTGTTGCCAGACTGCCATGACGCATTCACGCTAAACGAAATTGCCAACGTTCCATTTGGAGCCATGCTGAGGTCCATCGATCACGAACTGCAGGGAATCCTTCTGGAGAAATCACGGTCAGCCCCCGAGGCAGAAAAGATAACGCCCCACGCCTGCCTGCCCGCCGTTCACATCGAAGCATTGCGAGCGAAATATCGGGCAAGTCACGCTGACCACAGATAAGGTGCCACACGCGGCTGCTAAGCATCGCTTTCAAGCCCAACGGGCTTTGACGCTATGTCAGCCCAGGGCAACGCTCTGGGAAATGGCTCCACGCATCATTGTCCAGCCCTCAATGGGCACCGCCGTGAAGGACTTTATCCGGCCAATCCGGCTAAAACGTTCTGTATCATTTTCCTGAGTTTGCTCCGGAGAAGTCCGGTTTCAGGTTCACCCAGTGGCCACTTGTCGGATAGACGCGAAATGCAGAGGACGCGAGTTAGATGGTCACAGCCTGTGGTGCGCGACAAGTAGCAATCCGTCGAAACATCTTTATAGGCAACTTATACTTCGCGCAGCCAGAAATGGGACGGGTGAGCGGAGCGGCGTGAGCCCTCCGGTACCTCGTTCTTGTACCGGCAAGCTGACGCATGCCGCTCACCAATTCTATCACTCTTGACCGCGTGGAGTGTATAATCCCGCCCCGTGCCAGCGCGCCTGGCACGAGCGAAAGATTTGTAATGAGCCAGCGGGAACGAACACACGAGGCCGCCCCGATTGGCTTGTCCAACCGGAACGGAAAGTTTTGCACGATGAAACATGAGCTTCGTCGGCTTCGCAGAAGCCTGTCGCAGGATTTCCCTTCGGCGCGCAAAAAAAGCGGTCGCTGATTTCTCAGCGACCGCTTTCGGTATAAACAGATTGAGTTTGTAAGTGGAGCAATAACCAATAAATCGTTTCAATAGTTTACCAACGAATCAGATTCGTCAGTGGATATCCTTAGAAAGGAGGTGATCCAGCCGCAGGTTCCCCTACGGCTACCTTGTTACGACTTAGTCCCAATCACGAAGTTCGCCCTAGGCACCTGCCTCCTTACGGTTAGCACAGCGACTTTAGGCGCCCCCCGCTTTCGTGGCTTGACGGGCGGTGTGTACAAGGCTCAGGAACATATTCACCGCAGCATAGCTGATCTGCGATTACTAGCGATTCCAGCTTCATGCAGGCGAGTTGCAGCCTGCAATCCGAACTGAGCGACACTTTTTGAGATTAGCTTCCCCTCGCGGGTTCGCTGCCCTTTGTATGCCGCATTGTATGACGTGTGCAGCCCTGGACATAAAGGCCATGATGACTTGACGTCGTCCCCACCTTCCTCCGGTTTGACACCGGCGGTCTCCTTAGAGTCCCCAACTGAATGCTGGCAACTAAGG
>Ga0335397_10006586_pt1 | contig 14953 bp, 8 predicted proteins | sample MAT04_FD_205740 | JGI IMG/M metagenome (GOLD analysis project Ga0335397, IMG submission 205740) | Freshwater microbial communities from Lake Fryxell liftoff mats and glacier meltwater in Antarctica - MAT-04 (spades assembly) (version 2) ...
TGACCTGACCTGACCTGACCTGACCGGTTGAGACCGTCGCAGCGGCGGGATCGCTGCACGAGCACACGCACTGAACGAATCAACCCTGCGCCGACAGCTCGATGAGCACGGACGAACGAACGAACGGAGACACCAATGGCGAAGCGAGTCGTGCTGGCCTACTCGGGCGGCCTCGACACCTCGGTGGCGGTCCGCTGGATGATCGAGAACCTCGGCCTCGAGGTCGTGTGCCTGTCGGCGGACGTCGGGCAGGAGGGAACGCTCGACGGCAACAGGGAGAAGGCGCTCGGCGCGGGCGCCATCGCATACGAGCAGCTCGACCTGCGCGCCGAATTCGCTGACGACTACCTCGCTCCGATCATCAAGGCCAACGCCCTGTACGAGAAGCAGTACCCACTCGTCTCGGCACTGTCGCGTCCACTGATCGTGAAGCATCAGGTCGCGATGGCCCGCAAGTACGGCGCGGACGGCATCGCGCACGGCTGCACCGGAAAGGGCAACGACCAGGTGCGCTTCGAGGTGTCCTCCATGGCGCTCGCTCCGGACCTCGAGCTGATCGCTCCGGTGCGCAACTGGGGCTTCACCCGTGAGGACTCCATCGAATACGCCGGGCAGCACAACATCCCCGTCGGTGCCACGAAGGAGAAGCTGTACTCCATCGACGACAACCTCTGGGGGCGTGCGATCGAGTGCGGTGAGATGGAGGACCCCTGGGCGGAGCCGCCCGTCGGGGTCTGGCAGATGACGCAGCTGACCGAGTCGGAGCCCTGTGAGCTCACGATCTCGTTCGACCAGGGCGTTCCCGTCGCACTCGATGGCGACAAGCTCCCGCTGTACGAGCTGATCATCCGACTCAACCACATCGTCGGTGCCTACGGCTGGGGTCGCCTCGACATGGTCGAGAATCGGCGTGTGGGCATCAAGAGCCGCGAGACCTACGAGGCTCCCGGAGCGCTCGCGCTGATGATGGCCCACGCGGACCTGGAGTCGATCACCTTGGAGCGGGACCTCCAGCGCGAGAAGATCCGCCTCGAGCACCGCTATGCCGAGATGGTCTACGACGGGCTGTGGTTCTCGCCGCTGCGCAACGCCCTGGACGCGTTCATCGACTCCTCGCAGGAGTTCGTCACCGGCGACGTGCGCCTCAGGCTGGAGCCCAACCGCTGCTACGTGGTGGGACGTCGCGCTCCCAGGTCCCTGTACGACTACGGCCTCGCGACCTACGACGCTGCGGACCGCTTCCGTCACGCCGACTCCGAGGGCTTCGTACGCCTCTGGGGCCTCGGCGTGCAGACCTGGTCCGCCATCCAGGGTCCCGGATCCACACGCTGATGTCGCCCACACCGGACGCAGAGCCACGCGGACAGCTCTGGCACGGCCGCTTCGACACAGGTCCGGCAGAGGAACTCGTCGCGTTCACCGAGAGCCTCAGCTACGACCGGCGACTGACCTTCGACGACATCCGCTGTTCCAAGGCACACGTGCGTGGACTCGAGCGGGGCGGACTGCTGAGCACCGACGAGCTCGGCGCGATCCTCGGGGCGCTGGACACCGTCGAGATGGAGTTCCGGGCCGACGACCTGCACTTCGTCGAATCGGACGAGGACATCCACACCGCCATCGAACGTCGCGTGACCGAGCTCGCCGGGTCCGCCGGGGCGAAGCTGCACACTGGGCGGTCGCGCAACGACCAGGTGGCGACGGCCTTCCGGTGCTATGTGAAGCGGGAACTCGCGATGATCGCCGGTCGGGTGCTCGATCTGGTCGATGTGCTCGCCGACAGGGCGGACCAGGCGGGAACCGGCCGCGACGCCACCTACCTGCCCGGCTACACCCATCTGCAGCAGGCCCAGCCGATCCTGCTGGCCCACCACCTGATGGCCCACGCCTGGGCGTTGCTGCGCGACGTCGACCGTCTGTGGGACGCCCGGCGCCGCCTGGACGTGTCGCCACTCGGAGCCGGTGCGCTCGCCGGGTCGTCGCTCCCCCTCGACCCCGATGGGACCGCAGCCGACATCGGTTTCGCCGGCCGTTTCGAGAACTCACTCGACGCGACCTCCGACCGAGACTTCGTCGCCGAGTCGCTCTTCGCCCTCACCGTGACCGGTCTGCACCTGTCGCGCATGGGTGAAGAGATCGTTCTGTGGACCACCGAGGAGTTCGGGTTCGCCCGTCTCGACGACGCGTACGCGACCGGCTCCTCGATGCTGCCGCAGAAGAAGAACCCCGACATCGCCGAGCTGGCCCGCGGGAAGGCCGGGCGGCTCATCGGCGACCTGACCGGCTTCCTCGCCACCATGAAGTCGTTGCCGCTCGCGTACAACCGTGACCTCCAGGAGGACAAGGAGCCTCTCTTCGACGCACTCGACACCGTGCGGCTCGGTCTGGGTGCGATGGCAGGGCTGTACCGGACGCTGGTGGTGGACCACGACGCAATGGCGGCCTCCGCTGACTCCCCGTACGCAGCGGCCACCGATCTGGCAGAACTGCTCGTGCGGGAGGGTCTGCCCTTCCGGGACTCGCACGCCGTGGTGGGGGCGCTCGTGCGCAGATCACTGGATGAGGGCATCGCCCTCGAGGAACTGGTACTCGCCGAACCCCGATTGGGTCCTGCCGGGGCTGCGCTGCTCCAGCCCGGCGTCTCAGTTCGTCAGCGCACCACGCCCGGAGGGGCGGGCCCCGTGCCGGTTACCGTGCAGCGAGCCCGTCTGGACGCCCAGGTGTCGCGTGAACGAGACCGCTGGGCGCCCACGGGGTCGGCCTGACGTGGGACCGGTGACGGCCGCACGTCCCGCGACCCTCGGTCCCGACGATGTCTGATCCCGTGGAGTTCCTCGCCGTTTCCGACCCGCGTCTCGCCCCGTCGAAGGATCCTGAACGGTCCCGGCGGCGTCTTGTCGAGTCCGATTGGCACGACGACGAGCGCGACGCAGAGAGGGCACGGATCCTCGCGTTGCTCGATCTGCACGGCGCGGGGCTCGCTGATCGAACCACCGAGCCCGGCCACCTGACCGGGTCGGCGCTCGTGGTCGACGCACCTGGCGAGCGGGTTCTGTTGCTGTTCCACACCAAGTTGCAGCGCTGGTTGCAACCCGGCGGTCACGCCGACGGGGACCACGAACTCGCGGGCGTCGCCCTACGAGAGGCCACGGAGGAGACCGGCATCTCGGCATTGCGGGTGATGGTGCCCGCCGTCGACGTGGACATCCACGAGATCCCGGGGCGGGGTGACGTTCCCGCACACCTGCATCTGGACCTGCGTTTCGTCGTCGTGGCGCCACCGGACGCCGCGCTGCGGGGCAACCACGAGTCCGAGGCGCTCCGATGGGTCACCCCTGACGAACTGCGCGACCTCGCCGACGAGCGCGGGCTGCTGCGATTGGCCGAGCGTGGGTTGGCGGCCTACCGGTCCGCAGTCTCGATCTGACCGAGTCGGCTGTTCCGATCGACCCTGCCGTCCAGATCAGCTCACGTCGGCGGGTGTGGTGCATGAGGTCATCTCGTTCACCTCGGCGAACCCGTCGATCGCCCGAGTGATGCCCTTGGTGCTTGTGCCCTTCGTGCTCTCCAGGAAGCGTGCCTCGGGATCGGCGCGCAGGTTGTCGACGTACGCGCTGCGATTGCCGATGTAGGTCTCCCAGTCGTCGAGCCACTCGGTGACCCCATCGGTCACCTTCTGCGGTCCGGTCGGAGTGAGCGGCCGCAGGTCGTCGATCATCTGCGACAGGACCACGTTGGACTGTTCGAGGGTCTCGGCGCGGTCGAGCGGGTTCGTCGCCAGGTTCGCCGGGCGCAGGGTCGACAGCTGACCCGCCGCCACAGCGCAGACTTCTTCCGCCTGGGTCGGGAACGTCTTGTCGGCGAGTTCGTCGATCATGAGGCCCGGGTCGTAGAAGAACAACAGGTACGCCCACCCGCCGAGCAGGAGTGACACCGCCGCCAACGTCACGAAGAACAGGGGGTGGCGCCGTGGTCCCGGTTCGGGTTCATCCATGGCCCCGATCGGTGTGGAGGGTGTCGGCGATGGAGATGCGGTCGAGGTGGCCATGTCACCCTCCAGTTTGTCACCGGGACCGGCGGTCGACGACATCGCCGACCGACCCGCCCGGTCGGTCGACCCTCAGTCCGACGGCCGTGGCCGTGGGCGGGTCGTGGTGGGCGCTCCCGGAGTCGTCGTGGGTGGGGTCGTCGTGGTGGTGGTCGTTGTCGTCGTCGTGGGATACGCGATGGACTCGACCCAGACGGTGCTGCCCGCCGGCACCTTCGCTCCGGGGCCGGGACTCTGGCCGATCACGATGCCGGGTGTCTCGGTCCCCGATGCGACCGTCACGGTCGTGGGGTCGAGCCCCGCCCTGCGGAGCCGGTCGGTCGCGGTCGAGACACTGATGTTGGACACGTCGGGCATCTCGACGTAGGCGGTGGGGGAGACGGGAGAGTTGAGGGCCGGATTTGGGGCCGGCACCGTCGTCGTCGGGATCGGCTCGGTCGCAGGATCGACCAGTGGCAGCTCGGGTGTGTCGACGAGTGCCGCTCTCATGAACGTCGACCAGATCCGCGCCGGGTAGGTGCCGCCGAAGACGGTGATGCGTGTGTTGGGCGGTGTCATGGACACCAGCGAGCGCTGGCCGGCGCTGTTGGTTCTCGGTTCTGCGAACCCGACCCACACGGCGGTCGACAACTGCGGGGTGTATCCGCAGAACCACGCATCGGTGTTGTTCTGGGCCGAGCCGGTCTTTCCGCCAGCGGCACGGCCGATGTCGGCCGAGGTGCCGGTGCCTCCGGCGATCACACCCTGCAGCGCGACGGCGACCTGACGTGAGACCTCTGGTTCGACCGCCTTCGTCTGGGTGTGCTCGTGCTGATAGATCACCGACCCGTCGGGTCCGGTGATCTTCGTGACGTACGTGGGTGGCACCCGGACACCATCGTTGGCGAACGTCGCGTACACGTCGGCCATGTCCTCGACAGTGGTGTTGTTCGGGCCGAGCACCATCGCCGGGGTTGCATCCAGTTCGGTCGACACCACACCCAGGCGCGTTGCCATGTCCAAGGTGCGGTCGGGGCCGACAGCAGAGTCCTGGATGATGTTGGCGTAACAGGTGTTGGACGAGACGATCGCGCAGTCCTTCATCGTCCCGCCTCCGATCCCGCCGCCACCCTTGACGTTCCAGACGCCGCCAGGGATGTTGAATCGTGCGTTGCTCGGGGAATCGAAGACCTTCGACGGAGACACACCGGCCGAGAGCGCTGTGGCCATGACGATCGGTTTGAACGCAGATCCCGTCTGGCGTCCGGTGCCCTTGGCGAGGTTGGTCTGTCGGTAGGAGTGGGTGCCGAAGTAGTCGTAGCCGCCGACCATCGCCCGCACGAAGCCCGTGGTGGGTTCGACCGACACGAGCGAGGCGTCGGGAGTTCTCGAATCGGTGCCCTGTCCGGGAAGGATCTCGGCGATGGACTGCTCGGCCCGGGCCTGGAGGTTCAGGTCGATCGTGGTGGTGATCTGCAGGCCGCCCCGCAGCAGCATCTCGCGCCGCGCCCCCGGCGTCTCGCCCAGCGCGTTCGACTCGTTCAGCAGCCAGTCCTTCACTGCATCGACGAAGTGCGGTGCGGCATAGGGGACCTGCTCGGGCAATGGCTGGGGCGGAGCGAGCTCGAGCGGCGCGGCGAGGGCGCTGTCTCTCTGCGTCTCGGTGATCAACCGCTGCGCGTGCATCCTCTCGAGCACCAGGTTGCGCCGCTTCGTGGCTCCGTCCGGGTCGGTGCGCGGGTCGTGGCGGGACGGGGCCTGGATGATTCCGGCCAGCAACGCGGCCTGGTCCACGCGGAGCTGTTCGACCGGCACGCCGAAGTAGGACTGCGAAGCCGCCTCCACCCCGTAGGCCCCGTTGCCCAGGTAGATGGTGTTCAGGTACAGCTCGAGGATCAGCTCCTTGGAGTAGTTGCGCTCCAGTGCGAGTGCGATGCTCGCCTCCTCGAGCTTGCGGCCGAGCGTCTGCTCCGGTGTCAGGAGGGCGGTCTTGACGTACTGCTGGGTGATGGTCGATCCGCCCTGGGAGACCTCGCCGGCGGCTGCGTTCGAGCTGGCGGCGCGCGCCACGGCTCGCGGATCCACTCCGTTGTGCTCCCAGAACCGGGCGTCCTCGATCGCGATGACGGCGTCCTGCAGCACCCTCGGGATCTGCTCCAGGGAGACGCTGGACCGGTTCTCCTCGCGCAACGTGGTGATCAGGGTGCCGTTGGCGTCGTAGATCGCGGAGGGCTCGGCGTTCACGGGGAGGAGCAGAGGAGGTGCCTCACGGGCACTGCTGCAGCCTGCCGCCACGATGGCGATGGCCAACAGCGGCAACACGAGAGATCGGAGACGGCCCACGATCCCATTGTTGTTCGGAGTGGCTGGCAGGAGGTGGCATGGCGTCGCTGGGTTCCCGAGGGGCGTCTCAGGCGACAGGATCCGGCGACACGTTCGGCGGGAGCGTTCTCGTGGGTGTCGCCGGCAGGGGCACGGGTACTCTTCACCACTCGCCCGACAACACGGAGGTCGTCCGGTATGCCCACGGGAGCAGAGTTGCTCGCCGAACTCGAGCATCGGGGTCTGGTGCAGGACTCGACCGATCGCGCTGCGCTCGAGCGACGACTCGACGAGGGCAGGACCGGCTTGTACTGCGGGTTCGACCCCACCGCCGACTCTCTGCACATCGGCAACCTGCAGTCGATCATGTTGCTGCGACGCTTCCAGCTCGCAGGACACGCACCGATCGCGCTGGTGGGTGGCGCGACCGGCATGATCGGTGATCCGTCCGGCCGGAGCGATGAACGTCAATTCCTCGACGCCGACGTCCTGGATGAGAACCGGCGGTCGATCGAGGCTCAGCTGCGCGGCCTGCTCGACTTCGATGACGGCCCGGCGGCCGCTCGCCTCGTCGACAACCGCGCCTGGACCGAATCCGTGTCGGTGCTCGACTTCTTCCGCGACGTCGGGAAGTTCGTCACGATCAACACGATGTTGGCGAAGGACTCGGTGAAGAGCCGCCTCCAGCGTGAATCAGGCATCTCGTTCACCGAATTCTCCTACATGCTGCTCCAGGCGAACGACTTCTTCGTCCTGCACCGCGACCAGCAGTGCGATCTGCAGGTGGCGGGATCGGACCAGTGGGGCAACATCACCGCCGGCATCGACCTCGTGCGGCGGCGCACAGGGGATCAGGTGCACGGGCTCACCGCACCGCTGATCGTGCGGGCCGACGGCACCAAGTTCGGCAAGAGTGAGGGCGAGAACCTCTGGCTGTCGGCGGAGCGGACGAGCCCGTACCGGCTCTACCAATACATGTTGAACGTGCCTGACGACGAGGTCGGACCGTTGCTCCTGCGCCTGACCACGGTTCCCGTAGCCGACTGTCACCAGATTGCTGCAGATCACGCGGCGACGCCGCAGCGGCGCGACGGTCAGCGCCGTCTCGCCAGGGAGATCACCTCGCTCCTGCACGGTTCCGCGGTGATCGCCCAGATCGAATCTGCTGCGGCGCTGCTCTTCGGAGAGCCGATCGATGATGCAGATCAGGAGGCCTTCGAGCTCCTCTCGACAGAACTCCCGACCACACGCATTCCACTGAGCGAGCTCCTCGGGATCGACCCGGTCGACCTGCTGCTGCGCGTGGATGGTCTGGCGAAGTCGAAGGGCGAGATCCGCAAGAATCCGGGCGGTTACTACGTGAACCAGCGGTCTCTCGCGGCCCGGGCGGAGGAAGACCGCCCGTCGATTGTGGAATCCGACCTCCGACACGCTACGTTCATCCTCCTGCAACGAGGAAAGAACGCACACCACCTGGTGGTTGCGGACTGAATCGACTGCACGCCACTCACGGAGCCTCCTCAGGGATGCGACAGGCAAGACTCGAAAGCGAGTTGACACCACGAGCGGCAGGCAGTAAGTTCTCCTCTCGCCCCGTACGGCCGGTAACGACCGCCGGGAGCAGATATCAGAACCCCTGACCTACGAGTCATGTTCTGGCTGGAGTCCCCCAAGTGGAGACCGGCGCTTCTTGACAACGGAAGACAGGATGCCAAATAGGCGAGTGCGGGCTGCCGTACGTTCGGAAGCGAACGTATGAGGCAGTTCCAAGTCAATACCTTTTATAAGCACACAACGGACAACAACCTCGGTTCACACCGAGGGGAAATGCCAGAACTGTGCCAGTTGGTGTCACCTTTCCTTTGGTGACACCGGCTCTTCGATTTGCGGGGCTCTCCTTCCTTCGGGAAGCGGAGTTCCAAAGATCTCGATGGAGAGTTTGATCCTGGCTCAGGACGAACGCTGGCGGCGTGCCTAACACATGCAAGTCGAACGAGGTCCATGAGAGCTTGCTCTCGGAAGACCTAGTGGCGAACGGGTGAGTAACACGTGAGAAACCTGCCTTGGAGTGGGGAATAACTCGGGGAAACTCGAGCTAATACCGCATACCTTCTTTTGATCGCATGGTCAGCTGAAGAAAGAATTTCGCTCCAAGAGGGTCTCGCGGCCTATCAGTTTGTTGGTGGGGTAACGGCCTACCAAGACTACGACGGGTAGCTGGTTTGAGAGAACGATCAGCCACACTGGAACTGAGACACGGTCCAGACTCCTACGGGAGGCAGCAGTGGGGAATCTTGCGCAATGGGCGAAAGCCTGACGCAGCAACGCCGCGTGCGGGATGAAGGCCTTCGTGGTTGTAAACCGCTTTCAGCAGGGACGAAAATGACGGTACCTGCAGAAGAAGCCCCGGCTAACTACGTGCCAGCAGCCGCGGTAATACGTAGGGGGCGAGCGTTGTCCGGAATCATTGGGCGTAAAGAGCTCGTAGGCGGTTCAGTAAGTCAGGTGTGAAAGCTCCGAGCTCAACTCGGAGAGGCCACCTGATACTGCTGTGACTAGAATCCAGTAGGGGAGTGTGGAACTCCTGGTGTAGCGGTGAAATGCGCAGATATCAGGAAGAACACCAGCGGCGAAGGCGGCACTCTGGGCTGGAATTGACGCTGAGGAGCGAAAGTGTGGGTAGCAAACAGGATTAGATACCCTGGTAGTCCACACCGTAAACGTTGGGCACTAGGTGTGGGGAGGATCAACCCTTTCCGTGCCGTAGCTAACGCATTAAGTGCCCCGCCTGGGGAGTACGGCCGCAAGGCTAAAACTCAAAGGAATTGACGGGGGCCCGCACAAGCGGCGGAGCATGTTGCTTAATTCGAGGCAACGCGAAGAACCTTACCTAGGTTGAACTACGCACGAAAAGCCACAGAGATGTGGTGTCCTTCGGGGCGTGCGATAGGTGGTGCATGGCTGTCGTCAGCTCGTGTCGTGAGATGTTGGGTTAAGTCCCGCAACGAGCGCAACCCTTATCCTATGTTGCCAGCGCGTAATGGCGGGGACTCGTGGGAGACTGCCGGGGTCAACTCGGAGGAAGGTGGGGACGACGTCAAGTCATCATGCCCCTTATGTCTAGGGCTGCAAACATGCTACAATGGCTGGTACAAAGGGCTGCAAAACCGCGAGGTCGAGCGAATCCCAAAAAGCCAGTCTCAGTTCGGATTGAAGTCTGCAACTCGACTTCATGAAGCTGGAGTCGCTAGTAATCCCGGATCAGCAACGCCGGGGTGAATACGTTCCCGGGCCTTGTACACACCGCCCGTCACACCACGAAAGTTGGCAACACCCGAAGTCAGTGGCCGAACCCCTCGGGGACGGAGCTGCCGAAGGTGGGGTTAGCGATTGGGGTGAAGTCGTAACAAGGTAGCCGTACCGGAAGGTGCGGCTGGATCACCTCCTTTCTAAGGAGTCCATTCCGCTCGGTTCACAGGACTTTCGTTCTGTGTCGAGTCTGGACACCCAGTTGATGCATTCGTCTGGTGTCAGGTTCTCTCGTTCGCCACAGGCGCTCGAGCCCCTGGTACCCGTCCTGTCTTCCGTTGTGAAGGTGCGCCGTGACCCCCTTCGGGGGGCCTTGGCGCGTGGCCTTCCAAGACGAGCTTCTGTTTGTCGGCGTTACTTGAGAATTTCATAGCGAGCACGAGCATCTTTGTATGCGAATACCCAAGTTATAAAGGGCCAACGGTGGATGCCTTGGCGACAGGAACCGATGAAGGACGTGGGAGGCTGCGAAAAGCTACGGGGAGGTGCCTACCTACCTTTGATCCGTAGATATCCGAATGGGGAAACCCCACACCCGTCATGGGGTGTGACTCCCGCCTGAACACATAGGGCGGGTAGAGGGAACCACGGGAATTGAAACATCTCAGTACCGTGAGGAAAAGAAAACAAAAGTGATTCCGTCAGTAGCGGCGAGCGAACGCGGAACAGCCTAAACCGATCTGGTGTGATAGCCCTACGGCGTTGCCAGGTCGGGGTTGTGGGACATGGTAAAGGGCGCGTAGGCCCCTTACAGAGTTACAAAGCTGCTAGGTAGTGGAAGTGTTTGGAAAGACACGCCATAGAGGGTAACGGCCCCGTACACGAAACCTATGCAGTCTCTGATCATTGCTCCCGAGTAACGCCGAATCCGAGAAAGTCGGCGTGAATCAGCGAGGACCACCTCGTAAGGCTAAATATTCCCTGTCGACCGATAGTGCACTAGTACCGTGAGGGAAAGGTGAAAAGTACCCCGGGAGGGGAGTGAAATAGTACCTGAAACCGTTGGTCTACAAGCAGTCAAAGTCCTCTTCGGGGGACAATGGCGTGCCTTTTGAAGAATGAGCCAACGAGTTACGGTATGTGGCGAGGTTAACCCGTGAGGGGCAGCCGGAGCGAAAGCGAGTCTTAATAGGGCGTATAGTCGCATGCTGTAGACCCGAAGCCGGGTGATCTATCCATGGGCAGTGTGAAGCGAGGGTAAGACCTCGTGGAGGCGCGAACCGACCTAGGTTGAAAACTGGGCGGATGACCTGTGGATAGGGGTGAAAGGCCAAGCAAACCCGGTGATAGCTGGTTCTCCGCGAAATGCATTTAGGTGCAGCGTTGCGTGTTCATCCATGGAGGTAGAGCACTGGATGGGTTAGGGGGCCCACAAGCTTACCGACCCCAACCAAACTCCGAATGCCATGGATCCAGAGCGCAGCAGTGAGACCCCGGGGGATGAGCTTCGGGGTCGAGAGGGAAACAGCCCAGACCGTCGGCTAAGGTCCCAAAATTCAGACTAAGTGGTAAACGATGTGAGATCGCAAAGACAGCCAGGAGGTTGGCTTAGAAGCAGCCACCCTTGAAAGAGTGCGTAACAGCTCACTGGTCGAGTGGTCTTGCGCGGACAATGTAACGGGGCTCAAGTCTGATACCGAAGCCACGGGTGCGTCTTTAGACGCGCGGTAGCGGAGCGTCGATCTCGCAGTGAAGCGGCAGGGCAACCGGTCGTGGAGCGTGGTCGAGTGAGAATGTTGGCATGAGTAGCGAAAGAGGGGTGAGAAGCCCCTCCGCCGAATGTCCAAGGGTTCCTGGGGAAGGCTAATCCACCCAGGGTAAGTCGGGAGCTAAGACGAGGCCGAGAGGCGTAGTCGATGCACAACTGGTTGATATTCCAGTACCACCATGAGCGCGCCAATTCCAATTTCAGGTTGCTAAGGGGCTGACCGGGCGTTTACGCCTGACTCGAACCGACCCACCAGGAGGCGGAAAGCCGTAGGGGGACGCAGGAAGGTAGATGGACCCGGGCGATGGTTGTCCCGGGGTAAGCGTGTAGGGCGAGGTCTAGGCAAATCCGGACCTCATGAAGCCTGAGACGTGACACGGACCCGATTCAGGGGAAGTCATTGATCCTATGCTGCCTAGAAAAGCCTAGCGGTGAGTTCTCATGGTGCTCGTACCCCAAACCAACACAGGTGGACAGGTAGAGAATACCAAGGCGATTGAGATAACTCTGGTTAAGGAACTCGGCAAAATGCCTCCGTAACTTCGGGAGAAGGAGGACCTCGTTAGGGTGACGGCACTTGCTGCCTGAGCTCGAAGAGGTGGCACAAAATTGTGGGAAGCGACTGTTTACTAAAAACACAGCAGCGTGCTAAGCCGTAAGGCGCTGTATACGCTGTGACGCCTGCCCGGTGCTGGAAGGTTACGGGGAAGGGTCAGCCTTCGGGCGAAGCTCTGAACCTAAGCCCCAGTAAACGGCGGCCGTAACTATAACGGTCCTAAGGTAGCGAAATTCCTTGTCGGGTAAGTTCCGACCTGCACGAATGGCGTAACGACTCCCCAACTGTCTCAACCAGAGACTCAGCGAAATTGAAGTACGAGTAAAGATGCTCGTTAGCTGTAGAAGGACGGAAAGACCCCGTGGACCTTTACTATAACTTGATGTTGGGCTTTGTCATGCGTTGTGTAGGATAGGTGGGAGACTGGGAAGCATTGGCGCTAGCTAGTGTGGAGTCACCCTTGAAATACCACCCTGCGTATGGCGAGGCTCTAACCCAGGCCCGTTATCCGGGTCGGGAACAGCGTCAGGCGGGTAGTTTGACTGGGGCGGTCGCCTCCTAAAATGTAACGGAGGCGCTCAAAGGTTCCCTCAGCCTGGTTGGCAATCAGGCGTCGAGTGCAATGGCAAAAGGGAGCTTGACTGCGAGACTGACAGGTCGAGCAGGAGCGAAAGCTGGACATAGTGATCCGGCGGTTGCGTGTGGAAGCGCCGTCGCTCAACGGATAAAAGGTACCCCGGGGATAACAGGCTAATCTTCCCCAAGAGTCCATATCGACGGGAAGGTTTGGCACCTCGATGTCGGCTCATCGCATCCTGGGGCTGAAGCAGGTCCCAAGGGTTGGGCTGTTCGCCCATTAAAGCGGTACGCGAGCTGGGTTTAGAACGTCGTGAGACAGTTCGGTCCCTATCCTCTACAGCCGCAGGTAGATTGAGGAAAGCTATCCCTAGTACGAGAGGACCGGGATGGACGTAGCTCTAGTGTGCCAGTTGTCCTGCCAAGGGCATGGCTGGTTGGCTACCTACGGACGGGATAACCGCTGAAAGCATCTAAGCGGGAAGCCTCTTCCAAGATGAATCTACCCACAGGGTTAACCTGGTAAGGCCCGTGGCAGACCACCACGTTGATAGGCCGGAAGTGTAAGCGCAGCAATGCGTTCAGCTGACCGGTACTAATCGGCCGAGGGCTTGGGTTTGTGCAAAGATTTTCGTGCTCGCTATGAAGTCCTCGAGACGCCGCAGGACCGGTTCGACCGGTCCGCCGCTCGTGTTTGACAACTGATTTTGGTGGCCATAGCGGAGGGGTCACACCTGTTCCCATCCCGAACACAGAAGTTAAGCCCTCCAGCGCCGATGGTACTTGGGACGATTGTCCCTGGGAGAGTAGGACGCCGCCAGATTTCTTCACTGAAGGGGAGACGCTTGCGTCTCCCCTTCCTTTCGTTTTACGGCAGTTCGTCATGGGGCACGACGGCCCTCGTGGCGCTCGTGTCGCCCGGACCTGTAGCCTGACCCGTCCCTCCTTCGTCCGTCAGGTGTCTGCAATGCCCAGTGATCGTCCAGGCCCGAGTGGCTCACCACGTCCCTCGAGTTCGTCCCGCAGCGGCCGCAACGGCTCTTCTGGGCGCCCCGGAGGCCCTGGGGCGGGTGGTGGACGTCGCCCGACGTCCCGAGGTCCGCGCGATGACCGAGCCGTGCCCGCTCCTCCACCACGGCGGGACCGTCCACCGCGTCGAGACCCCGATGAGGCCTTCGTGGTTCCCGAGCCGGAAGTCTGGATCGACGAGGGACCGGTGCCGGCGCCAGCCCGCGGAGGCAGGGGGCGCGCAGCTCGTGGCGACGATGCACGTCCGCAGAAGGGCAACTCACGCAGCACGACGAAGATCAAGGTCCATGCACCGCTGCTGAGCGACCTGGTGGGAGCGAATCGTGCCAGTCGTCTCGAGGGGCGCCTGGGTGAAGCTGCCGACGCGTTCGCAGAGGAGCGCTTCGGTCAGGCCCGCCAGATCTTGGCGCCCATCGCACGAGAGGTGCCTGATCTGCCCGAGGCCAGAGAACTTCATGGGTTGACGCTCTACCGCCTGGGCAAGTGGAAGGACGCAGCACGTGAGCTCGACGCTTTCGTGCAACTGAGCGGCGGGAGCACAGAGCAACACCCCGTGCTCGCGGACTGTCGCCGGGCGCTGCAGCAGTACAAAGAGGTGGATCGGCTGTGGGAGGAGCTGCGTGAGGCGTCGCCGAGCGGTGCGCTCATGACGGAAGGCCGCATCGTCGCCGCTGGTGCACGAGCGGACCAGGGCGACCTCGCCGGTGCATTACGCGTCCTCGCCAAGGGGTTCAGATTCCCCAAGAAGCCACAGGAGCATCATCTTCGACGCGCGTATGCGCTCGCCGACCTGTACGAGCGTTCGGGTGACGTGCCGCAGGCGCGGGCGCTGTTCGGCCGGATCGCCCATGCCGACCCCGACTTCCTCGACTCCGTGGATCGCGCCGCCGGCCTGGGCTGAACGGATCTCGAGCGCACGGGCGGTCGTCTGGTCCGACGTGCAGCAGGGTGCCGCCATCGGCGGCACGGTCGGACCCGGGTGATCTGCCCGTCCGGTTGGTGCAGCTGGTCACCCGGGTCGTGCGGCGGTCCGGATCAGGTGCGTGATGCGTCGCAGATGCTCGCGATGGACGCGTCGAGTGCCGCGTTGTAGGTCTCGTCGCTCTGCTGGGCGGTCAGGCCCTCTGTGAGTGCTCGCGAGAAGCTCGCGATGACTCCAGGGTTGCGGGCGAGGCGTGCGTTGGCCTCGTCGCGTGGGTATCCGCCCGAGAGCGCCACGACCCGTAGGACCTTCGGGTGCTCGACCAGGCCGGTGTAGAAGCCATCGGCCTCGGGCAGAGTCAACTTCAGCATGACCTGCTGGCCGTCCGAGAGCCCATCGAGTTCGGCGAGGATGCGCTCGCGCAGGAGTTCCTCCGCCTCGGCCTTCGACGGGCTGTTGATGTCGACCTCTGGCTCGACGATGGGGTACAGGTCGTGGCTGAGC
>Ga0335397_10006587_pt1 | contig 14953 bp, 16 predicted proteins | sample MAT04_FD_205740 | JGI IMG/M metagenome (GOLD analysis project Ga0335397, IMG submission 205740) | Freshwater microbial communities from Lake Fryxell liftoff mats and glacier meltwater in Antarctica - MAT-04 (spades assembly) (version 2) ...
GACCAGCGAGGCTTCTGCCGACTGCGAGAAGTCGCATTCCAGGCGCAGACGCTCGCACTCGCCGTCCAGCCGCTCGGCACGCTGCCGCAATGCATCGAGTCGGGTGCGCTGACGACGAAGCTCGGCATCCGCGCGTTCGAGGTTGCCGCGCATGGAACGCAGTTCCCCGCGCACCTCGGCGGCGGCGCTGGCGGCCGACGTGCTGTTGGAGAAGCCCTCGATGGACGACAGCGTCTCGCGACGTTGGTCGGTGAACAGCGTCTCCTCGGTGGCCAGTTCCTCTGCCTCTGGGCCGACTGCGGCGAGATCGGCTTCCACGCCCACGAGTTCGTCGCGCAACCTCTGCGCATCGGCCTCCAGGTTGGCGACGACACCACTGTCCATCAACTGGCCTCGGTCGCGCTCCATCGACCGGCGCCGCTCGACCAGCACGGCCGCAATACCCCGGGCTCGTTCACGGAGCTGCTCGACGCGCACCATCTCGTCACTGAGGTCGGTGTCGCCGCGGGCAGTCAGTTCGGCTTCCGCCGTCATCACACCTGTATCCAATGCACCCAGCTCGGTGCGCAGCGCCTGCTCCGCTTGGGTGAGCGTCACCTTCTCCCCCGCCTGCGCCACCATGCGCGTGCGAAGCGAGGCGATCTCGCGGCCGGCCAGGAAGATGCGGAGGCCGTCGAGCTCTGCGATCAGGTCGCCGTGGCGACGAGCCGCATCGGCCTGACGCTCGAGGGGTCGCAGCTGACGGCGGACCTCGCGCAGCAGGTCTTGTACCCGCAGGAGGCTGGCCTCGGTGGCGTCCAGACGACGTTCGGCCTTCTCCTTGCGGCGACGGTACTTCAGCACGCCAGCGGCTTCCTCGACAATGCCGCGCCGGTCCTCGGGGCGGGCGTTGAGCACGGCGTCGATCTGGCCCTGGCTGACGATCACGTGTTGCTGGCGGCCGACGCCGGCATCGCTGAGCAGCTCTTGCACATCGAGCAGACGGCAGTTGACGCCGTTGATCGCATACTCGCTCTCACCCGTACGGAACAGGGTGCGGCTGACGGTCACCTCGGTGAACTCGATGGGCAGCAGGCCCGCGGAGTTGTCCAGGGTGAGCGTGACCTCGGCACGACCGAGGGCCGGGCGCTTCGCCGTGCCGGCAAAGATGACATCGTCCATCTTCTGACTGCGGACCGCGCTCGGCGCCTGCGCGCCCAGCACCCATGCGATTGCGTCGACCACGTTCGACTTGCCCGACCCGTTGGGACCGACCACGACGGTCACCCCCGGCTCCAGCTGGAGCGTGGTGGCGTCGGCGAAGGACTTGAAACCTTTGAGGGTGAGGGCTTTCAGGAACACAGCGTCGGCGACGTTATCAAGGGTCGGCGCCCCCCGCCGCTTCCCACTGCCGGCGACGCCCTCAGCGCTGGCAGCGGGGGCAGTAGTGGGTGCCGCGGCCGGCGACAGCAACTTTCACGATGTTCGCGCGACCGCAGGTGATGCAGCGCTGGCCGGCGCGGTCGTACACGCAGTGGTTCAGCTGGAACCATCCGCTCTCGCCATCCACGCCCACGTACTGTGTGTCGGCCAGCGTGCTACCGCCGGCCTCGATGGCGTCACCCAGCACGGTCATGATCGCCGAGTGCAGCTTGGTGATCTCACGAGGGGATATCGCGTCGGATCGCCGATCCCACCGCACACCCGCCAGGTGCAGACTCTCGTCGCAGTAGATGTTGCCGATGCCCGCAATCAGGTGTTGGTCCAACAGCAGCGCCTTGATCTGCCGCGACCTGCTGCGCAACAGCGCAGCGAACTGGGAGCGCGACAACCCGTCGGCAATCGGGTCGATGCCCATCTTCGCCAGCTCGGGCAGCTCGACTGTGACGTTGGCAGGGTCGAACACCACGACTTCCCCGAACGTACGCGGATCCACGAACCACAGCTCCTGGGGCGGCTCGCCGGCAAGGTGCATCACGACGTGTGTATGCGGCGGTCGCTCGGTGCCCGAGTCCGCAACGAGCAGCCGTCCGCTCATCCGCAGATGCATCATCAGCTCGTCACCCGTGTCGAGAGGGCACAGCAGGTACTTCCCACGTCGATTGACGCTGAGGATCGTGGCGCCGGTGAGGCCGTCGATCACCGCTTGGCGGGAAGTCCGACGAACCGAGCGTTCACGGCCGACCTCCACCCTCGTGATCCTTCGGCCCATCACCTGCGCTTCCAGGCCACGACGAACAGTTTCCACCTCTGGTAGCTCGGGCATTGCCGACTACTCCGCGGCGCGGGCCGAGAGCACCAGCCACGCCTGCTCGGCGGCGGACTGCTCGGCGGTCTTCTTCGAGCGGCCTTCACCAGTACCCACGGTTTGTCCCGCGACGATCACGACCGCCGAGAATCGCTTGTCGTGGTCAGGGCCTGTGTCGCTGAGGACATAGACCGGGGCGGTGTCATACAGCCGAGCAGTCAGCTCCTGCAGCACCGTCTTGTAGTCCAGGCGATCGAGCCGCAGCGCAGCGACCGCCATCCGCTTGGTGAACAGCCGCTCGATCAGGGCGAACGCTGCGGGGGCGCCACCGTCGATATAGACGGCGCCGAGCACGGCCTCCAGCGCGTCGCTGAGGATCGATGGCTTCGAGCGACCCCCGGCGGCCGCCTCGCCCTTGCCCAACAGAATGAAATCGCCGAGCTGAATCTCTTGAGCCACTTCCGCAAGAGCGGATGCATTGACGACGCTCTTGCGGAGGTCGGTGAGACGACCCTCGGTCAAGTCGCCGAAGTGCCGAAACGCAATGTCGGCGACAACCCAGCCCAACACTGCGTCGCCGAGAAACTCCAGGCGTTCGTTGCTGGGCAGACCGCCCACTTCGGCGCACCAACTGCGATGCGCAAGTGCGCGCAACAAGAGATCCGGGTCTTGGAACTCGTACCCGAGAGACCGCAGAAGCTCGGTGAGATCAGGTTCGGCCTGAACCGAAATGTCAGCTGCCCTTGACCCGGTCGAACACGTAGTCGACGGCGTCGCGCACCGTCTTGAGATCGACGAGATCCTCGTCCTCGATGCGGAAGCCGACGTGACGTTCTGCCAGATCTTCCTCGAGCGCCTCGACCAACTCGATGAGTGCCAGCGAATCGGCGTCGAGATCGTCGACGAACGACTGGCCTTCTGAAATGGATGCAGGGTCGATCTCCAAGATGTCGGAGAGGTTGGCGCGCACGATCTCGAAGACCCCTTCGCGGTCGAGCGGCTGGTCAGCGTTGGTTTCTGCGGGCACCGAGTACTCCTGGATGTCGTGGGACGACCGAGGTTAGCGCTTGCTGCGTCGCCGCCGTGTTAACTACGGAGCAGTCGCGAACGCGGCGGTGATCTCCGCGACCAGGCCGGTTTGCACCATTTCCTCGGCCAACTTGATGGCGTTGACCATCGCAGTCTCGCCCGATGAACCGTGGCTGATGATGCAGATGCCATCGACGCCGAGCAGTACCGCGCCACCCTGCGTATCAGGGCTCATCGAGGTGTGCAGGGGCAGCAGCGCCGGCAGTAGGGCATCGGCGTGCTCCTTGTACTCCGGCTTACTGGCGAAGGCGGTGAGCAACGCGCCGAACAGCGTCCTCACGCCACCCTCCAACGTCTTGAGTGCAACATTGCCGGTGAAACCGTCGGTGACGATGACGTCGGCCGTCTTCTTCATCAGATCGCGACCCTCGACGTTGCCGATGAAGTCGATACCTGGCGCGTTGACCAGCAGCTCGTAGGCCTCCTTGCGCAGGGTGTCGCCCTTGCCAGGCTCCTCACCGATGGAGAGCAACCCAACAGTAGGGCGCTCGATGCCGAACCGATGGCGCGCGTAGATGGTGCCCATGGTGGCGAACTGCACCAACCACTCGGCCTGTACCTCGGAGTTGGCACCGGCGTCGAGCAGGATGTTCGGGCGTTCGCCCGGCACGGGAATCGGGGTGGCAATGGCGGGGCGGTTGACGCCCTTCACACGCCCCATGCGCAGCAGAGCAGACGCCATCGTCGCGCCGGTGTTCCCAGCCGACACCATTGCGCTGGCCTTGCCATCGCGCACCGCTTCCGCAGCGCGTACGAGGGACGAATCTTTCTTGCGACGCACCCCTTGGGCAGCGTCGTCGTCCATCGCAATGACTTCCGACGCATGGATGATGGGAAGATCGCCACAACCTTCGAGCCCCTCGGGCCCGACAAGAACGACTGGGATACCCAGCACAGCGGCGGCATGCGCACCGGCGAGAATCTCGCCAGGTGACCGGTCGCCACCCATCGCATCGACCGCGATCGGCAGCATGGCAGCCTCGCGGCTCAGCCGACTTCTACGGCAACGCGGTCCTTGTACCAACCGCAGCTGGGGCACACCGTGTGCGGCAACTTCGCAGCGGCGCAGCGGGGGCAGATGCTGCGCGACGGGGCGGCCAGCTTCCACGCGCCAGCACGATGGCTGCGGGTCTTCATCTTCGACTTTTTCTTCTTGGGAACAGCCATGAGGACTCCCGGAATCGGACGAGGGACGCTTCCCTCGGCACACGAGCTATGAGAGACTAGCGGCGCAGACCGGCGCCTTGCTACCTGCAACTGCCGTCAGTTGGCCTGATTGCCCTGATTTCGCAGCTCGTCGAGCGCTGACCAACGCAGGTCGGTGGGCACCGCGGCACAGCCACACGGACCATCGTTGAGATTCGCACCGCAGGTGAGGCAGAGGCCGGCGCAGTCGGGCCGGCACAGCGGCGTGCTGGACACGTCGAGTAGCACCACCTCGCGCACCACCTCGCTGAGATCGAGCTGGTCGCCGACGATCTCGAAGGCCTCCGGGTCGGTGACTATGCGTTGATACAGCTCGTGCACCTCGCTGACCTGGGTTCCCCCGGTCTCCACGAGGCAGCGCCGACACACACCGTGCCACGGCACACTCAGCTCGCCGTCGATGACGATGCCATCATTCAGCGCTTCCAGATGAAGCCGAACCGCCACCTGCGCGTCGTCTGCAAAGCGTGTTGGGTCGACTACTTCCAGATCGGTGAGGGCCGCGACCAGTTCGACGGCCTTCTGATTCCCCGGTCGCCGCAGCAGCTCAGCGGCGTTGACACGCAACGGATTCACGAGGGCCGCTACCGATCCTGATCGAAGAAGCCCTTGGTGGGGTCTTCTTCCTCACCAATGTCGGCCTCGCTGTGCTCACCAATGGCCAGGCGCGAGCGGCCTGCCTGCACCGTCTTGGTGACCCGGTCGAGCAGGATCTCGAAGCTGCCCAACCGCTGATCGAGGAAGTCTTCGGTCTCGTGGCGCAGCCGACGCGCGTCGGTGTCGGCAGCTTCGCTGATCTGGCGGGCTCGCTGCTCGGCGGCGCGGACCACTTCGGTGCGCTGCACCATCCGCTCGGCCTGCACTCGCGCTGACTCCAGCAGCTCGTCGGCTTCGCGGCGTGTCTTGGCCACGAACTCTTGGCGTTCCTTGATCATCCAGCGCGCCTGACGCATCTCGTCGGGCAGGCGGTGCAGCGTCTCCTCCAGCAGCTCGATGATCTCGTCGCGGTCAATGCGGGGAGACGACGAGAGCGGCATCGTGGGCGCAGTGGCGATGATGTCGACCGCGCGACGAAGCAATGCCTCGGCGTCGCCGACGTAGCCGTTGGTGGAGCGAACGAAGGCATCGGAGTCGTCAAGCTCGTCCTCGTCGTATCCGTCGTCGTACTGATCGTCGTGGCTCATGAGATCTCAGAAGTGTTGGAGTGTGTGGGAAAAAGAAGGGCCAGTTCAGCGGCAACCGGTGCCGGAACCAGCGAGGTGACATCGCCACCGTACTGGGCGATCTCACGAATGAAACGACTGCTGATGGACACCAGCGCAGGTTTGCACGGCAGATAGACGGTGCGCACGCCGCTGACCGCATGGTTGGTGTGCGCCATCTGCTGCTCCACTTCGAAGTCGCCGCCGGTGCGTAAACCCTTCACGATGAACGCTGCTTTCACCTGCTTGACAGCGTCAACCGCGAGCCCCTCGAACGCCATCACCTTCACTGACGGCAGGTACGAGATGCTGGCGCGGATCATTTTCTTGCGCTGCTCGAGTGTGAACATGCCGCTAGGTTTCGTGGGGTTGTGCATCACACCGACGATGACCTCGCCGAACAGCGCCACCGATTGCTCGATGACGTCGATGTGGCCCAGGTGCAGAGGATCGAAACTTCCGGGGTAGAGGACGGTCGCCATGGCGGCCACACGCTAGCCGTTCATACTGCGTTGGTTTCCAGCAGCGTGATCCAAGCGCGTCCGTAGCGACGCGAGCGAAGTTGTGTCCAACCTTCCGGCGCCTCGACTGGGTCGTCGGCTTCCGCAACCACGAGACCGACGTCGACTATTTTGAGCAGCGCCGGCCACGCGTCGAATGCGTAGGGCGGGTCGATGAACGCGATGTCGACATTGCGCATGGCCGGCACCCAGGCCATCACGTCGGTGCCGTGCACCGTGCACCGGTCGTCGATACCCAAAGTAGCGATGTTCTCGCGCAGCGCTACCAGCGCCGAACGATCGCGCTCGACGAACACGCACTTGGCGGCACCGCGGGAAATTGCCTCGATGCCCAACGCTCCCGACCCTGCGTAGAGGTCCGCCACGACAGCGCCGTCGAGGATGCCCATGCTGGACAGCGAGTTGAGGACCGCACCGCGAGTCTTGTCCGTGGTTGGTCGCGTGGTCTCGCCCTCGGGGGTGACCAAACGCCGCCCACCGAACTCACCAGAAATCACTCGCATGCCGTCACCGCTTCCATCTCGGCCAGACTACGGGCGTGCTGCAACCGGAACCCACCATCGTCTGTGTCGATTGCGGCGGCCGTTGCCACCTGCTGACCCACCCCGCCGAGGACGGCATCTGGCTGCCGGGCGACATCGTTGCCTACCGCTGTGAAGACTGCCGCGACCGCTGGGACCTGGTGCTGCCCGACGAGGACGAAGACGGCTCCCCCGACCGCACAGACTGGTGACGACGACCAGCAAGGACGGCTAATTGGTGTCGGTGGTGCCTTGGGCGCAGGGGGTGTTCGTCTCAGGCGTCTGCGGGCCGTCGTCGAACATCGCGACGAACTGTGCGAGGCGCGGGTCGTTGACCGATTCGAGCTGCAACTGCTTGCCCCAGGCTGACGCGACGATGGGCGTCGGCAGACCTGTGAACGGGCTGACCAACACTTCCTCGCCGCTGTCGACAAGGGCTTGCAGTACCGCGAGGTCGGCCGCGGGAAGCCCGGCGGTATAGGTGATCCAGACCGCACCATGCTCCATCGAGTGCACGCCGCGCTCCTTGGGGAACTCGACGTCGTAGACGCCACAGGTCTGCCAGGCTTGGCTGTGCGGGCCGCCGACGGGCGGGGTCCGCGGGTAGTCGACCGGCGTATCCACGTGGGTCTGCTCGAGATCGGTGAAGGTCTGGGTACCCTCCGGCTCGCCCGCTACCGGGGCAACGGTCTCGCCTGGGCCGACCGTGACCGTCGTGTCGGCGCTTGAGCCCGAATCAGAGCAGGCGGAGAACAGGACGAGACCGACAGCGAGGGCGGCAAGTGAACGACGCATCCGTGCAGTCTGCCGGACCCGAGCCGGGGCCGTACGTCAGTTCTTGAAGAGAAAAGCTTCGTCGTCGGCGGTGAACAGCAGGCGCAGCTCGTCGAGCAATAGCGGGTTGTTCTCCAGCATCGGGTCTGGATCGACGATCTCGAACGCAACCTCACGAGCCAACGCCACGAGCTCGCGGTCGCGGCGCAAGGACGCCAGACGCAAGTCGCTGCGACCCTTCTGCGCGGTGTTCATCAGCGTGCCTTCGCCGCGAAGGTCGAGATCCACCTCGGCCAACTCGAAGCCGTCAGTGGTGGCAACAAGCGCCTCCACCCGCGGGTTGCGGCCCTCCACCTCTTGCGTCACCAGCCAACACGTCGACGGGTGCACACCGCGGCCAACACGCCCGCGCAGCTGGTGCAGCTGCGCGATGCCGAAACGGTCGGCATCGACGATCACCATCACGGTTGCGTTGGGCACGTCGACGCCCACCTCGATGACGGTGGTGGCCACCAGCACGTCGAGCTCGCCGCGGCGGAACGACCCCATGACGGTCTCCTTGTCCGCCGACGGCATCCGTCCGTGGAGCAGTGCGATGCGCAGACCCTTCAGCTCGTCGTGGTGCAGCCGCTCGTACATCTCCTGCGCGCTGGCCACCTCCAGCTTCTCGCTCTCCTCGATCAGCGGACAGACCACGAACGCCTGACGGCCCGCAGCGACCTCGTCGCGCACCGTCGCCCATGCGCCCTGCTCCATCAGCGGACCGTTGGCCCACTTCGTCACGATCGGAATGCGGCCCGGCGGCAGCTCGTCGAGCACGCTGACATCCAGGTCGCCGTAGACCGTCATCGCCGCGGTGCGTGGAATCGGCGTGGCCGTCATCACCAGCACGTCGGGCACCACGTCACCATCGCCCTTTGCACGCAACGCGGCGCGTTGCTCGACGCCGAAACGGTGCTGCTCGTCGACAATCACCACACCCAGGCTGTGGAACTGGACACCCTCTTGGATGAGCGCGTGCGTTCCGATCGCAATGTCGACCGTGCCGTCGGCCAGCCCGGCCACCACGTCGCGACGATCGCCTCCGGTGATGCGGTTGGTCAAGAGTTCGACGCGCAACGGCCTGTCACCGAACAGGTTGCCGGGGTCCGGAACAGTGACGCCCTGCAGCAGCCGGCGCACACCGGTCGCATGCTGCTCGGCAAGCACCTCGGTCGGCGCCATCAGCGCGCCCTGGTGCCCACCCTGCACCGCCGTCAGCATGGCGCTCACCGCCACCAACGTCTTGCCCGCGCCCACGTCGCCTTGCAGCAGCCGGTGCATCGGGTGAGGGCCGGCCAGGTCGGCCTCGATCTCCGCGATGGTGCGCTGTTGTGCGCCGGTCAGTTCGTACGGCAGGGCAGCCCTCAGCCGTCCGACCAGCTCGCCGTCCAGCTGGTGACGGATGCCGCGCGACTCGCGCTCGATGGTCCGCTTACGCATCACCAACACGGTCTGCACCCGCAGCAATTCGTCGAACGCCAGCCGGCGGCGGGCCAGTTCCTTCTCGCCCATCGTCTCGGGAAGGTGGATGTTGTACAGCGCCTTGCTGCGCGAGATCAGACCCAGCCGTTGACGAACCACCGACGGCACCGGGTCCGCGAGACCACGCGGCTCACAACGCTTCAGTGCGTCCTCCACCCAACCGGCGATCTCCCAGGTGCTGAGGGCGGCCTTTTCGCTCTGCGGATAGATCGGCACGATGCGCCCGGTCCGGTCACCGATCATGTCCACGATCGGGTTCGTCATCTGCAGCCCGCCACGGAACACTTCCGGTTTGCCGAACAGCGCGATCTGCAAGCCCTCGCGCAGCTGCTTCTCGCGCCACGGCTGATTGAAGAAGACGACATGAAAGCGACCGCTGCCATCGCCGACGACCGCCTCGACGATGGAGCGGCGATTGCGCCCTACCCGCTTCGTAGCGGACCGGACGGCGACCAACACGAGCGCCTCCTGCCCCGCCTGCAGGTCGCTGACGCGACACTCGTTGGTGCGGTCGACCCACCGTCGCGGGTAGGTCGTAAGGAGGTCGAGCACGTTCTCGACACCCACCTCGCGCAGCGAGGCAAGCTTCTTCTCACCAACGCCCTTCAGCCGATCGACACCGATCGCGGCCAGCTCGCGAAGGGTGATCTCGCTCACTCGACGCCGAAGAGGTAGGGGTACAATGGCTGGTTACCGCGATGCACTTCCACCTGTACTGCCGGGCGGTGCTCCTCGATCCACGCGTGGATGACGTCGGTGTGGCTGCCGTTTGCATCGCGGCCCTCGATGATGGTGACGATCTCACGACCAGGCTGCACCAACTGCTCGAGCAGCGCGACGGTGGCGCCGTCGAGGGTGCCACTGACCACCACGATGCCGTCACCGCGCACGATGCCGATCCAGTCGCCCTCTTCGATCGGGCCAGCATCGCTGTTGGTCGCGCGCACGGCTTGGGTGACCTCGCCGGTGGCCATCGCCTCCGCTGATTCGGACATCTGCTCGGCGTTGACAGCTGCGTCAGCTTCCGGGTCGTACAGCACCAATGCGGCCAGCGCTTCGGGCATCGACTTGGTGGGCACCACGAACACCGTCTTGCTGGTCAGTCCGTCGAGCTGCTGCGCGACGGGAATGATGTTCTTGTTGTTCGGCAGCACGACCACCTGCTGTGCGTTGACGGCTTCCACTGCCGACAGCAGCTCGGCAGTCGACGGGTTCAGCGTCTGCCCACCGGTGACGACACCCTGCACACCAAGTGCGGCAAAAAGCTCGGACAAACCATCGCCGCTGGAGACCGCAACGATCGCGCAGGTGACGGGTGGCAAGCCGGCACCAGCCTTGGGTCCGTGGCCGCCGCCCAGCAGCGCTGCCTCGCGATGCGCATGCTCCTCCGCCATCTCCTCGAACAGATCGGTGACACGAATCTGCTTCGGGCGGCCGCCGAGGTCGATGGCCACCTCGATGGCGGCACCGATGTCGTTGGTGTGCACGTGGCAGTTCCAGATGCCCTCGCCGCCGACGACCACGATGCTGTCGCCAATTTCGCCCCAGTCCTGTTTGAAGTTCTGGATCTTGCCGTCCTCCAAGTGAAGGAAGTACATGACCTCGTAACGCAACTCGCTGACGTCGACGCCGCCGTCGGTGGCTCGGCGATGCGCGACCGCTTCGAGCTGCTCGGCGGATGGACCATCGAACTCCTCGGGCTCGGGAATGGGCACGCCATCGACAACGTGCAGCGCGGAGTCGAGCAGCAGCAGGAAACCCGCCCCGCCGGCGTCGACCACGCCCGCATCCTTGAGGACCGGCAGCATGTCGGGTGTGCGATCGAGCGCCGACTTACCGGCGGCGCGAGCAGCGCGGAGCACCACCACCAGCGAGCCGCCGTCCTGAGCCGCGTCGTGTGCAGCATCGGCAGACTCCCGTACCACTGTGAGAATGGTGCCCTCGATCGGCTTCAGGACAGCCTGGTAGGCAGCGACGGAGGCCGCCTTCAGCGCCTCGGCCACCTTTGTGCCCGTGCCCTCGGTTGCTCCCTTCAACGTGGCGGCCATGCCGCGCAGGATCTGACTGAGGATGACGCCGCTGTTGCCGCGGGCACCCATCAGGCTGCCGTGGCTGATTGCGTCGCATGTGGGGGCCATCGCTCGGTCGGCGCCCTCCATCTCGGCCACCACAGCGTCCAGCGTGCGCGCCATGTTCGTGCCGGTGTCGCCGTCGGGCACAGGGTACACGTTGAGCTTGTTGATGCCCGCGGCGTGCGCCTTCATCGCATCGCGAAAGGTGATGACAGTGTTGCGCAGCGCATCGGAGCTGAGATGTTCCAGGGTCGGCACGGCGGCAACACTACTGATACGACACATGACACGACACTTGACACGACACTTGACACGACACCCGACGACGCTCGACAGCACGCCCCGAACAGATGCTGGTACGGGCTCGGCGGTTGCAGGAAGTTCGCTGGTAGCATCTTTGCGCTCGTTGAGATCGCTCGTGGAAGAAGTTACGTCATGGCAGCAGTATGTGAAGTGTGTGGCAAGGGCCCGAGCTGGGGCATGAATGTGTCGCACTCCCACCGTCGCACCAAGCGCCGTTGGAATCCGAACATCCAGCGGGTGCGCGCGCTCGTCAGCGGCTCACCCAAGCGGCTTTATGTGTGCACCGGTTGCATCAAGAGCGGCAAGATCGTCAAGGCCGGCTGAGGCATCCTCGTGCAGGGTGTGATCAAGAGCTTCGATCCGGCGTCGGGAGACGGTGTTGTCATGTGCGACACCGACATGGCTGACTACGAGCTCGCCACCGATGCACTCGCCGGCTCCATCTTTCGTATGCTGCGCCAAGGCCAGCGCGTGGTGTTCGATCTCGATGCGTCGGGGCGGGCCACTCGTCTTCGCCTCGGCAGCGAAGTCGACATGGAGACGCCAGGTAGTTGAGTAGCCGTTCAGGCAGATCGACTACTGAACTGCTCGGCCGTGAGGCCGGGCTTTTCTTGTTTTAGGGTCACGTTTGGCAGACTGAGTGCGAGCGCAGCGCTGCGCACATCCCCAGAAGGAGAACCCCGATGACTGGAACCACGAGCAACACTCGATTGCAGCAGTGGGTAGCAGATTGGGCAGCAATTCTTCAGCCGTCCGACATCTACTGGTGCGACGGTTCGGCCGAAGAGTACGACCGTCTGGCGCAGAGCCTGGTCGAGGCGGGCATCTTCACCAAGCTCGATGAGGCCAAGCGCCCCAACAGCTACTGGGCGCACAGCGACCCGGGCGATGTCGCCCGAGTGGAGGACCGTACGTTCATCTGCTCCACGTTGGAGGTCGACGCAGGCCCGACCAACAACTGGCGCGACCCCGCCGAGATGCGCGCCGAAATGAACACGCTCTACACCGGCGCGATGAAGGGCCGCACGATGTACGTCGTGCCGTTCAGCATGGGCCCGCTCGGCTCGCCGATCGCGCACATCGGCGTGCAGCTCACCGACAGTGCCTACGTCGCAACCAACATGCGCATCATGACTCGAATGGGCCAGGGTGCGCTCGACGTGTTGGGCGACGGCGAATGGGTGCCGTGCCTGCACTCCGTCGGCGCTCCGCTGGAGCCGGGCCAGGCCGATTCCGCATGGCCGTGCAATCCGGACAACAAGTACATCGTTCACTTCCCTGACACCCGCGAAATCATGTCGTATGGCTCGGGCTACGGCGGCAACGCACTGCTGGGCAAGAAGTGCTTCGCCCTGCGCATTGCTTCGGTGATGGCCCGCGACGACGGCTGGCTGGCCGAGCACATGATGATCCTCAAGCTCACCAACCCTGCCGGCGAATCGAAGTTCATCGCCGCCGCGTTCCCCAGCGCATGTGGCAAGACGAACCTCGCGATGATCATTCCCACCATTCCGGGCTGGAAGGCCGAGACCGTCGGCGACGACATCTGCTGGATGAAGCACGGCGATGACGGGCGCCTCTATGCCATCAATCCCGAGGCCGGCTTCTTCGGCGTGGCGCCCGGCACCGGCTGGGACACCAACGCAAATGCGATGGACAGCCTGCACTCCAACAGCATCTTCACCAACACGGCGCTCACCTCGCAGGGCGACGTGTGGTGGGAGGGCATGAGCGACGACAAGCCGGCGCGCGCCACGGACTGGAAGGGCAATGCCTGGACGCCGGAGAGCAAGACGCCCGCCGCTCACCCCAACGCCCGCTTCACTGCGCCGGCCTCGCAGTGCCCGTCAATTGCCGACGAGTGGCAGGACCCGGCCGGTGTGCCCATCAGCGCCATTTTGTTCGGTGGCCGCCGACGCACAACGGTGCCGCTGGTCAACGAGGCACTCGACTGGAACCATGGTGTCTTCTTGGGCGCCACGATGGGCTCGGAGACCACCGCTGCCCAGCAGAGCGCCGCCGGCGTATTGCGCTTCGACCCAATGGCCATGTTGCCGTTCTGTGGCTACAACATGGGCGACTACTTCGGTCACTGGCTGGCCCTCGGCGCCGCGGCCGACGCCGCCAACCTGCCCAGGATCTTCTTCGTCAACTGGTTCCGTCGCGACGATGACGGCCGCTTCCTGTGGCCGGGCTACGGCGAGAACTCGCGTGTGCTGAAGTGGGTGTTCGAGCGCCTCGACGGCGACGCCGACGCGGTCAAGACAGCCATCGGCTACCTGCCTGCCGCCGGCAGTCTCGACATCACCGGCCTCGATGTCAGCGATGCCGACATGGCAACGCTGCTGTCCGTCGATGTCGAGGGCTGGAAGGCTGCGTTGCCGCAGTTCGAGGTCCACCTGGCGCAGTTCGGCGACCGGCTACCAGCTGAGCTCACCAACCAGTTGCAGCAGCTCACCGCCGCCCTCTAGCGACATCGGCCGTCAGGCCGGCGGATACGTGTAGGAGTACAACACGATGGCGTCATCGCCGTAGTGATAGAGCACCACTCCCCCGATTGACGTCGGCTGGTACTTGATCCAGCCCTCCGCGCCGTCAACAGCATGTCCGCCGAGTACGACTTTGCGAATCGACTCATCGACGCCAATGTGCATGGCCGAAACCTCGATCGACTCGTTGTCGCCCACCGTCGAAGCTGTCGTCAACAGCACCGAGCCATCGGGCTGCTCGATCGGGTCGTCGAAACGCGTGTTGCAGCGATCCTCGGCCACGATCCACTGAAGTTCGCTTTCGAACCCAACAAGCCAGAAGCAGCCCGCGCCCTCGACCGCCGGACTACGGGGTGCCGCCACGACCGCTCCTCGTTGGCCGGGCGCGAGTGAGATCCACGTTGTTTCGCCACTGTCGACCAACAGTTCCGCGAGGTCGCCAGCGTGCACCAGCATCTGGTTGTACGGCGTCGTCAGCCGCACGCGATCGATGACATCTCCGTCGGTTCCGACGATCAGAATCTGCGAACCGTCGTTGGTGAGCCCGGCGAGTGTGAAATCGCTCAGCACTCCAACCCTCACTTCGTCGGTGAAGAAACCCAAAGCTTGCAGTTGGGTCCCGGTCCATTCGGCGACGATCACTCCTCCCGCTGCCGGAGTCGCAATGTTGCCAACGGTGTGCGGTACGAATGGGCGTACTGACGTCGTCTCGGAGGCAACGGTCTCTGCCGGCGGATCGGTCGCAGCGACTGTGGTAGTCGTCGGAATCGGTGCAGTGGAGGTTGGAGATGCCTCGTCGCACGCACCGACCACGATCAGCAACACGATCGAGCTCGCGAACACTCTCCAGCTGCGATGACGTCGACGGTCTCGATGCACGACCCACTTTCTAGTGGTCTGTCTCTGAAATGGCAAGTACGCCCGCGGCGCGTAGATCGGCCGCTTTCGTTCGCTGCGGGTTCTGTGGCACACCACAGACGAACGTAATTTTGTGGTGTGCCACAGACGTTGAAGGACGAGGCGGG
>Ga0335397_10006588_pt1 | contig 14952 bp, 12 predicted proteins | sample MAT04_FD_205740 | JGI IMG/M metagenome (GOLD analysis project Ga0335397, IMG submission 205740) | Freshwater microbial communities from Lake Fryxell liftoff mats and glacier meltwater in Antarctica - MAT-04 (spades assembly) (version 2) ...
CGACGACGTCTCGATGCCGGTGCCGGCTGAGAGCAGTAGCGCATCGGTGTAGCGGGTGACGGCCTCGCGCGCGTAGTGCCCGCCATTCACCAGACCGTGGCCGTAGACCGAGTGCAGTACGTCATCGTCGCCGACCCCGACCCATTGGTACACCCGGCCCAGAAGGGCGTTCTGCACCTCGCGGCCCCATGGCCCCCAGAGCACCGGCTGCGGAGACCCTGTGGTGCCGCTCGTGGTTTGCAGGATCCGAGGGCCCGTAGGTCGATCAGTACGGATGGCCAGCGAGCCGAACGGCGGATGCTCTGCGACGTCGGCCATCACGCGCGACTTGTCGAAAACAGGAAGGCGATCGAGGGCTTCAAGCCCGAGCGCATCGCCGGGTTCGAGGCCGTGTTCGCCCCACAGGCGTTGATAGAACGGTGTGGCCCACGCCGTTCTCACCACCTCCGCGAAGCGCTGCTCCTGGATCGAGCGGAGCTCGTCGGTGCTCATGCCGACGTAGCGCGACAAGAAGTCATCGCCCACCGGGTACTCGGTGGCCATCCGTGCGGGGTCGCTCAGCGAGGCGTACGGGAACGTGGTCACAGCAGGTCCAAGAGGGACGAAACATCGTCCAGGTCATCGAGGTGGGACACGAGATCAATGATGTCGCCAGCTGCCTGATCACGGCCGACCGAGGCGAGGTTTGAACGGAACTTCGCCTCGATGCCAGCTTGGCTCACCGGATGACCGGGCGATCCGAGCACATCGGTGAGGGTCGTGCTGAGCCGCCGCCCATCCCGCAGCGTCACGACCACCTCCTGGGGTGTGAACGCGTTGGGGTCGTGGTTGTCGTCACGTTCGATCGTCACGTGCTCGGCCAAGGCCAGCAGCGCGGGGTCGTTGAGGCGATCCGGGGCGTAGGTGGATAGATCGATCGTGCCGTCCCGGAGCACGTGGGGGATCAACAGCGCCAGGCACAGCCTTGCTGCTCCCACATCCATGCCGGCTTCGGGACGTCGCCCGACGAGGTCGAACACCAGGGGCGGCACTCGCACCGTCACCGTGGCAACCTCGTCGATGAGGAAGCCGTGATCGCGTTGCAAGGTGAGTGCGCCGTCGAGGCCGCCGTGCGTCGCGCGCCCGCTAGGGAACGGCTTGATCGAGGTTTCGGCGATCTCCCACCGTTGCCCCAGCGACTGGACGAACGACAGCGGGTCGCCGCTTCGCTCGATCAGGGTGAACCAGCCGTACCGTCCTTCGAGGATGAACTCGGGGCCGGCGAGACCGGCGACCGCGAGATCGTGGGCACTCAGGGCGGCGCGCGCGTTCAGCCCGCACTGGGTGGCCAGGACGGGAGCACCCTCGGTGTGGGGTTGCATCGTGCCGCTCACCGATCCATAGGCGATGCCGAAGGCAGCTTTGGTGATGTCGGCTGGCGTTCGATCCGCGGAGGCGACCGCAGCAGTTGCCCCCATGCCGCCGCAGACCGAGGGCCGGAAGAACTGGATGGCCGACGTCGCGGCCCGGCCCAGGCCAGCGGCCACATCGACTCCCACGACTGTGGCGGTGAGCAGATCCGCGCCGCTGAACGTCCGACCGGCCTTGCTTGCCCGCTGCATCCACGCCACGACCGCCGGTACGACCACCGTCAGTGGGTGCACGACGGCAGCTTCGTGGATCGCGTCGAACTCCTGGGTGTGCATCTGGTGCGCGTTGACGAATGCGGCCGTGCCGGCGGTGCTGGATGCGTTACCGGCCCAGATGCTTGCCTCGGCGCCGTTGCCCCAGGCCGCAGATGCCCGCCGGACGATGGCCGACTCGGCCGTTGCGGCACCCGAGGCTCCAACCCCAAAGGCATCGAGCAGAAGCAGCCTGGCCGCCTCGCGCGCCGGTTCGGGGATGGTTTCGATCCGGGTGCCGATGGTGTGCTCGACGACGGCATCGATCATTGGTTCGCTCACGACGAGCCAATCTAGGGGTAGCGGCATGCCGCGGGCCACACCCTGTGGTTGCGCTGAAGCACCTGGACCGAGAGTGTGTAAGCCCAGATGTTTGCGACGCCGGGGAGGGTGCCGCCTTGCCTACACTCATTGTTCTCTTCAATTTGCGCGATGACGCCTCAGTGCAGGCCTATGAGGACTGGGCTCAGACGGTGGATGCTCCCACCGTCACCGGTCTGGGAAGCGTCGACGCATTCAGCGTGCACCGGGTGAGCGGCCTCTTCGGCGCAGATGCACCGGCGCCTTACGGGTACGTCGAGGTGATCGAGGTCAACAACCTCGATGCCCTGGTGCAGGACGTGTCGAGCGAGGTCATGGCCGCGGTCTCCGCCCAGTTCCAGACCTTCGCCGATGCGCCCGTGTTCATGCTGGCCGAGCGGTTCGCCGGACCGTGAGCGAGCCCCTCGCGCGCGCTGAGCACCAACGGTTTACCAACCGCGTCGTGCTCATCACGGGGGCCGGACGCCCGGGGGGCCTAGGCGAGGGCATCGCGCTCGCTTTCGCCAGTGAGGGCGCCCACGTCGTGATTGCCGATGTCCCAGGTGCATCAGTGAGCGATGTTGCCGAGGTCGGCCTTGCCAGACCGGATGACCTTGCCCTGGTCGTCACGGCCGTCGAGGCATCGGGCGAGGGCGATGTCATATCGGTGGCCTGCGATGTGCGTGATCCCGAACAGGTGAACCGGATGGTGGCCGAGGTTGTCGACCGGTTTGGCCGGATCGACGTTCTGGTGAACAACGCAGGCATCGGGTTCGTCATGGGCCCGCTGGTCGACGTGGCTGAGGCGGACTGGGATCTCGTACTCGACGTCAACCTCAAGGGAGTCTTCCTGTGCACGCAGGCAGTAGCTCGCCGCTTCATCGAACAGGGCGACGGCGGGCGTGTCATCACCATCGCGTCGCAGGCGGCGAAGAGCGGATTCCCTTTCGCTGCGGCCTACACCGCGAGTAAGCACGGCGTTGTCGGTTTCACGCGTTCAGCTGCCGTTGAGCTCGGGCAGCACGGCATCACCGTGAATGCGGTGTGTCCGAATCATGTGACGACCGGGCTCGGCGCCTGGCAGAACGAGTACTTCAGCAACGCCCTCGGGATGAGCCTCGATGACTATCTTGCGGCAATGAAGAGCCGCATTCCGCTCGGTCGTGCGGGTCTTCCGCACGACACCGCGGCGGCGTGCCTGTTCCTAGCCTCGAGCGATTCCAACTACATCACCGGCGAGGCGCTCAATGTCTCTGGCGGAGAGGAGTACCACTGATGAGTGCGGAACCCTTAGTGGGCGGTCCCCACGCGGGCAAGAGCGTGGTCATCACGGGCGGGGCGAGCGGAATCGGGCGTGGGTGCGCCGAGCGGTTTGTCCGTGACGGAGCCCGGGTGCTGGTCATCGACCGTGATGAGGTGGGTCTGGCCGCGCTGGCTTCGGCCTACCCAGGTCGCGTTCTTACGGCCGTGGCCGACGTCACCAACGAGGAGCAGATCGAGGCCGCCTTCGACCGCGCAGTCGAGGCTTTCGGCGGCATTGACGTCTGTGTGAACAACGCGGGCATCATCTTTGTGGCGCCGTTGGTCGACACCACGGCTGATGAATGGCGCCGGATCCTCGATGTGAACGTGGTCGGTGTCGCGATCGCGAGCCGTGCTGCGGCCCGTCGCATGATCGAGGCCGGACGCGGAGGCGTCATCATCAACGCATCGTCCGGCGCTGGCCGTCACGGCGTGGCCAACTTCTCGCAGTACTGCGCTTCCAAGGCGGCGGTGCTGATCATGAGCCAATCCTTCGCCCAGGAACTGGCACCCCATCGGATCCGGGTCAACGTCTACACCCCTGGCCACATCATGACACCGTTCTGGGAGCAGATCGTGGGCCAGATGAGCGAGCGTTTGGGCAAGACGCGCGAGCAGACGCTTGAGGCCTTTCTCGCCGAGATCCCGTGGGGACGCTTCGGCACTCCCGAGGATGTGGCGGCTGCGGTGTCGTGGTTGGCGAGCGACGACGCAGAGTTCATGAGTGGACAGGCACTGGCGATGAACGGCGCCGAACTCCCCTGGTAGTAATTCTCCGATAGCACTTCTCTGGTACCACTTCCCTGTGCCTTTCCCATCCACCGAGTGAGGACATCATGACTCGACGCACGTTCACGGTTCAGCAGGCTGACGGCAACCGCGAGCTCGTGCTCGATCTGGTGCGCGCCTACAACCTTGGCTTCACCATCCGTGACGAGGAAAAGATGCGCCGGCATCTCGAGGAGTGCCACCGCGTAGGCGTGCCAATCCCAGTCGTGACCCGACCGCCCCTAGTCATGCCCATCAGCACATGGGCCGTCCTCACCGATGACGTCATCACGGTCCAGCGTGATCGCACATCCGGCGAGGTCGAGATCGCCACCGTGGTGGACGCCGATGGTGTTATCTACGTGGGAGTGGGTTCAGATCACACCGATCGCGCCTTGGAATGCATCGACATCCCGTGGAGCAAGCAGGTGGCACCAAACGTCATCGCGCCCACGCTCTGGCGTTGGGATGAGGTCGCCGACCATTGGGATGACGTGCTGATGGAGTCGTGGGTGGTCGACGGCGGCGTTCGGATGAAGTATCAGGAGGCCAACGTCAGTGAGTTCTGGACGCCCGTTGAGATGCTTCAGGGCGTGCGCGACAGCGTGGTCGATTCCGGTGGCGCGATCGCCTTCTTGAGCGGAACGGTGGTCAGCATCGAAGAGACGCTGCGCTTTGCTGAGGAGTGGACGATTCGCCTGATCGATCCGGTGCTGGATCGAATCATCGAGCACACCTACCGCGTCGAGGTGCTGGCCCGTGAGGTGCTCAATGACGGGTCGGTCGACGGTGGGATCGTCGCTGGGACTGCTTCCGCCCGTTAGTTCGCGCAGGTGGCGGGGAGCGCGGTGCCGTTCAGGTAGGCGATGGCCGTGTTCTGAACCAGCGGGTCGATGAGGAGATCGTTGTGCGCCACGGGGCGATCGCACACGTCTTGCACGGGGAAGGGCCGCGCCCCCTTGAGCTCTGATGACAACGCGGGTCGGATGACCTCGTCGGTGGTGCTCCAGATGCTCAGCCATCGGTCGGGGTCGTTGGCTGATGACAGTTGCTTGAGGTAGTCCGAGCGTGGAGCCAACTGACCGCAGGCAACGGGGCAGCCGCCGAACAATCCCCCCAGTGCTGCCAGTTTGGTGCCCTGGTGGGGTGAGCCCACCGTGACCACCTTTCTGATCAGAGGACGGCCCGTTGCGCTTGTGGCCGCGTCGCGAGCGATGACGCCCCCGGCCGAGAATCCGATGACGTCGACCGAAGGAGCACCCGCCGAGACCAACTGCTGAGCTCGAGCGACCACCTGTTGCGCATAGACGGCGAGGTCCCCGGTTCCATCGCCGATGCTCACTACCTCCGCCTGGAACCCGGCCGCACGCAGAACTCCGGCCGTGACCTGCAGACCCTGGGTGCCGCCGCCGTATCCAGGAATCAGCAGGACGGGGCCTCGGGTGCTCAACGCAGCCGAGGGGCCGGGGGGCGGCGGATCTGGTCGCAGGAGCAGCGCTGCCAAGACGATGGCGCATAAGGCGACCACTGCAGCAGCGGCGATGAATCTCGGTCGCATCCCACCACTGTGACCGATGGCTGAATCAGGCGCCGCTCAGGGGTCCGATGACACACTGAGCGCATGGGACGTCCGGTGATCGCCATTACGACCTACGAGGAGCCCGCACGATGGGGCGCCTGGGATCAGCGGGCCGTCCTGGTGCCCACCAGTTACGTTGGCAAGGTGCAGGAGGCTGGCGCCCGCGTCATGCTGTTGCCGCCGGATTCGGGTGACACCGACGTTCTGGAACGGGTCGACGGGTTGCTGCTGACTGGCGGCCCCGACATCGATGCGCGGCTCTACTCGCAGGTGCCGCATGAAAGCGCCGACGAGCCGCGGATGCTGCGTGACGCCGCTGAACTCGACCTCTACCGACGTGCGCGGGATCTGGGGCTGCCCGTTCTGGGGATCTGCCGGGGGCTTCAGTTGATGGCCATAGCCCACGGCGGTTCGCTGGTTCAGAATCTGCCCGACTTGGCGTTGGACACTGTTCACCGTCACGCGCCCGGCACCTACGCGCGGCACGAGGCTCGACTGGCAGAGGGTTCGTTGATTGCGCGGTTGTTGGGCACCGGCTCGATCGAGGTCAACTCGTCGCATCACCAGTGCGTGGCCGACCCCGGCGATCTCACGGCAACAGGCTGGGCCGCTGACGACACGATCGAGGTCTGTGAGGACGCGTCGGCCCAGTTTGCGGTCGGCGTGCAGTGGCATCCCGAGGTGGATGAAGATCCTCGACTTTTCCAGGCGTTGGTCGCCGCAGCCTCGCGATAGCGGGTGCGCAGCGGTGCAGATGTGATGGCGGTGCAGACATGATGAAGGGGTGCCGGGACGACCGGCACCCCTTCATCAACTGACGCGCTAGGAGCCGGAAGGCATGTGCTTGCCCTCGTGCTCCTTTTCGAACTCGATCTCGTCGGCAGAGGACACTCCTGCCGGCAGGTCGATCGTCATCTTGGGTCCGGTGTACCACTTCTTCGCCGAGAGGTGCCAACCGATCCAGAGCGCTATTAAAAGGCCGCCAAGCACGAGGGGGGCGTAGTTGACGAACTTCCAGTCGAAGGCCGCATCGCCCGGAGTGCCGGCTGGATACAGCGGCAGGATGAAGTAGACCGACGTGATGATGATCTCGATCAGCGCTACCGGCGCCATCCACTTCCACTTGTTGCCGAGGTTCCACGGCCCCTGCTTGAACGAATCGCCGGCTCGCCATCGATAGAAGATGGGAACGGCGAAGGCCAGGTACAGCCCGATCACTCCGATCGAGACGATCGCGAAGAACGCGGTGACCGTAAAGATCGGCTCCTCAGCCGTTCCGATGTTGACCTTCCACAGTGCAGGAATCGTCAGGATGAACGCGGCCAGCGAACAAATGAGCACGGCGTTCACCGGGGTCTTCGCCTTGTTCAGGCTGGACCAGTACTGCGAGCCAGGAACGGCGCCGTCGCGGCTGAACGCAAACAGCATGCGCGAGCACGATGTCAGGCAGGCAGTGGTGCAGAAGAGCTGCCCGAGCGTGGCGATGAGGAGCACCGTGCCGGAGAGTCTGGGGGAAAGGGCTTGGTCGAAGATGACTTGCACGCCACCACCGCCTGCGGTGACGGCATCTTTGTCCTGCACGGCAAACACGAACGACAGCAGCAGAATCCAGCCGACAATCGCCGAGTAGAAGATCGATTGCCAGATGCCCTTGGCCGCAGCGTTGGCCGCCCCCTCGGTCTCCTCCGACAGGTGGGCCGAGGCGTCGTAGCCGGTGATCGTGTACTGGGTCAGCAGGAACCCCAGGGGCAGGACGTAGAACCAGAACGAGAGGCCGCTCGTACCGCCACCCGCCAGGCCGCCGGTGTTGTTGACGGTGCCCAGGAAGGCTTCCTTGGCACCGAGGTGCGTGTCGGGGACGATCCACAGCACACCGATGACGAAGGCCGCACCGGCTACGTGCCACCACACGCTGATGTTGTTGAGGATGGCGAGCAGGTGGCTCTGGAAGATATTGAGCACGCTGACGAGGATCAGAATGCCGACGAACAGAAAGAACACCCGCTCGAGTGAATAGCCGGCGGCCCAGCCTTCACTGAACCGGGAGAGGCTGAAGTCGAGGAAGGTAGCGGCGCCGTATGCGACAGAGGCGACGATGGCGATCAGGCCGACAAGGTTGAGCCATCCGGTGTAGTAGCCGGCTTTGGCGCCACCGAGCTTTGATGCCCACCAGTAGATGCCGCCCGATGTGGGGTAGGCCGAGACGAGCTCGGACATACAGAAACCGATGATGAGAATGAAGGTCGCGATGATCGGCCATCCGAGCGAGATGGCGATCGGACCACCGTTGTTCCAGCCGAAGAAGAACGTTGTAAAGCATCCAGCGAGCACAGAGATGATTGAGAACGAGATCGCGAAGTTGGAGAACCCAGACCAGGTTCTGCTCATCTCCTGCTTGTATCCGAGTTCTGCGAGGCGCTGTTCGTCCTCGTTCATTGGCTTCGTCGTCGACACAGCGAGGTCCTTCCTCACGGCTTGCCCACATGGGCATCAACTGGTGCCCATGTGCTCGGTATAGCGGACGAATCGAGGCGTTGGTGTGAAAATCACCTCGTTTACAGGCGGCGAATGCGCAACGAATCGCACAACGGATTCAGTTGTCGGACAGGGCCTCGGCGACGAGTCCGTCGAAAACGTGTGCCTCGAACTCGGGCAGCGCACGGGTGTACTTCTCCATGCCCCACGACCAGAAGTCAAAGTCGATCGGACTCACACCGTCCTGGATCGAAGCCCACAAGGTCCACCCATACTTGGACATAAGGCCCATGAGCCTGGCTCGTGCCACTCTCGAGGGACTGTGACTCCCGTAGTAGAGGCCGACCATCTCGGTGAGTGCCTCGATGGGAAGCCCGGCTTCGCTCCAGATGTTGCCCAACTCAAAGCAGGGGTCGTTGTTGCCGCTGTACTCGTAGTCGATCAGACGAAGTTCACTTCCGGTGTCGATGAAGTTGCCGGCGAGGAGGTCGTTGTTGCACGGCACGGTTGGCTCTGCGGTTCCGGCCAGCGCCACGCGCAACCGTTCGACGGTGGGCATCAGGTCGAGGTAGCCATCAGGGAGGCGGAACCCGCGGTCGATGACGACGTCGAGGTAGCGACGTTGAATGTCGAACATGTCGAAGACATTGTCGAAACGCGGCCCGCCGTGCAGGCGGCGGCAAGCCTCGGCGATCCGCGGCCAGTTCGCTTCGGCGGCAACGTCGGCCTCGCTGAACGTGCGGCCCTCCAGGAACCGCACCACCAGAACTCCTTGCCCTGGAAGGTAATCCATCACTTCCGCACCCACGCCCGCCTCAGCGGCCCGCTGCGAGTTGACGTATTCGAGGTTGCGGTCGACGGCGAGAAGCCCGGAGTCGTTCGAAGACAACCGGACAACGAACACCCCTGCAGGCGCCGTGACCTTGATGTTGCGGTTGGTGAGGCCGCCGGTCAGCTCCTCGATGCCACGGGCACCGGCCAAGCAGGGCACTCTGGCGAGTGCTTCGTCCAGGTCCATGCAGCGCTCACCTCACCAAGGAGTGGATCCGTTGGCGATATTAGCCAGCATGCGCTCCATTCCTCAGCCGATCTTGCTGTCAAAGGGCCGCCCTGCCCATAGGGTCTGAACCACGATGCCGGCGTGACGTCGTGGTGTTGCACGAAGAGTTGGATGGAGACGAGCATGAGTCGACCCAGCCCGCCCTTGACGGTCGAGCGGTTGCGTGAGGATGTCGAAGCCGACCTGATCGATACCGTCATCGTGGCGTTCACAGATATGCAAGGACGTCTGCAGGGCAAGCGAATTCATGGCTCGCACTTCGTCGATGAGGTGCTGCCTCATGGAACCGAAGCCTGCAACTACCTGCTCGCGGTGGACGTCGATATGAACACGGTTGACGGGTATTCGATGTCGTCTTGGTCGACCGGGTACGGCGACTTCGTGCTCCAGCCCGACCTCAGCACGCTGCGGATGATTCCGTGGTTGGACGGCACAGCCCTCGTGATCGCTGATCTCGAATGGCATGGCGCAGCCCCCGTGGTGGCATCGCCTCGCCAGATACTGAAGCGGCAGCTTGAGGCTTTGGCTGCTCAAGGCATGGGCGCCTTCGTTGGCACCGAGTTGGAGTTCATCGTCTTTGAGGACTCCTACGAGGATGCGTGGGACGAGGACTACCGGCATCTCACGCCCATGAACCGGTACAACGTCGACTACTCGATCATGGGCGGCACGAAGGTGGAGCCACTGCTCCGCGCCATTCGTCGAGGCATGACCGGCGCCGGCATGACCGTGGAGTCGGCCAAGGGCGAGTGCAATCTGGGCCAGCACGAGATCGCCTTCAAGTACACCGATGCCTTAGCCACCTGCGATAACCACGTGCTCTACAAGACCGGCTCCAAGGAGATCGCTTCGGAGTTCGGCTGCTCATTGACCTTCATGGCCAAGTTCGACCAGCGCGAGGGCAACTCGTGCCACATCCACCTCTCGTTCCGCGGCGCCGACGGGTCGGCGGTCATGGCCGACGACTCAGGCACCCATGGAATGACACCGCTGGGTGAGGCTTTCGTAGCGGGTCAGATCGCCAGGATGAAGGAACTCTCGCTCCTCTTCGCGCCGAACATTAACTCCTATAAGCGCTTTCAAGCCGGCTCGTTCGCGCCAACGGCCATCAAGTGGGGTCACGACAACCGCACGTGCGCGTTGCGGCTGGTCGGCCACGGTCACGGACTGAGACTCGAGAATCGGGTGCCAGGTGGAGATGTGAATCCCTACCTGGCAGTGGCCGGCATGATCGCTGCCGGCTTGGACGGGATCGAGCGAGGGCTGACCCTCGAAGCGCCCTTCGAGGGGAATGCGTACGAATCAGATGCCGAGCACGTGCCTTCCTCGATCGGCGCCTCTCGCGACCTGTGGAGCGGCAGCGAATGGATTCGAGACACGTTCGGGGCTGACGTTCAGGCCCACTACACGAACATGGCGCAGGTCGAGATCGATGCGTTCGGAGCGACCGTGACCAACTGGGAGCGTCGTCGAGGATTTGAACGGCTGTGACCCGGTGATCGATCTGCACGACGTCATCAACCCTGCGACCGAACTGCTCGTCGCGCAGGTGCCCAGCACGTCATTGAGTCAAACCGACGAAGCGATCGCCCGTAGTGCGAAGGCCTTCGAGACCTGGCGACACGTTGCGCCCGCCGATCGGGGTCGCCTGCTTCGACGCTTTGCCGACGTGGTGGACGCCCATGTGGAGGAACTCGCGCTGCTCGAGGTCGCTAATTCCGGCCACACCATTGGCAACGCGCGCTGGGAGGCCGGCAACGTCCGCGACGTGCTGACCTACTACTCGGCGGCACCGGAGCGACTCTTCGGCCGACAGATCCCGGTGGCCGGCGGAATCGACATCACGTTTAAAGAGCCGCTTGGCGTCATCGGTGTGATCGTGCCCTGGAACTTTCCGATGCCGATCGCCGGGTGGGGGTTCGGCCCCGCCCTTGCAGCCGGAAACACCGTGGTGCTCAAGCCAGCCGAGCTCACGCCTCTGACGGCGATTCGGATCGGTGAGTTGGCGCTGGAGGCTGGCCTGCCCCCCGACGTACTGACCATCCTTCCCGGCAAGGGATCTGTAGTGGGCGAGCGCTTCGTCACGCATCCCTTGGTGCGCAAGGTGGTCTTCACCGGTTCAACAGAGGTGGGCAAGCGTGTGATGGCCGGCTGCGCGCAGCAGGTGAAGGCCGTCACCCTTGAGCTCGGCGGCAAGAGTGCCAACGTCGTGTTCGCAGACTCCGACCTCGAGAAGGCGGCGTCAACAGCGCCCGGCGCGGTCTTCGACAATGCAGGTCAGGACTGCTGTGCGCGCTCACGCATCCTGGTGGAAGCGAGCGCCTACGACCGCTTCATGGAATTGCTGGAGCCGGCCATCCAGGGCGTGCGCGTCGGTGATCCTGGTCTCGACACCACCGATATGGGGCCGTTGATCTCGGCTCAGCAGCGCGACCGGGTAGCCGCCTTCGTCCCCGACGATGCTCCGGTCGCGATCCGGGGAACCGCCCCCGCAGGCGCGGGATTCTGGTTCCCTCCGACTGTTCTGGCTCCGGTGGGACGCGACTCGCCAGCGGTGCTCGACGAGATCTTCGGACCTGTCGTCGTCGTGCTTCCGTTCGCGGATGAGGCCGACGCGATCGCCCTGGCCAACGACTCCGACTACGGCCTCTCCGGTTCGATTTGGACCCGCGATCTGGGCCGAGCGTTGCGAGTGGCTCGGGGCATCGAGAGCGGAAACCTTTCAGTGAACTCTCACTCGTCGGTGCGCTACAGCACGCCATTTGGCGGCTTCAAGCAATCGGGGCTTGGCCGCGAACTCGGTCCCGATGCCCTTGATGCGTTCACCGAGGTCAAGAACGTGTTCATCGATACCAGCCCCTAGTCCCATCAGGTTTCCCAGCATCGTCGGCAACGGAAGGCAGGAACAGACGTGGTGCAGCGACTTCAGGACCGGGTGGCCGTGATCACCGGTGGGGCCGGGGGGATCGGCCTGGCCACCGCACGCCGATTCGTCGCCGAAGGTGCGCGTGTTGTTCTCGCCGACATGAATGCCGAAGCCGGCATCGCAGCCGCGGACGAGATCGGTGGCTTGTTCGTCCAGGTCGACGTCACCTCCGCGCAGGACGTGGATCGGATGTTTGACCTTGCGTCACGGGAGTTTGGTTCGGTCGACATCGCCTTCAACAACGCCGGCATCTCGCCCCCCGATGACGATTCCATCCTCGACACCGGGATCGATGCCTGGCGACGGGTGCAAGAAGTGAACCTGACGTCGGTCTACCTGTGCTGCAAGGCCGTCATCCCCTATATGCAGGCGCAGGGCAAGGGATCGATCATCAATACCGCGTCCTTCGTGGCCACCATGGGAGCCGCTACCTCGCAGATCTCCTACACCGCATCCAAGGGCGGCGTACTGGCGATGACGCGTGAATTGGGCGTGCAGTTCGCGCGTGAAGGGATCCGAGTTAACGCGCTCTCGCCCGGACCGGTCAACACGCCGCTCTTGCAAGAGCTCTTCGCGAAGGATCCTGAGCGGGCGGCGCGCCGCATGGTGCACATTCCGCTGGGCCGGTTCGCTGAGCCCTCGGAGATTGCGGGAGCGGTGGCGTTCCTGGCCAGCGACGACTCCTCGTTCATCACCGCGTCGAACTTCCTCGTCGACGGTGGCATCTCGGGCGCCTACGTGACGCCGCTCTAGACCGGCGATCAATCTAATCACTGCTGTAGCGATCAGGAGCGAGCATGGCTGCACGTGAACTACCCACACGCGCCCGTGTGGTCGTGATCGGCGGAGGCGTGGGCGGGGCCAGCGTCGCCTACCACCTGGCTGAGCGTGGTGAGACCGACGTGATCGTGATGGAACGTGACGAGCTCACCAGCGGATCGACGTTCCACTCGGCCGGTCTCGTGGGACAGCTTCGTGCAGATCCAACGCTCACGCGGATGAACATGTACTCGGTCGAGCTCTATCGCAAGCTGCAAGGAACGCAGACCCCACCGGGATGGACCGAGAGTGGCGGCATCAAGCTCGCATCATCAACGCAGCGGCTCGAAGAGATCCGACGCCAGATCAGCTGGGCGCGCACCTTTGACCTTCCGCTTGTTGAGATCTCGGCGCAGGATGCCCAGTCGATGTTTCCGTTGATGTCGACCGAAGGCGTGGTGGCAGGCGCGTACCTGAGCTCGGATGGACACCTGGACCCCTCGCAACTCTGTTACTCGTTGGCGAATGCGGCTCGGGCCTTGGGCGTGAAATTCTTCACGCATACGCGAGTTCTGGGGATCACGACGACGGAGGGCCGTGTCACCGGTGTGAGCACGGATCGCGGTGACGTCGAATGCGAGGTGGTGGTCAACTGCGGCGGGATATTCGCCGCAGAGATCGCCCGCATGGTCGGTGTACGCATTCCCATCGTGCCGATGTCGCATCAGTACGTGGTGACGCAACCACTGCTTGAGGATCCATCCGTGGTGCTGCCCACGCTCCGCGATCCCGACCTGCTCGTCTACTACCGGCAGGATGTCGCCGGCTTGGTCATGGGCGGTTACGAACGCAACCCGGCGCCGTGGACCGCTGACATGACTCACGTCGATGACATCCCGGCCGACTTCAACGGGCGGCTCCTTCCAGAGGACTGGACGCGCTTCGAAGAGATCACCGAGAACTCCCAGATCCGCGTGCCGGTGATGGCCGATGCAGAACTCCGCAAGGTGATCAACGGACCCGAGGCATTCACGCCTGACAACGAGTTCTGCCTCGGGGAGACCGAGGTGGATGGATTCTTCGTCGCCGCCGGCTTCTGCGCGCATGGCATCGCCGGTGCCGGTGGCATCGGGCAGGTGATGGCGGCCTGGGTGCTCGACGGTGATCCCGGGATGGATCTGTGGCACATGGACATCCGACGCTTTGGTGGGCAGTACCGCTCGCCGTCGTTCACTCTCAAGCGGACGCTTGAGAACTACAGCACGTACTACGACATCAAGTACCCCCTGCATGAGCGTGAGTCGGCTCGTCCCCTTCGCATGTCGCCGGCCTATGCGTGGCATGCCGCGCACGGAGCATCGTTCGGAGAGAAGTCCGGTTGGGAGCGGGTCAACCACTACGAGGCGAACGCGGCCGCGGGTGATGAGGCGCTGCGTCCGGTGGGGTGGCCGGGCCATCACTGGTCACCGGCCGTCGGAGCCGAGCACCGAGCTACGCGGGAGCGGGCCGGGCTGTTCGACGAATCCTCGTTCGCGAAGATCGAGGTGAGCGGACCAGGTGCGCCTTCGTACCTGGAACAGATCTGCGACAACCAGGTGGCGCGCGGTATCGGTGACGTGACGTACACCCAGGTGCTGAACCACAGGGGCGGGATCGAAGCCGACTTCACCGTCACGCGTGTGGCGGAGGCGACCTTCTGGATCGTGACTGGTACCTCCTACGGATCCCACGACCTGGCACTGCTGCGTAAGAGGGCGCGTGAGCTCGGAGCAGACGTTCGCATCCACGACATGACGGGGCAGTACGCGACCTACGCACTATGGGGCCCAAGTGCGCGCGAGATTGCGAGCACGCTCACCTCGGCCGACCTCTCGGACGAGGCCTTCGGCTTCATGACCTCGGCCGAACTCACGCTCGGCGACATCCCCGTTCGTGCGTTGCGCGTGACGTTTGTGGGCGAGCACGGATGGGAGTTCTACGTCAGCAGTGAGTACGGCGCCTCGCTGTGGCGTTCGCTGATGGAGGCTGGTGAACCGTTCGGGCTCGTGCCGGGGGGCTACCGGGCCATCGAGAGCATGCGGCTCGAGAAGGGCTATCGGGTGTGGAGCACCGACATCACGCC
>Ga0335397_10006594_pt1 | contig 14943 bp, 11 predicted proteins | sample MAT04_FD_205740 | JGI IMG/M metagenome (GOLD analysis project Ga0335397, IMG submission 205740) | Freshwater microbial communities from Lake Fryxell liftoff mats and glacier meltwater in Antarctica - MAT-04 (spades assembly) (version 2) ...
TGGTCGACCGAGCAGTAGAGCGTCAGCGCCCCGCCCCGCGCCGGGAAGAGCAGGGGCTGCAGCACGTACACCGCGGCCGCGACGAGGAGCGTCGTGCCGACGACGAGGGTCTTGTTCATGACGGCCTCCGGGGACCGCCCCATTTCACGCCCAGTGCGCGGGGCCGGGAAGAAGTCCCGGGCGCGTCCGGCGCGCCGGGGGACGCACGTCGTGCGGTCGTCACCCGCGAGCGTCCCCCGGACGACACGCTCCGTCGCGGCGCGTTCCCGGTGGGTGACCGCGAGGTCACATCCCGGCGCTCTTGCCCCGGCGGTGCGCGCGCTTGAACTTCGCGGGATCGACGCCGAGCACCTTCAGCTTCTTGTGGAAGTTGGGGCGCGAGATTCTCGCGAGGCGCGCGGCCGCGGCGACGTTGCCGCCCGTGCGCGCGAGCAGGTCCTCGACGTAGCGGATCTCGAACCGGCGCTGCGCGTCCCGCAGCTCGAGCGGGTCGTCGCCCGCCTTCGGCAGCCCCGCGTCGCCGGCCGACGTCGGCGGCGGCGGCGCGGCGGGCGCGTCGGTCGGCGGGTCCGTCGGCGCGCGACGGAGCTCGCTCGCGACGCGCGCGTAGTCCTGCGGCGCGAAGCGGCGCTCGACCTCCATGCGCAGCCGGGCGTCGTCGGGGGGCGCGGGCTGCCCCACGGCCTGGTCGAGGATCGCCAGCAGCGCCGCCGTCTCGAACGGTTTCGTGACGAAGTCGCGGGCGCCGCGCTTCATGGCGACCAGCGCCGTCTCGACGGTCCCGAACGCGGTCATGACCACGACCGGCGTGCCGGGCGACGTCTCGGTCACGAGCGCCACGACGTCGAGGCCCGAGAGGTCGGGGAGCCGCACGTCGGTGAGCACGACGTCGTAGCGGGTCGTCCGCAGGCGCTCGACGCCCTCGCGCCCGGTGGGCGCGGCCTCGACCCGCCACCCGCCGCGGGTGAGCGCCTTCGTCAGCGCGTGCCGCATGGACTCCTCGTCCTCGATCACGAGGATGCGACGCTCGACCGGAACCGGGTTCGGGGACGACACGGCGCCAGCCTACTAGGTCGGGCGCGGCGCCGCGACGGTGGCGCACGGCAGCCGCACGGTGAAGCGGGCGCCGCCCTCCGGCGCGTCCCCCACCTCGAGCGTCCCCCCATGACGGGTCACGATGCCGTACGAGACGAAGAGCCCGAGCCCGGTGCCGCCCTCGCGGGCGGTGAAGAACGGCTCGAAGATGCGGTCGCGGATCGCCGGGTCCACCCCGGGCCCTTCGTCGCGCACCTCGAACACGACGTGGTCGCCCTCGCGGCGCAGCGCCACGACGACGTGTTCCCCCTCGTCGACGGCCTGCAGCGCGTTCGTCACGAGATTGAGCGCCACCTGGTGGAGCTGGGCGGCGTCCCCGAGCACCGGCGGGACCGCGTCGAGCTCGCGGCGCACGTCGACGCGCTCGCGGTGCGCCGCGGGGCCGGCCGTCCGGAGCACGTCGTCGACGAGCCCCCGGAGGTCGACCGGGGCGAGCGCCCGCGCCCCGGGCCGCGCCACGTCGAGCATGCTCCGCACGAGGCCGAGGCCGCGCGACGCGGTGCGTTCGACGACGGCGAGGTCCTCCGCCACGGACGGGTCGCGATTGTCGGCCCGCGCGCTCTGCACGCAGCCGACGATCCCGCCGAGGAGGTTGTTGAACTCGTGGGCGAGGCCGCCCGCCAGCGTGCCGAGCGACGCCATCTTCGCGGCCTGCACGAGTCGGTCCTGCGTCGCGCGCAGTTCCGTGAGGGCGGCGGTCCGCTCCGACAGCGTCCGCGCGAGGTCGGACGTCTTGCGGGCCACCTCGGCCTCGAGGCCGGCGGTCGAACGCCGCAACTCGTCGCGCATCCCGTCGACGTCGCGGGCGAGGGCCCCCACCTCGTCGCGGCGGGCGGCCGTCGCGCCCACCGGCGTCGTCAGGTCGCCCGCCGCCATGCGCGCGACGTCGGCGCGCAGCCGCGCCACCGGCCGTAGGACGAGCCACCACAACGCGAACGCGAGCAGGGCCGCGAGCCCCGCGAGCAGGAGCGCCAGCCGCGTCGCGAGCCGGGCCCGGCGGTCGGCGGACGACGCTTCGGCCCGGGCCTGGTCCTCGCGCTGGAGGTCGTCGAGGACGCGCTCGATGCGGTCCGACGCGCGCGCCTCCATCAAGTCGGTCACCGCCGCCACGCGTTCCCCGGTCTCGCGGGTGCGCGCACGGACGCGCGCCGTGAGCGCCTGGCGGAGCGCGTCGACGTCGACGCGGTCGGGGTGGGTGCGGTCGCGGTAGAGGGTGAGCGGCTCCACCTCGAGCCACTCCCGCGTCCGGCCGTCGACGTGCTCGACCACGTCCACCGTGAACGCGCCGCCGCTCCGCACGAGATCGCGCGCGAGCGCGCGCAGCGCCTGCTCGGCCGCGACCTCGGCCCGCCGCGCGTCGTCGAGCGCGGCGGCGCGGTCCTGGGCGGTCAACCGCAGCACGACGACCGCGCCCAGCGCCAGCACCACGCCCGCGACCAGCAGCAGCGTGCGGGGGACGAGGGACGCCCACCACGCGACGCGGCCCGCGGGCGCGCTCACCGTTCGCCCCCCGTCGGGGCGGGCGAGGGGCGCGCCCGCCGCAGGCGGTCGGCGCGGGCGAGGAACGGGAGCGGCGGGTCCAGGCCCTCCGCCGCCGCGGCCTCGAGGTCGACCCAGACCTCGGTGGTCCGGACGACGAGCCGCAGCGGGTCGTCGTCGGGGCCGGCGGAGGCGACCCGACGGGCCGCCTCGGCCACGACGCGCCCCACGAGCGCCGCGTCGGGCACGACGACGACGGCGGCGCCCTCGCCGAACCGGCCGCGGTCGAGCGAGACGAGGGGCACGCGGAGGCTCCGCGCCCGCGCGAGGAGCGCGGCGAACGGCTCGCGGACCTCCCCCGCGTCGAGCGGGAGGTCGAGGATCACGTCGGGCGGGACCGAGGCGTCGGTGGACCAGCGCACTCCGGTCGTGGCCTCGGCGCGCGCGAGCACCGCCGCGACGTCGGGAGGGACCCGCGACCAGGGGAGCAGCACCGTCAGCGCGGGCCGCCCCGGCAGCAGGTCGGTGACCACGCGCCCGACCCGCTCGAGCGGGATCTCCGCCCGCACCGTCGCGAACGGCGCGGGCCGCCGGGGAAGATCGGGGAACGCCGCGAACCCGAGCGAGACCGCGACGTCGACGTAGACGCACGGGAGACGCCCCGTGGGCCCGGGGAACGCCGTCGCCGCCACCGCGGCCGAGGCCGCGCGCCCCAGCGCGACGACGAACGGGGCCTTCACCGCCGCGACCTCCGCCGCGGCCGTCGCCCAGCCCTTCGCGTCGTCGGTCGCGGGGCGCTTGCGGCAGGCGCGCGGGAGGTTCGCCTCCTCGAGGCCGAGGCGCAGGCCGTCGTAGGCCTTGACGAGCGTCGCGTCGTCGTCGACGAAGACCGGGACGACACAACCGGTCGCGGAGCCCGGGTCCTCACCGCGCGCGGCGGGCGCGCCGCTCCACGGCCCGCCGAGGGACGCCGCGACGACGACCGCCCCGAGCGCCGCGCGCGCGCGCGCCGACCGGGACCGAGGGGGCGCGAGGGACCACATGGCCTCCATCGGACCACGCCGCGCCCCGCCCGGCAACGGCCGCGGGCCTGACCGCCTTCGGCGCCGGGCGCGCGGGCCGGTAGGATCCCGCCGTGCGACTTGCCGCGATCGACATCGGGTCGAACTCGATCCACATGATCGTCGTCGACGCGGTGCCCGGCCGCGACCTGCGGATCGTGGCCCGCGAGAAGGACATGGCGCGTCTCGGCGACAGCGCCTTCGCCGACGGGCACCTCTCGGCATCGGTCCAAGCCCGGGCGCTGTCGTCGATCTCGCGCTTCCTCGAGCTCGCCCGGCGCCTCGAGGTCGAATCGGTGCTCGCGTCGGCGACGAGCGCGGTCCGCGAGGCGGGCAACGGCCGGGCGTTCCTCGCGCTGGTCCGCAAGCAGACGGGCCTCTCGGCGTCGCTGCTGTCGGGGCAGGAGGAGGCCCGGCTCATCTACCTCGCGGTGCGCGACGCCATGGAGCTGCGCGGGCCCCCGTCGCTGGTCGTCGACGTCGGCGGGGGCAGCACCGAGCTGATCCTGGGCGACTCGACCTCGATGCGGTGGGCCGAGAGCCTCCCCTTGGGGGTCCTGCGCCTCAACGTCCGGTTCCAGGGCGACCGCGCGTTCGGCAAGCGCAAGCGCCGGACGCTGCGCGACCACGTGCGCGGGCTGCTCGGCGACGCGCTTCGCCGCTCCCGCGGCGCCCGCGTGGGTCGCGTCGTCGGCACGGCAGGCACCGTGAACGCGGTCGTGCGGCTCCTGCTCGCCGAGGAGGGCTTCCTCGTCGAGCCCGACACGCCGGGCGTGCAGCGGATCCCCGCCGCCGCGATCCACGAGCTCTCCGAGCGGATGCTCGGCATGCCCATGGCTGAGCGGCTCGAGCTCCCCGGGCTCGACCCGGCCCGCGCCGACACGCTGGGCCTCGGCGCGCTCGTCGTCGACGAGGTCCTCGCGGGCCTCGGCGTGGACGAGATCCGGACCTGCCGTGCGGCGGTCCGCGAGGGGATGCTCCTCGACTACCTCGCCACGCACCCTGCCACGCAGGCGCGCCGCTCCACCCAAGACGTGCGGGAGCGCAGCGTCCGCGACGCCGTGGCGCGCTACGGCGACACGATCGGCCACGGCGAGCAGGTCTCGCGCCTGGCGCTGGCGCTGTTCGACGGGACGCGAGGCCTGCACCGCCTCGCGGCGCAGGACCGGGAGCTGCTGCACTTCGCCGCCCTGCTCCACGACGTGGGCCACCACGTTGAGCAGCGCCGGCACCACAAACACTCCTACTACCTCGTGAAGAACGCCGAGCTCCAGGGCTTCGACCCGGAGGAAATCGACGAGATCGCCCTCCTCTGCCGCTACCACCGCCGGGGCGCGCCGAAGGCCGACCACGAGGAGTGGAAGGGCGTCCCGGCGGGCGAACGCGAGCGGCTCCTCACCCTGATCGGGATCCTGCGGGTCGCCGACGGCCTCGACCGCGGCCACGCGGCGACGGTGGACGCGATCAAGGTGACGGTCCGGCGACAGGCCGTGCTGCTGCAGGTCGTCGGCAAGGACGCCGTCGAGCTCGACGTCTGGGGCGCGCGCAACAAGGTCGATGTGCTCGAGGAGTGCCTCGCCCGCCGCATCGAGATCGAGCCCGCCCCCCGCGCGCGCAAGCGCTGAACGGGACGGCTGCCGGGTTTCGGCGATCGCGGGGCCCGTAGGCGGTCGCGCGAAGGCATGCGGGCACCCCCGCCGCGGACGCGGGGCGGGCGGCGCAAATCCAACGGGGAAGGCAGCCCGCGGTCCCGACGCGCTCCGCGGCCTCCGTGCTCTGGGAGTCCGTGCTCTGGGAGTCCGTGCTCTGGGAGTCCGTGCTCTGGGAGTCCGTGCTCTGGGAATCCGTGCCCTGGGGGTCCGTGCCGGCCTCTCCCGTCCCGTCCGCTGCCCGTCCCGTCCACGCCCCGACGCGGCGCGTTCAGTCGACGGCGTACGGGTCGACATCGACGTCGAGCGGAGCGACGTCGCCGAGCGCGAGGAGCTCCGCGCCGCGCATCGCGATCATGGCGCCGTTGTCGGCGCAGAGCGCCGGCCGCGGGAACCGGACCCGGAGGCCCGGCGGCGCCCGCTCCGCGAGCACCCGCCGCAGCACACGGTTGGCGGCGACGCCGCCCCCCACGACGAGGTCGCGCACGCCCTCCCGGGCCGCGGCCTCGAGCGACGGGCCCACGAGCGCCTCCACGGCGGTCCGCTCGAACGACGCCGCCACGTCGGCCGTCGAGACCGGCAGGTCCGCGCGGTTCGGCGCGTCGCGCCGGCCGCCGATGCCCTTCAGGTAGTAGAGGACCGACGTCTTGAGGCCGGAGTAGGAGAACGGCGGGTCGTCTGGGCCCGGGCGATAGCGGGGGAAGGCGACCGCGACGTCCCGGCCCTCGGCCGCGAGCCGGCTGACCGCCGGCCCGCCGGGCTGCGGCAGCCCGAGCATCACCGCGACCTTGTCGAAGCATTCCCCCGCCGCGTCGTCCCGGGTCTGCCCCAGCCGCACGATCTCGCGAGGGCCGCGGCACGCGTAGAGCGCCGTGTGCCCGCCGGACGCGACAAGCGCGACGAACGGGTAGACGAGGTCGGGATGGTCGGCGCGCGCCGCGATCGCATGCGCCTCGATGTGGTGCACGGCGAGCAACGGCAGGCCCCGCGCATAGGCCAGCGCCTTCGCGAAGGCGACCCCCACGAGCAGGGCGCCCACGAGGCCGGGCCGGGTGGTCACCGCGACGCCGGCGAGGTCGGCGAGCGTCACCCCCGCGTCGGCGAGCGCCCGGCGGACGATCACGCCCACGCGTTCGGCGTGGGCCCGACTCGCGATCTCGGGCACGACGCCCTGGAACGCCGCGTGGAGCTCGTACTGGCTCCAGACGACGTTGGACAGGACCTCGCGCCCGTCGCGCACGACGCCGGCGGCGGTGTCGTCGCAGGAGGTGTCGAGTCCGAGGACGAGCACGGGCCCGGCGTCAGCCGTTCCTCGGCGTCTTCGCGCCCGGGCGGTCGTCGCGAATGTCCTGCAGCAGGAGGTTCTGCCCGATGAGCTCGAGCGCGCGGGCGAGCTGCGGGTCGAGCCAGTCGGCGGGCACGTCGGGGAACGGCAGCGGCGCGCTCCAGACGGCCTCCTCCTGGTTGTCGAACGCCTGCCCGAGCTTCTTCTTGTCGTCCGCCGACAGCTCGACGACGACGTCGGGCGGCAGGCCGGCCGGCACCTCGGGGTGTTTCGGGTCGCGGGCGTAGGAGCGGCCGTTCGGCGTCACGTAGCGCGCGCTCGTCAGCTTCACGGCGGCGTCCCGCCCCGGGACCTCGGTGATGTTCTGGACGAGGAACTTCCCATACGTCCGCGTGCCGAGCACGACCCCGCGGCGGTGGTCCTGGATACAGCCGGCGAAGACCTCGCTCGCGCTGGCCGTGTGGCCGTCCACGAGGACCACGAGGCCGACGTTGTCGGGGATCGTGTCCTCGGGGCGGGCCGTCTCCGTGCGGCGCGTGTTGCGGGCGCGGCCCGTCATCCGGACGATGTCGCCGGACCGGATGAAGCGGTCCGCGATCCGGACGGTCGCCGGCAGGACGCCGCCGCCGTTGCTCCGCAGGTCCACGACGAGCGACGTCACGCCGTCGGCCACCATGGCGTCGAGCGCGCGGTTGAAGTCGGCCGGGGTCGTCTCGACGAACTCCGAGATGCGGAGGTAGCCGACCTTCTTGTCCGCGCCGATCCGGCGCGCGAACACCGTCGTCGGCCGGATGTCGCCGCGGACGATCGGCACCTGGCGCAGCGCGGGCACGATGTTCCCCGGCGCGTCCTTCGCGGACGGTGTCTTCACGGTGACGACCACCGTCGAGCCCACGGCGCCCTTGAGCACGCGGATGTTCTCGGGCTTGCTCAGGTCCACCTCGGCGAGCGGCTTGCCCGCCACGTGGGTGATGACCTCGCCGATCCGGAGCCCGGCCGTCGCCGCGGGGCCGCCGGGGTACAGGCCGGCGATCTTGAGCCCCTCGTTCGGCAGCACGTCGATCTTCACGCCGACGCCCGCGTAGTGGCCCGCGGTGTCGTCCACCCACTTCCGGTATTCCTCCGGCGGGATGAAGTCGTTGTAGTCGTCGGGGAGGCTGCGCACGTAGCCGTCGACGGCGGCGTAGAAGGCGTCGCGCGACTGGGTCTCGGACAGCTCGTCGACGTACGTGTCGGCCACCATCCGGCGGACGAACGCGAACTGCTCCTCGTCCCACACGACGGGCGACGTGGGCCGCGCGTCGGCCGAGCGGGCCACGTGGACGGCGACGAGCAGCGCGACCGCGGACAGCGGCGCGAGGATCCAGGCGACGATCGTAGGCCTCATGGGCACCCCGGGGGACGCCGGGGATTCTAGTCCCTCCCGACGGGCGGGAGGCCGACCGTTCCGTCGCTCCCGGGCCCGACGGCCTCCCGGGACGCGAGGCCCGGCGCGCCCCCGCGACCCGCCGCCCGGGCCTCGCGTGCCGGACCGGGGATCGCGGACCCGACCGTGGCCGGGCGGCTCGCCCGACGGACGTCAGTCGCCGTACGTCGTGCGGCCGAACTCGATGGGCGGGTCGCTGCCGACCGCGAGCAGGAGGCCGATCGAGAGCCAGGACACGAGCAGGTTCGAGCCCCCGTACGTGAGGAATGGCGCCGGCACGCCGACCACGGGGAGCAACCCCGCGACCATGCCCAGGTTCACGACGATCTGCACCCCGAACATCGCGAACATCCCGACGGCGAGGAACCGCCCGCTCGGCTCCCGCAGGCGCGAGGCGACCGAGAGCAGCGCGCCCAGGAAGGCCCCGTAGAGCAGGAACAGCAGCGTCACGCCCGCGAACCCGTGTTTCGCGGCGAACACCGAGAAGATGAAGTCGCTGTGCCGCTCGGGGACGTCGCGCGTCGCCTCCTCGGCGCCGCCGTCGGCGTCATCGACCCCGGTGAGCCCGCCCAGCCCGATCGCGATCCGCCCCCGGTACGACTGGTGGTTCTGGGAGCGCTCGAGGGTCTTCGCCGCGGTGGAGTCGCCGTGCTGCGCGAGGAACCCGAAGATGCGGTCGCGCTGGTAGTCCTTGAGCACGCCCGGCACGAGCGCGAGCAGCGTGGCGGCAGCGAGCCCCCCCACCGCGAGGATGGCGAGGTGGCGCAGGCGCGCGCCCGCCGCGAACAGGACCGCGAACGCGATGGGGACGAACAGGAGGGCGGTCCCGAGGTCGGGTTGCCGCATGACGAGCAGGAACGGGATCAGCGTCAGCAGCACCGGCTTGACGAGGCCGCCGAGCCGCCGGTGCTCGGTCGAGTACCGGAGCGTCGCGGCCAGCATCACGACGAGGATCGGCTTCATGAACTCGCTCGGTTGCACGCGGAACGAGCCGATGCCGAGCCAGCGCCCGGCGCTCTGCCCCGTGCCCTTGAACAGGACGAGCACGAGGGACGCGAGGCCCGCGCCGTAGAGGACCGGCGCCCACCGCACGAAGCGCGCGTACGGCGTCGCGAGCACGAGGAGCGCCGCGGCGAACCCGACCGCCGCCCAGCGCGTCTGGAGCCAGGCGTAGGGCACCGCGTGCCCGTCGGCCGCGGTCGCGATCGTCTCGATGCCGAGGCCGGTCAGCACCGCGGCCAGGATCGGCAGCGACCACGGGGCGCGGCGGAGGCGTTCGCCGAGGGTCATCGGGCGAACCACCACGACAGGAGCGACGCGACGACGGGCGCGGCGTGCTCGCCGCCGACGCCCGACCGGCGGCTGTGCAGCACGACCGCGAACGCGACCGTGCGCGCCCCGGGCTTGCTCGCGTATCCGACGAACCAGAGGTGCCAGGGGCCCTTCGCGCGGCCGCCCTGCGGCGCGTTCGGGTCGATCCAGTCCTCGTCGCCGTCCATCCAGTCCATCGAGCCGACGGTCGCGGTGCCCGACTTGCCCGCGATCGTGACGCCGGCGAGGTCGGGTCGGTCGAAGACGCCCTTCGCGGTGCCGTACGTCACGCAACCACGCATGCCGGCGCGCACCTGCTCGAGCGCCGCGCCGGCCACGTCGAGCGGTTGGAGGTCGGGCAGGACGGGGCGACCGCCGACGGTCGCGGCCAGGCGCGGCGCCGGCAGGTACCGCCCGTTCGCGAGCGCCGCGCACGCGCAGGCCATCTGCAGCGGGGTCACGCTCACGCTCTGCCCGATGGCGATCTGGCGCAGGAGGAACGCGTCCGGCTTGCTCGGGTACGTGCCCCTCGAGGCCCCGTGGAAGTCGGCGCCGGTCGGGACGCCGAACCCGAAGCGACGGGCGGTCTCCGGGAGGAGGCGGGCGTGGACGCCGCGGAACTCGCGGTCGCTCGCGACGTCGGCGAACAGGCGGTTGCACGAGTGGGCGAGCCCGGTGACGACGTCGACGGGCGGGTGACCGTGGCACCGCGGGAACTTCGGCTCGACGGCGACGTCCTTGCCCGCGCAGACGTAGTGGGTGGGGAGCGGGTGCCCGGCGGCGAGCAGGGCGAGGGCCGTGAACGGCTTCATCGCGCTGCCGGGCTCGACGTCGAGCCGCGCCACGCGCGACAGGGTCAGGGCCGGCTTGGGGAGTTCGGGTGCCTGGGGCCCGGGCTGGGCCTCGCGACGGGCCACCCGCTCCGCATCGGCGACCTCGTCGTCGTCGATCCGCGTCGTGAGCTCGTCGAGCTTCCCGTTGGGGTCGAAAATCGGGGTCTCGGCCCAGGCCAGCACGGCGCCGGTCTCGGCGTCCATCAGCACGAGGCCGCCCGACGCGGGGCCCTCGCCCGCGAAGCCGTCGTCGGTCGCCGCGGCGCGGAGGGCCTCGTAGCCGCGCTCGCACCCGACGACGTGCAGGTGCAGGACGACGTCTTCGCCCCGGACGGGCGCCTCGACGACGGTCCGTCGGCTGAAGAGCCCCGTCTCGTCCCGTTCGGCCCGGACGCGACCGGGCGTGCCGCGCAGCCGGTCCTCGTACGCCTTCTCGACGCCGAGCCGCCCGAGTCGGACGTCGGGGAGCTGCACCTCCTTCCGGCCGAACTGGCCGAAGTACGCCTTGCTCTCGGCGTCGGACTTGAACGGGGACACGATGCCGAGGCACTGCGCGAGCAGGCCGTGACGCGGGTACCACCGCTCGGTGAACGTCTCGGTGACGAAGCCGCGGTAGCGGTGCTCGCGATCGAGCTCGAGGATCCGCTCCGCTGCCGGTGTCAGCGACTTCACGTCGAGGCGGTCGCCCGACGGCGTCCGAAACCTCATCATCGACCGTGGGCGACCGAAGTGGTCGGCGCGGCGCTGGACGCGGAGGTCCTCGGCGTAGAAGTCGCGACCCTCGAGCTCGGGCGCGAACTCCGCGAAGACCTCTTGGACCGAAGCGGCGACGCCGCGCTCGGCGCGACGGAGCTTCTGGAGGCCGCGGATCGTTCCGGGCGGGCGGCCCGTCACGCCCTCGACGATCTCGACCTCGACCTGCTCGAGCACGCTCGCCATCCGGTCGGCCGCGGCGCCCGCGAGGGTGCCTGCGGGCAGGCCCATGGCGTCCTCGAGAGGGGCGAGGTCCTCGGCGGGCAGGCGCTCGAAGGCCGCGCTCCTCGCCCCGCAGGTGCACCGCGCCGGCGGGGTCGGCGTCTTGCCGGCGCGGCCCCACCACGAGGGATCCCGCCGCGGCACGACGGTCCCACAGGCGCCGCAGCGGTAGCGCGCGCGGGAGGCCCACTCCCCGGGCACGAACGCGAGTCGGACCGACGCGCGGTCGAACGCGAGCGGCTGGCCGTCGGCGTCGGTGATGCGGCCCCGGCCCGCGCCGACGTCGTCGAGTCGCTGACGCTGGGCGAGCGCGTCCCGGACCGCCCGGTCATGGCCGAAGACCTGCAGGTAGCCGACGCGCAGCCACACGACGACGAGCGCCGCGACCGCCGTCAGGTAGAGGAGGAGGAGCCTACGCGCGGGCAGCATGGCGTTGCCCCGTGAGGTCACGGACCGCGCCCGTGCGGTCGAGGAGGAGCAGCAGGGGCCACGACACCAGCGCCGTCGTGAGCGCGGCCGGGAACCCGCCGGCGATCGTGTCCCAGAACGGCGAGTTCGGGTGCAGCGGCAGGCACCGGAGCGCGTAGAGGACGCGTGCGAGGACCGTGGCTGCGGCCACGGCGAGCGGCACCAAGGCGCCCGATACGCCGCGCGACGCGCCGCGGGGACGCGCGAACGCGAACGTGACGGTGCCCAGCACGAACGCGTGGGTGCCGAGCGGGTCGAGGGACGCGCAGTCCACGAGGAGCCCGAGCACGATGCCCCACGTCACGACGTGGTAGCCGGTGCCGCGGAGCGCGAGGTACGTGGCCAGGGCGACGTAGAGGTCGGGCGGCGCCCGGTCGAGCCCGAAGCGGGTGGGCGCGAGGTCGGGGAGGGACCCGGCCAAGATCGCCCACGCGATGACGACGAACGGGCCCACGGTGTCCCCTCGGGGTTCGCTAGTGCGTCGGACGGAGCACGAGCACGGTGGTGCTGCGTCCGAGGTCGAGCATGGGGTGGACCCGCACGTCGAGCACGCCGTCGCCGTCGTCGTCGGACCAGCGCGTGACGTAGCCGACGATGAGGCCCGCGGGCACGAGGCCGTCGCCGTGGCTCGTGAGCACGGGGTCACCGACCTGGACGCGGAGGTCGTCGGCGGCGCGCAGGTTGCGCAGCGGCACGTCGTCGTCGACGCCGCCGCGCATCCACGCCGTCGCGCGCACGCCGTCCTGGGTCCGCACCGCCACCTCGAGGCGCGCGTACGGGTCGGTCAGGAGCTGCACGCGGGCGGTGTGGGTGTCGACGTGCTGCACGATCCCGACGAGCACGCGGCCCTGCGTGACGGCCTGGCCCGCCTCGACGCCGTCGGCCTCACCGCGGTCGAGGAGCAGGCTCCGGCGCACCCCCGCCGCGTCGTGCGCACGCAGGATGCGCGCCGAGAGCGCGATCGGCAGGCGCTCGAAGCCCTGCAGGGTCTCGGCGAGCTGGCCGCGCTGCGCCAACTCGTCGAGCAGGCGCGCGTGTTCCTCGCGTTCGGCGAGCAGCATCTGCTCGAGCGCGCGGACGCGGGGCCCGTCGCCCGCCGACTCGTCGCTCGGGTTCGACACGCGCCACACGTGCAGGTTGGCGAGGTCCGCGCGCGAGGTCCACGCGAGGATCGAGTCGACGCGGTCCTCGACGGCGGGGAAGCCGCTGGGCTTGAGCACCGGCAGGGCGAAGAGCCCGATGAGGACGACCGAGTAGGCGTGGCGCTTCCGGAGCCGCATGGAGCCAACCTTCCGTCGTACTTCCGCCGAACTTCCGCCGAACTTCCGCCGAACTTCCGCAGAACCCTGCCGCACCCGCCGCGGGCCGGCCCCCGGTCCGCCCGACCGCGGCGGGACCTGCCAGCGCGACCCGTGGGGGCGCGATCCGCGATGCCCCCCGAGCGGTGGTATTCAAACCCGTCGAGCGGCGAGGTCAAGGGATCCTCTTGGTCGTCCGATAACGCAGCCCCCCCCCCTTGGGTCGTCGCTCCCCAAACACTTCCCCCGAGTGGGTTCCCCGAGTGGGTTCCCCGAGTGGGTTCCCCGGAAGCGACGCGAGGCCCGGCGGTGGCCGGGCCTCGCGTCGGGGGTGGAGGGTCGCTGCGGGGATCCGTGCGGGGATCCGTGCGGCTTGCGCTCGAAGCGTCGGCCTGCGGGGTTGTTACTCGTCGGCCTGGTCGAGGGCGTTGCGCAGTTCGCCGAGTTTCTCGAGGAAGACGCCGGTGCCGCGGGCGACGGCGGTCAGGGGGTCTTCGGCGACGCGGACGGGGAGGTTGATCTCCTCGGCGATGACGCGGTCGATGCCGCGGAGGAGCGAGCCGCCGCCGGCGAGGACGAGGCCGCTGTCGACGAGGTCGGCGGCGAGTTCGGGCGGGGTGGCTTCAAGGGTCTCCTTGACGGCCGCGACGATCTGGCGGACGGGGTCCTGGAGGGCCTCGCGGATTTCCTCGCTGGTGACGACGACCTTGCGCGGGAGGCCGTGCTTGAGGTCGCGGCCCTTCACGTCCATGGTCATCTCGCGCTTGAGCGGGTAGGCGCTGCCGATGCCGATCTTGATCTTCTCGGCCGTCTGTTCGCCGATGAGCATGTTGTAGGTGTTGCGCATGTGGTTGACGATGGCTTCGTCCATCTCGTCGCCCGCCACGCGGACCGGCTTCGCGGTCACGATGCCGGCGAGGGAGATCACGGCGACCTCGGTGGTGCCGCCGCCGATGTCGCAGATCATGGAGGCTTGGGCCTCGGTGATCGGGAGGCCGACGCCGATGCCGGCGGCCATGGGCTCTTCGATGAGGTACACGCGGCGGGCGCCGGCGCGTTCCGCGGAGTTGATGACGGCGCGTTTCTCGACGGGGGTGATGCCGTACGGGATGGCGATGACGACGCGGGGGCGCACGCCCCACGTGCGGTCGTGCACCTTGTGGATGAAGTAGCGGAGCATCGCCTCGGTGATCTCGAAGTCGGCGATGACGCCGTCCTTGAGCGGGCGGATGGCAACGATGTTGCCCGGCGTCTTGCCGAGCATTTCCTTCGCCGTGTCGCCGACGGCGCGGCCGTCGAGGAGCACCTTGTTGGTGCCCTTCTTCACTGCGACGACGCTGGGCTCGTTGAGCACGATGCCCTTGCCCTGGACGTAGACGAGGGTGTTCGCGGTGCCCAGGTCGATCCCCATGTCGATGGAGAACTTGCCGAGGAACCACTCGAAGAGGTTGGCCATGGAGGTCCACGTCGCCCCGACGACGCAGCATTCTCGGACGACGGACCGCTTCGGTCCGCCCTCGAGGCGCCCGGTCGAGGCGCGCGGAGGATACCCCGCCCTGCCGACGCCGCCGCACGTCGCCCCCCACCCCTCGTACCCGCGTCCGGTTGTCCCCCCACGGGGCGCGATCGTTGCTTTCACCCTACGCCGCCCGATAACGCACGAGATCCCCTTCCTTCCGAGCTCGGCGACTCCGGGTGTTCTGCTCCTGCGTTCGGCCTTGCGGGGCTTGAAGTTCCGAGACGAGCTCGTCGGCGGGGTGCCGGCTCCGCGCCGTCGGCGTGCACTCGGGCGGTCCGGCCGCGTCGACATGCGCGCAGCGGCACTCGCGGCTCCTCGCGCACTCGCCCTACCACGTCCCCCCTTGTTCGGCGCCGCGCCCGACTCGCCCGATAACCCTCGCCCTTCCTCTGGGGAAGCAGGCGCTCTGCCGCGGAACGATGGCTTTCCCGTCGCGATCTTGGGTCCGGCGCCCTCGACGGCGGCCCCGAGGCGTCGGGGGACCGTGCGGGCGGCTGCCGGCTCGGCAGGCGCGGCGGCCGTCTCGCGGGCCTGGCGCACGAGG
>Ga0335397_10006597_pt1 | contig 14942 bp, 10 predicted proteins | sample MAT04_FD_205740 | JGI IMG/M metagenome (GOLD analysis project Ga0335397, IMG submission 205740) | Freshwater microbial communities from Lake Fryxell liftoff mats and glacier meltwater in Antarctica - MAT-04 (spades assembly) (version 2) ...
GGAGATGGGTAAAATTCTTTCGCACATTAAGGGTGAAGGAATATCTCATATTATCTTCGGAGATATTTTTCTGCAGGATCTTCGCCGGTACCGGGAAGATAGCATGAAGGGTTTTGAAATGCAATGTGTATTTCCTGTATGGCAAACAGATACTTTGTTTCTTGTAAAAGATTTTATAGCAAAGGGTTTTAAAAGTATTACCTGCTGTATAAACGAAAATTATCTTACGAGAGAATGGGTGGGTAGAGAAATAGATGAGGAATTTATTGCAGCCCTGCCAGCAACGGTTGATCCCTGTGGAGAAAACGGCGAGTTTCATAGTTTTTGTTATGAAGGCCCGGTATTTAAAAATTCTTTGCCAGTAAAAAAGGGATTGATATTTCATATAAGCCTTCCATTAATAACCGCCGGGGATGATGGCGGGCCATCAGATATTGGTTTTTGGTATTGCGAAATATGCCTGATTTCTGTGAGCAATAAACATGAAATAAAAACCTGCCCAAGATGCAGTGGTAGCTTTGAATGTAAAACCGGCGATGTGGCCAACTGCCAATGCAATGCTATTAAGCTTAACGAAGAAGTATATGATCTTATAAAAAACAAATACAACGATTGCCTATGTACAAATTGCCTTAAGGCTTTAAGCCATCCTCAGCAGTTGTTTAAAGAAAAATATGGCAGTCATCCGCATTAGTATATTTTTCTTTGCCAACACGTTCCTATCAATGAACTTTGACCCTGATATGAAAAAATACTTTTTGCAGCTTTTCTTTATTGTACTCAGTTTTACCTGCTATGCCCAAAACTTCTTTAAAGGCACAGTTGTGGATGAACAGCATTTGCCGGTAGCCGGAGTAACCATTACTCCTGGCAAAAATGATAAGGTTGCGGTGAGCAATGCGCAAGGTAATTTTAGTTTTAATTTTCCGACAAAGAACTTTTCGCTGGTATTCAGCCATGTGAGTTATACAACCCAGTCTATCATTGTAAATACAATTATGCCCGATACCATTGTACTGGTAAGAAACAACCAGTTGCTGGATGAAACTGTGGTAAAGGCTTTTGAAAGAAATATTTCTGCTAAAAATACAGCCGCTGCTGTAACCGTACTCAATAAAAATTCGCTGGAGCGATTTTCCAATAGTTCTTTTGTAGCTGCGGTAAATACTGTGCCGGGTGTAAAAATGGATGAGCGAAGTCCGGGCAGTTATCGCATGAGCATTCGTGGTAATTTACTTCGTTCAACCTTTGGCGTTAGAAACGTAAAAGTTTACTGGAATGGCATACCATTTACCGATGCAAGTGGCAATACTTATTTTAATCTTATTCCTTTAAGCATCATCAGCAGGATGGAGATTATCAAAGGACCCTCCGGCAGTATGTACGGCAGCGGTACGGGTGGCGTAGTATTATTAAATTCCGGCAGCGATGCTACTGCAAAAGAAAAATATATTGATGTGCAGGCAACAGGCGGGAGTTATGGCTTGTTTTCCGGCAATGCTACCTACAGGCAAACAGGTAAAAATGCAAGCTCCTTTTCTGTATCACATCAGCAATCTGATGGCTATCGCAAGCATACAAATATGAGAAGAGATGCAGCACAATACACCGGGAGTTACCAGTTAAATAATAAACAGCGCATCAGCGCCAATGTATTTTATGCTGATCTTTTTTATGAAACACCCGGCGGATTAACGCCGGCTGAATTGACTGCCAACCCACGGCAGTCAAGGCCCGCAGCCGGTGCTTTTCAAAGTGCCATCACGCAAAAAGCTGCTATTCATTTAAAAACGATTTACACAGGTTTGTCTCATGAAATTAATTTGGGCAGCCGCTGGATTAATACCACAGGTGGATATGGTTCCTACACTGATTTTGAAAATCCTACCATACGCAACTATGAAAAAAAATATGAAAAGGGAATAGGAGGCCGCACAGTTTTTCAATACAAGGGACAAATTCTCACCGGCACTTTTGGCGGCGAATTGCAACAGGGTTATTTTAATTCTGCAGTTAGTGGCAACCGTGCCGGTGTAAAGGATACTTTACAGTTTAGGGCTGGTTTAAATTCCAGGCAATTAAATGTTTTTGCGCAGGCTGATGTTGATCTGCCTGCAGGGCTTATTTTGAGTACTGGCATCAGTTACAATAATTTTTATTACAATTATGAAAAAATTGCCCGATCATCTGTAAAAAAAGAAAGCAGTTCTTTTAAACCGCAATTTGTTCCCAGGGTTTCCTTATTAAAAAAAATGAATGCGATAAGTGTATATGTGTCTTTCAGTAAAGGATATTCTGTTCCCAGCATAGATGAAGTATTTGCAGGCAATGATGAATTTAATGCAGCACTGAAGCCTGAAACAGCCGTGAATTACGAACTGGGTGCAAAGGGAGATATCATTAAAAATAAATTGTGGCTGGATGCTGCCTATTATTTTTTTAGTTTGAAAAATACGATTGTGAGCAGGAGAGATTTCGGCGGTGGAGATTTTTATACCAATGCTGGTAAAACAAAGCAACAGGGTGCAGAATTGTCCATACATTACCTGCCCGTAAATAATAACAATCAATTTATCCGGCAGATTAAACTCAGCAGCAGCTTCACCAATATCAGGGCAAACTTTAACAATTATCAACAGGGTACCATAAAGTATGACGGCAATCAACTAACCGGTACGCCGCCCAATGTTTTTGTAATAAGTGCTGATATTGTTTATGCCAATAAAATGTATATCAATGCCAGCTTCAGTTATACTGATCATATTCCTCTAAATGATGCCAATACTTTTTATGCAGCTTCTTACTGGTTATACTTTGTAAAGTTGGGTTATAAAACAACATTGGGATCATCAACAGAAGCTAATTTCTTTATTACTTCAGAGAGATCAGCTAAGAATCCCTACAGCCTGGGCAATGATTTAAATGCAGCAGCCAACCGGTTTTTTAATCCTGCTGCACCGCAGATGCTTACAGTAGGGGTGCAATGTAGGTTTGCGGTAAAAAAGAATAAACAGGTTAATGGTAAAAGTTCCTAAGTTGAATGATCTTCAAAACCTTCAAAAGCTCCCTGGTCAGCTTCGCTTTTTTCTTCGTTAAGACCTTCTTCTTTTTGTGTTTTTTTAGAAGGTTTACCTGCTAATTTTTCTTCGTCTTTTTTTTCCTTATCATCGTCTTCAAGCGGCTTACCCCAATCCTGCGGCTGCTTATGCTGATATATTTCTTTTTGTTTAAAACCTTCTTGTGGCAAATCGTCGGGGTTTATTGATTTGTTGTGATCATTGTTATTGTTCATAAAAAATATTTTTTTAAAGAGAAGGATCATTAAATGTATCACCCTGTTTCAGATCGCCGGTTTCATAACCTTTTTTAAACCAGTACATCCGCTGGGCAGATGTGCCATGGGTAAATGCATCGGGTACCACCTGGCCGGTTGATTGTTTTTGTAACTGATCATCGCCGATGGCATTGGCAGCACTGAGCGCCTCATCAATATCGCCTGCATCGAGCAGATTTTTATTTTTTGTGTAATGGGCCCATACACCCGCAAGAAAATCTGCCTGCAATTCCATCATTACAGAATAGCGGTTGGCTTCTACTTCTCCGGATCTTGCACGCAACTGCTGCATTTTGTCTGCAGTGCCATTTAAGTTTTGAATATGATGTCCTACTTCATGCGCTACCACATAAGCCATGGCAAAATCGCCCGGAGCATTAAATTTGTTTTGTAAGTCCTGATAAAAAGAAAGATCTATGTACAGTTTGTTATCGCCGGGGCAATAAAAAGGGCCGGAAGCTGAGCTTGCAGAACCACATGCAGATGAAACGCCATCACGGAATAAGACTAACGTGGGCTCAATGTATTGCTGACCCTGATCTGCAAAAACTTTGTTCCAAACATCTTCTGTTTCGGCCAGCACTACTTTTACGAACTGTGCCCTGTCATCGTCTGCCTTTTGTTCTTCCGGAGATAAGGTAGTTTGCGTGGTTGGTGCTGAAATTTGCGGTATCTGGGAAGGGTCAATATCGCCCCCGCCTAAAAAAGAAAAGACGAGGTAAATAATAACACCCACAATACCGCCACCGGCTGCCAGACCTCCGCCGGATATACCACGACGGTCATCAACATTTGAACTTCCCCTGCGGCCTAACCATTGCATATTTTAAAAATTTAAAAGTTAAAAATTGTTTTGAGATTGTAGTGTTACTTTTTAAGGATGAATTCAGAATTTTAATTTTGGTAAAATTTCATTCTCAAACAAAAACAGGCTGTCTCAAAAAGAAACATATTTCACAGTAAGAACGCAAAGAAATAGAATGGAAACGAATTAATCTTTAGATAGTCAATCGTCGTCTCTTTGCCTTCTTTGTTACCATTTGTGAAACCATCACTTTTAGGACAGCCTTTTTGATTATCCGAGATCTTTTAACCATTTAACCAAATCATCTTTTGCTTTACCTGTTTTTTGCTGAATCCTTCCCCACCACTCTTCGTCCTTGCCTTCTTCATAAGCCAGGTCATCGTCTGTTAGATCTCCGTATTCTTTTTTTAATTTCCCCTTCCATTCGTTCCAGTTTCCTTTTACTTCCATCTTGTCCATAACAATAAATTTTATATGAATAATAGGTAGCATAATAAAATAATCATGCCAGTATCTAAATCACGGAGATTCAATATTTATCTAAATAAAATGATGCTTTCGAATTACAAATTGAGTAATTTTTTTCTCAGGATTAGTTTGCTTCTACAATATTTAATTTGTTTCCGGTAATATTAATTGTAAAGCAATAGCGACTATATTTTATACCCGGTAAGATAAGGTCTGCCAAATTATAACCATTATTTTTAATAATAATAGCATAACCTTCCATGCTGATCCTGCATCATCACAAATGTTTTAAACAGGCATTTAAAATTCCTGTTTAGATTGAGCAATTCTATTTAATTGTATAGTTGCCATTTTTAGATAGGTGGCAGCATAATTGTTAGTAGTAACAGGTTACTAACTATAAAATTTTTATTATGGATATTAAAAGAGAAGACCTGCCTGTTACACTCCAGGCTTTTGAAATACAAAACAACAATGAGATCTTTATTGCCGAACAAGTTGTGAACACGCAATCTGATGTAGATAAGTTTACCCTGTTGTATGCCGGTAAAATAATAAAAGCCAGCAAAGCAATTTCTCACAACAACAATAACAACAATCATTCAGCAACCACAGTTACTAAAAAAAGAAATCCTGCAACTGGTATAATAATGATTGTTATTGTGCTGGCAGTTCTTGCGCTCATCATTTATGGTTTTTCTACTGGCTGGATACAACATAAGTTTAATTTGAATATTTAATTTTATTCATTGCTGCTCTTAATATATCTACCTATACCAGCTAATAGAGTTGAAAAAGGCAGTCAATCATTTATTGCACAATCAGTTTCCCAGCCTGCATGATCATTTTTATCTTCCTGATATCTTTGATGTTGCCGGAAGGATCTCCTGCTTAATGACTGCGTACTTACTTTTTTAAGAAAGATCTTACAACTGCATCCAAAACCTGCACATTGCAAAATGCTTATAATTATTACATTCCCATGCAGACTTTTGTCCTATCCATGGCTTTCATCACAATCATCTTTGGCAAACTTTTAGATTAACCTACACTAAACTCTTCTGTGATACGCATCTTATTAAAAAAAAGCTACTTATTAATTCTTAGTATTGGTATTTCGACCAAAGTTTTTACGCAAACGCCAGGCAACAGTCTTGAGACAGGCTATAAAACAGTGAGTGCAGGACCCCAATATGAGAAATCAACTTTTTACCAATGGTTCTGGGGAAGAAATTACCGCAAAGAATGGACAGAACAGGTTAAACTACCCATCATTATTTTAGATACGCTGAAAGGCGGGCTGATATCTTACAAAGAAGGTGGTAGCAATCAATCCAAATCTTTACATCTAAAATTAAAAGGAGGTAAAGAGTATGCACTTCGGTCTGTAGATAAATCTTTAGATAAAGTAATTCCAAAAATATTTTACAATACCTTTTTATTTGATATTGTGAACGATGAGATTTCGATGTCAAATCCCTATGGCGCACTCGCTGTGCCCAAGCTGGCCGAAGCTATTGGCATGCCCCATACATTACCACAGTATTTTTATTTACCAGAGCAAAAAGCATTGGATACATTGAATAAAAAATATGCAGGTAAAGTGTATCTGCTGGAGCAGCGCCCAAAAGGTGATTGGAGCAATGCAGATAACCTTGGAAACTTTAAAGAATTTGAAGACACAGAGGAAATGCTGCCTAATATTTTAAAAGATTCGAAATACAGCGTAGACCAACCTGCTTTTGCAAGAGCCCGGTTGCTGGATATGATGATAGGAGATTTTGATCGTCACGCCGACCAATGGAAATGGGGAATAAAAAAAGACGGTGACCAGGTAATTTATGTACCGGTACCTACAGATCGTGACCAGGCTTACTCTACTCACAATGGAGTGTTACTAAATCTTGTTATCCTTATGACAGGCATGCAATTTTTAAAAGAATATGACTATGATATTAAAAATGTAAAAGGTTTAGCTACCATTAACCGGGTTTTAGACAGGTTGGTTACCAACAAAATGACGGCCGTAGAATGGGAAAATATCGCCGTGAATATGCAAGAGCAACTTACTGACAGCATCCTGTCTTCGGCAGTGCGGGCTATGCCACCAGAGATTTTTGCTATCAGGGGAGAAGAACTGATTGCTAAGCTAAAGTCAAGGAGAGGACACCTTGTGGAGTGGGCAAAAGAATATTACAGTCTCTTAGCCGAAGAATCGGAAATTGTAGGAACGTCCAAAGATGAATACATTGAAATCAATCATTTGACAGATCTCACAACGGAAGTAAAAGTTTTTAAAATAGGAAAAAATCGCCTGAAAGATGCAAGCCCTTACTACTCCCGCATTTTTAAACAAAAGGAGACAGATGAAATAAGAATTTATGGCCTGGCTGGAAACGACATTTATAAAATAACCGGTGAATTGGATAAGAAAATAAACCTTAGAATTATTGGTGGTACAGACAAGGATACCATAATAGATGAAACAGCCCGTAGTGTAAAAACGCAATATCATGTGTATGATGATGCGGATAATTTTTTCCCCAATAGCAGTAATGCAAAACTTCATCTTTCTAAAGACAGTGCTGTGCACAGTTACAATTACAATAGTTTTTTGCCAGATAAAAAAGGCATTGCGCCCCACCTGCCCTACAATGATGCAGATAGAATTTTTATTGGCTTACGCTACCAGTTTCTCAACCAGAGATGGCGCAAGAAACCTTTTGCTTACAGGCAAAGTTTTGATGTAGATTATTCTATTTCACAAAAGGCGATGAGTACAAGTTACCACGGTCTTTTTCCCCGGCTTTTTGGCAAATGGGACCTTGTAACAAAGGCAAATTATGATTGGGTAAGGTGGATAAATTTTTATGGGCTTGGTAACGAAACTGCCAATATTACAAATCACATTGATTTTTACAGGATGAGATCTGAAGAAGGTTCAGCAAACCTCGGCTTAGGTCGCAGCAAAGGCAAAAGTAAATTCCTGGTGGCAGGATTTTACCAACGGGTAAGAATCTTGAGTGATACTGCGAGGTTCGTATTCAAAAATCTTATCGGCAATACACCGGGTTTGTTAGTGCCGGATAATTATGCTGGCTTGCAAATAGCATTTGATTTTGCTGATGTAAAAGATTCTGTGCTTCCACAAAAAGGCATCACTTTGTCTCTACATGCAAAACATACCCAGAACCTTAATGCTGAAGACGGGTCCTTTCAAACCTATTCAGCCAGTGCCCAGTTTTTTATACCGTTGGTTCCCAGGTTGTCGCTGGCTATAAAAGGCGGTGCTGCTACACTTAGAGGTACACCCAGGTTTTACCAATACCCCTACATTGGCGAAAGCTATGACCTGCGTGGTTTTAGAAGAGAAAGATTTAGTGGCAGGTCTACAGCATACAGCAACACAGAACTGAGGTATATAAAAAAAGTGCGCTCTTATTTTTTCAACGGCAAAGCCGGGCTAATGGCTTTTGTAGACAATGGAAGAGTATGGATGCCGGGTGAGAAATCAAACAAAATTCATACGTCATATGGTGGTGGCATTTTATTGGCGCCATTTAATTTATTATCTGTGGCAGTTACTTATGGGGTTTCAGAAGAAATAAAAATGCTCCAGTTTAGATTGGGTGTATTATTTTAAGGGAGAAAAATTATTTTATAGTAAAAAATAAAAAACAAGTATTTTGTTTGTTTGATTGCCACTGTTGCTGTAAACATTTGGCACATTTAGCTGGTATCTTTTTGCCCAGAGTATATTGTCACAACTGGTAAATCTTATGAGTCAAAGATTGCAACCAGCAGATGCGCCGGAACTTCCTACGATAGAGCTAACCGGAAACAATATTGCATTTGCTAAAGCAGGATTTTGACCTGTGTAACGGGATTTTTTTGCCCACATAATATTATCGGAAATAGTTTATATAAAACGATTGCTGAATCACCGGGCGTATAATAAACATTCATGAAGTAATTATTAGAATTACTAACCGGTGCAATAAGTAATTCGGCATTATAAGACAAGATATAGGTAGTGCTCCTATTAACGTCAATACAGCTATTGGTTTGGGCAAAGGGTATATCTGCAATACAGATGAGTAGTGGTAAAAAATATCAGGATATTTTTTTTTAACACAATAAAAGAAAGTTCGTGTTATATCGGCAATTGAAATAAAAAAAGAGACCATCTCTTAATTGAGTTAGTCACTTTATAATAATTTTTAGCAGGGGAAATAATCAGTAATATAAGTTCCATGTACCCAATCATGATTTTTAAGTGATCGCAAGTACTACACTTTCAAATCCGTCAAATTACTTTTACGTTAAGCAAAAAGAGCTGACCGTATTTCACGATCAGCTCTTTAGTTGTAGTATTATAATTTATGCGCTTTACTTAATTATCCTTCTTCTTTCGGCGGTCCATCTGGCCTGTTAGGTCTCGGCCCACGATTTTGCGGTCCACGTTGTGGCCTGCCTTGTCCGCCGCCGGGTTCATTGCCACCTTGCTGCGGTGGTCTTTGCTGCGGTCCGTCGGGCCTGTTAGGTCTTGGCCCACGGTTTTGATGCGGCCGGTTGCCTTGCGGGCCTTGCTGCTGTGGGCCACCTTGTTGTTGTGGTCCGTCTGGCCTGTTTGGTCTTGGCCCCCGGTTCTGCTGCTGTCCACGATTTTGCTGGTTGGGTCCACGCTGCTCCCTTGGTTCCCGGGGTTCGTTGGGTTGGCGGCCTTGTGGCTGCTGACTTCTTTGCTGGCCGCGGTTGCCCTGCTCCTGACCACGTTCTTTATCCCGGCGCTTGCGTGTAGTTTTTTCCAGGCTTTTTAAGCTTATCTGGCCCACAATATCTGCATACTCAGGTTCTACTTCTTTTGGCTTGCCGGTTATTACTTCGGCAGTTTCCAGCACTTCGGGTTTAATGCCTTCCCGGTTTTGTGCTTTTATTTTTTTAACCATATCCAATGCCAGCGGGTATTGCTTGTTGCTATCGGCCATGGTGTACCACATCAGGTTGCGGAAAATATCTTTTTTTACAAGGAATGCTCTGCCTTTGGCTGTTTCAAGCATATCTGCATCTGTAGGGAAAAACTGCAATGCATCCATATAAGTATCCAGCTCGTAGTTGAGGCAGCATTTGAGCCTGCCGCATTGGCCACTTAATTTTGTCTGGTTGATACTCAAGTTCTGGTATCGGGCAGCGTTGGTGTTCACACTTTTAAAATCGGTGAGCCAGGTGCTGCAGCAAAGTTCACGGCCGCAACTGCCAATTCCACCTACTTTACCTGCTTCCTGGCGGGCGCCTATCTGGCGCATTTCTACTTTCACTTTAAACTCGCCGGCATATAATTTTATCAGTTCACGAAAATCTACACGGTCATCTGCAATATAAAAGAAAGTGGCTTTGCGGCCATCGGCCTGCACTTCTACCTCAGCCATTTTAAGATCCAGTTTAAGATGGCGTGCCATGGCACGGCTGCGAATAAGCACCTGTGCTTCCCTTGCTTTGTTTTCCTTCATTTTGGCAAGGTCCATATCGGTAGCACGGCGCAGGATCTTTTTAATATCCGGGCTGTTTTCGTCTATCTTATGTTTTTTCAACTGCAGCCTCACCAGCTCACCGGTAAGATTTACCATACCCACATCAAAACCATTCACTCCTTCCAGGGTGATCATTTCGCCTTTTTCGTAATATTGAAGGGAGGTATTTTTAAAGTAGTCTTTTCGGCTTCCGTTATTAAAGCTTACTTCTACAATGCGGCAACTGCTTTCAGGATCACTAAAAGGAAGATTTGCCAGCCAATCGTGTACATTCATCCTGTTGCAACCGCCGCTGGAACAATGTCCATGACTCTGACAACCACCGGGAGCGCCGTCTTTGGCGGTTCCACAACTTCCACAACCCATATCTTAATGTTTGAATAGTAAAAAAATATTTTGGGAACCGGGCAGCAATTGCTTGTTGAGCTTCATTGGCGTCGCACTCTTGTACAGTATAACTTTACTGTGCTTTTTTTACCGCAACCGGTTGAAAAATTAAAGTGATTCCCGAAAAAAAATCGGGACAACGCCATTTAGTATAGTTGGAGTAGCCGGTCCTAAAAAATCCCGAAACGGCCCAATAAAATTTCCTGTTACACTAACTCTAAACTCAAAGCCCAATTCCTCATTGTACCAAAATTACTGATTTGTTACTAATAATATGATACAACTTGATGCTGAGTGCATGAAACAACATTTTGGCATTAGCATTTCTTTCAATATAATAGATGGCCTGGTCCAGTTCGTTTACAATGGCTTCCTGTTGTTCCAAACCGCAGAGGTTATTAAACCTTTTGGCAAAATCGGTCAGGTTTCCCTTTTCAGCATGTTCATTTTGCTGGTTATCTTCACCGAGTATGCTGATTTTTATGGCTGTTTCCAGTATATGAATAAAGTAAATTAAAAATTGCTTTTGCTTTTCCCGTCCTGTTTTACTGATATCATCAATCCATTTAACCTGTGCCACGGGCCCTGTTTTCATAATACTGTTTAGCCAGTCCCTCAACAAAACTTCCCAGTCTTCGTCGCTATGGGCTAATTGCTGCAAAGCTTCATGATAGTTGCCATCGCTGATAGCTGCTATCTGCGCTGCTTTTTTTATGGGCACTCCTTCATTCAGTTCAAGGGCAGCCTCTATGTTCAAATTGCTTAGCTGAGGAATTTTTATCAACTGTGTGCGGCTAAGTATGGTGGGCAGTATGAGTGCATCATTTTCTGCCACAAAAATAAAAAGCGTGTCTGCTGGTGGTTCTTCTATCAATTTTAGCAGCTTGTTGCCTTCTTTTCCCAGTAATTCAGGCATCCACATAATAAGAATTTTGTATCCTGCCTCAAAACTCTTAAGACTCATTTTGCGGGTAATATCATTGCATTCGCTGGAAGTTATATTCCCTTGCTTGTTTTCTGCCTCTATAAATTGTAACCAATCGTAATTGTTTCCATAAGGTTGTTTCTCTAAAAACTCCCTCCACTCGGTAATAAAATCTGTACTGATGGGTTTTTCGCCTGCTTTTTTGGTAATAACGGGAAAAGAAAAATGGATATCCGGATGAATGAGTTTGGCAGCTTTCTGGCAGGAAGGACATTCTCCGCAGGAGTCTGCTTTTAGTTCGTTGCTGCTTGGATCGTTTCTGGTTTCTGGTTTCTGGTTGTTGGTTTCTGGTTGGGTACCTGCTACAGGCTCGGGTTCCCCAAATAGTGAAGGACTAAAAAGGGAGGCTTCTACGCCGGGCTGCTCATTATCAGTTATCAATTTTCCATTATCCTTTAGTCCTTTTCCATTTACCCGCTCGCAAACCATATATTGAGCCATCGCTCTTGCCAGCGATAATGCCCCGCTACCTTCTTTACCCAAAAACAGCAGTGCATGGCTCAGCCGGTTTTGCTGTACCATATGCACCAAATGTTCTTTGGTTTCTTTTTGGCCTATTACCTGTGAAAATAACATGGCTGCAAATTAAAATAAAAAAGCCGCCATAAATGAGTGGCGGCTTTTTTAAATTATTTTTTTATCAGAGTTTACTAATAATGGCTTCATCCATTGGTTTTACCTTGCTGGGAAAGTGGGCAACCATATTACCTTTTTCATCTATCAGGAATTTATTGAAGTTCCAACCTATTTCTGCATCCAACACACCATTGGCCGCTTTGCTGGTAAGCCATTGATATATCGGAGCCATATCAGATCCTTTTACAGAAACTTTTGCCGCCATGGGAAAACTCACCCCATAATTTTTTTCGCAAAAGGCTTTTATTTCTGTGGCAGTGCCTGGTTCCTGTCCGCCAAAGTTGTTGGCAGGGAAACCTACAATCACCAGTTTATCTTTAAATTTTTCATATAGGGCCTGTAAGTCTTTATACTGCGGGGTGTAACCACATTCAGAAGCAGTATTTACGATCAATATTTTTTTGCCTTTAAAGTCTGCAAAATTGATGGTGCCAGCGTCTAATGATTCTACTTTAAAGTCGTAGATGTTTTTTGTAGTGGATATTGCATCTGAAGCCAGCTCTGCCGACTGGCTGTTTCCTTGTTTGGGCTGTGCTACACAACCAAACAGTAATAATGCCATTGCACTTAATTTTATCATAGTTTTTATTTTTATAACGTTTTTAAATGGGTGTTTGTTTAGATGACAAAAATAAAAATATTATTCTTGCCAGCATTCACCGTTTGATGATAAAATGACAAACAGTTTTAGATTAGTAAAATGATGGCTATTGATAATTTTTTCTTTGTTCAACAGAAAACCGGTTTATTTTATTGCTGTTTATTGTTTTTCATAACTGCCAATATCCGGTAATCCCACTGCCCGGTTGTTATTGTCAAGGTCTTTGTTAAAAGTAGTGGGTGTTCCTTTGTTAATGCCTGGTGCGGTAGAATTTTTAGTTTGCCTAAAATCATAATACCGGGTACTCACATCAATGCTGTCAAACATGGGATCCAGGTTTTTTAATACAGCTATAAAGTTGGTATTTGAAGGATCGTTTGTGGCCTTATACAAACAATGGCTGAGGGTAACATTAAAGGGAGTGCTACCTTGTTTGCTTACCAGCACTTCATTTTCTATAAAACCATTATCTCCCCAAAAAATACAGTTTGTAAAAATGGCCTGCAGGTTATTTACGGCAGGGTTGCTGCCCGCAACAGCAAAGTTGGCAACAGATACCACCGGGGTTTTATGTAAAAGAAAATTGCTGGAGTAAGAAGCGGCCGTGCAATGGGTAAATACATAACTGCCGCCCAGTTCTATATTTATATTATTGGCACAATTACTAATAAGTGTATTGCTGGCCTGCACACTGGTATTGCTGCAAAAAATTCCGGCATTGAATGCATTATCAATAACACATTGTTGTATTACTAATTTAGGATTAGCGTTTGGGGAGGGGTCTAAAACTACCACAGCCTGGTAAGCATTTTTTATTTCAGCAAACTGCAACAGGTTGTTTTTACTACTGCCCCTAAAAAAAATACCGGGCCAGCTTGCCGGGAAATTTTTATAAGGTTCATCCAGCCGGTCGCCACTAAAAATCACTTTATTATTAAAAGTTCCATTTGCTATAAGTGTACCGTCTATTATAACAGGCGCATCGGCATGAGCATATATTTTTACGCCTGGGTCAATGGTTAAAGTTGCATCAGGTGTCACTCCCAATACTCCAAGAATCACATACGGCAAATCGTTGGGCCAGGTTGTGTTGCTGCTGATGATTACATTATCAAGGAAATGGGCATTCTGACCATATGCTACTAACTGCACCCAGCGTTGGTTGTTGTTGTATAATACAGAAATACTATCGCTGATAATAAAAGGAAGGTTAGCAGCAGTTGGGTTTACCGTTACTGAAACAAAAATATAAATGCTGTCGTTAGCGGCTATTGCTACATTGGTCAATTCACTGGAAGCAATCCCATTAATATTTATTTTAAAAGCAGATGTATTTCCCCCCATTAATTTTATAGCAGACAATCTTAATGGCTGATCATTTTCGTTTACAATTTTAAAGGATTGTGTAACCGATCCTGTAGTTGTAAAAACGGTATCAAATTTTAAGGAGTCTGTGCTTATGCGCAGCCTTGCATCCGGAGAGGTAATAAAAGCATCTTTTTTGCAGGAGTTGGTTGATATAATAAACAAGAGCCCGGCAAAAAATAAAAGGAAGAAATTTTTCATCAAAACAAATCTACAATAAACTATTTACTTGCAGATGCCAGGGTGGCAAAACTGATGTTGATGCCGGGTATCTGTTGCAAACATTGAGCACAGGCTTCCAGCGTGGCCCCGGTTGTAATCACATCATCTACCAATAAAACATTTTTACCATGTAGTTTTGCGGGATCTTTTATTGCAAAACTACCTTCTACATTTTCCCATCTTTCTGCCCGGTGTTTTTTGGTTTGGGTGTCTGTATACCTCTGCCTGATTACATTATTATTCATCACAGGTATCTGCATGGTATCAGACATACCATTGCAAATAACCGTACTCTGGTTAAAGCCTCTTTTAAATTCTTTGTCGGCATATAATGGCAGCGGAACCAGGTACTCTATATTGCTAAACCGGTTGCTTTGCAATAAAGTTTTTCCCATGAGTGCACCCAGGTATTGGCCCACATCTTTATTGCCTTTGTATTTTAACTGGTGTATCAGGTGCTGCACCAGGTGCCCTTTTGAAAAATAAAAAGTACTGGCAGCTTCCTTAATGGTTACCCTTCCTCTAAAAATATTTTCTATGGGATTGTTTTCAATACTTTCATAGCCAGTGTATGGCAAGCTGCTGTTGCAACGCAAACAAAGCATACT
>Ga0335397_10006600_pt1 | contig 14938 bp, 18 predicted proteins | sample MAT04_FD_205740 | JGI IMG/M metagenome (GOLD analysis project Ga0335397, IMG submission 205740) | Freshwater microbial communities from Lake Fryxell liftoff mats and glacier meltwater in Antarctica - MAT-04 (spades assembly) (version 2) ...
GCTCCGCGACCTGCTCGGCGTCGAGAACCTGACGCTGTTCCCGCACCTCATCGGCGACCCGTACAGCAAGGCTGTCGAGCAGATGGATCGCTTCGCCAATGAAGTAGTGCCCCTGGTCTCATGAACCTCGATCGCGACGAGCGATGGGACGAAGTCGGGCACGCAATCCGGTCGCTGCGCTTGGCGCAGTCACTCACGCTTGTTGAACTGGCAGCTCGCGCCGAGCTCTCCCAACCGTTCTTGTCGCAGGTGGAGACCGGTCGCGCCAAGCCATCGATGACATCGCTGTATCGCATCGCCACGGCGCTGGACACCACTCCCCAAGCGTTGTTCGGTGCCGCCGATAGCGCTGCACAGCCGATGCTCGCACGCGCGACAGACGCATCCGTTCTCGCCATTGCCACCGACGGCGAGTCACTACGTCGGCTCCTGCTCCCCGGAGGCGCACCATTCCACGTGGTGGAGTTGGTGGGTCTCTCCACCGATTTTCTCGATCCGTGGCAGCACCACGGCTTCGAAGCGCTCTACGTGCTGGCCGGCCCCATCGACGTCGAGGTCGACGACATCTGCAGCACGCTGGCCACGGGCGACTTCCTCTCGTATCCCGCGCAGCTTCCGCACCGGTACCGCTCTGCACTCGGCAGCCGAGCGCGGGTGTTGCTCATCGAGTCTCACCACGCCACGGAAAGTCAGGTGCACGGCGTTCCTGAAACGCCATGACCCCTTCCGCCATCTCGCCTGAGGCGGCCACCTCATCGGCCCAACGCTGGGCCATCTCCGGCGAGACGGAACCGTGCTCGACGACTGCGGCGATCATCTCTTTGGTTGCAGCCTGCGTGAGCAGCGAGCGTTGTGCGAGCGTCGTGGACAGTTCGTAGAGCCGGGTCTCGACCGCGTCGGCGGCGAGCACCTCATCGACAAGGCCGATGCGATGTGCTTCCGGTGCGCCGATCAAGTCGCCGGTGAACAAAAGTCTCTTCGCCGCCGGCCCTAGAAGTGCCACGGCGCGCTCCAGCGAGGCGGGCGGGTAGACGATGCCCAGCTTGGCAGGTGTGATGCCGAACCGCGAGTCGTCGGTGACCAGGCGGAAGTCGCAGTCGATCGCCAGCGCACAACCGCCACCGATGCAGTCGCCCTGGACAACAGCGATCGTTGGCTTGGCCAACCCGGCCAACGCGTTCTCGGCAGCCATGTTGGCGTCCATGAACGTCGGCTCTCCGTTCTCCCGCGGCGCGAGGAGATCCGCGATGTCGGCCCCGGCGCAGAAGTGTTCACCGGCGCCGCGCAGCACGACGACGCGCACCGCCGAGTTGACTGCCAACTCGCCGCACGCGGCCTGCAAGGCGACCCACATCCGATAGCTGACGGCGTTGCGCTTCGCGGCGCGGTCCAGAGTGATGGTGCCGACCGCACCGTCGATCGTCACCGTCACGCCAACGTCGAGGTCGAGGCCAGGGGTCACCCGCGAACCTGCGCCTCGAACCCGGCAAGCCGAGCGAGAAAGCGAGGTGGATCGACGAGGTGCAGATAATGGCCCATATCGCGCCACACCTCGACCGTCGCGGTCGGCACCAGATGCTGCAACCACGGTGCATAATCCGGGCCCGGGTCAATGCCGTGCAGCGACAGGTAGGGCACGGTGATGCCCGCCGCCAGCGCCTCGACTGTTGCGTCCAGCTCCTCCGGGGTCGACTCGAACACAGAAGCCCACGTGGCCAACACCACGGCCTGATCGGCCCGGCGGTGCAGCCGGAGCCTGGCCTGCTCCTCGGCCGACAGCGGGCCATCCATCGCGCCGAACATCAGGTCCAGCGCCTGGTTGAAGGACTCCTGGGTGCCGTTGAGCATCGGTTCGAGCTGGCTGAGCGCCTCCTTGAAGCCCGACAGCCGCAACGGCTGATCGATATTGACGACGGCCCTGCACGGTGCGATCGCCGCGTAGGCGCTGGCCACCACACCCCCCAGCGAGTGGCCCACGACCACTGCGTCGGTGACACCGAGAGCAGCTGCAGTCTCCACCACATCGGAGGCGTAGCTGATCGGGTCGTAGCCATCGTCGGCATCGCTTTCTCCGTGCCCACGCAGGTCAATCGCCAGTACAAGGTGGTTGGCAGCCAGGTCGTGGAGCAGCGGATGCCACATATGGCGACTGTCGGTGATGCCATGAATCAGGATCAGTGCGGGGTCGTCGGTGTGGCCGGTCAGTTCGTGCGCAAGCAGCATGAGCGGAGGCTAGCCAGTGGCCAACCCACCGCCGATCTCGGGTGACGCCGCAGTCGGCGCCACTAGGCTCTCCGGTCCACCGCAGAAACGGGAGAGTCCTGATGAATCGTTCCATCGTATTGTTCGCCACGGTTGCCCTCCTCGGGCTGGCCGCGTGCGGCGACAGCAGCACATCGAGCGCCTCTACCACGAACTCCGCAGCGGGCAGCGCAGCGAGTGACCCGGCGGCGAACATCGTTGTTGCCGAGACCGGTGGCGACGACACCGTTGTCGAGGAGACCGTGGTTGACGAGTCGGTCGTCGGCGACACCGCCGATCCCAATGCCCCTGGCTTCGGCACCGAGTTCTGCGACATCAGCGACGAACTCAACGCGAACGCATTCGACCCCTTCCAGGCGGCACCAGCCGAGGTCGAAGAGTTCTTCTCGGTCAGCTTCCCCAAACTGTTCGACCGGCTCAGCAAGGCCGCTCCGGCGGAACTCGACGACGACATCACGAAAGTCGGCGACGCCTACGCAGTACTCATCACCGACCTGAAGAGCAATGGGTGGGACATGAACGCGTCATTCGCCAACCCGAAGGTCCAGGAAGTGATGACCGGTGACGACTTGTCGACCGCTGGCTCGAAGCTCGACGCATACTGCGGCATCTGACCCGGCACGGCTACGCTTCTCGTAGATTCTGACTACGAACATCGGAGCACCTCATGGCAAGTCTTTCGGATGACGCACAACGTCACCTGTGGATGCACTTCACTCGCCTCGGGGCGTTCGCCGGCAACAGCGTGCCGGTGATCGCCCGCGGCGAAGGCTGCTACGTCTACGACACTGACGGTAAGCGTTACCTCGACGGGCTATCGGGGCTGTTCACGGTACAGGTCGGGCACGGCCGCAAGGAGATCGCCGAGGTCGCTCGCGAACAGATGGAGAAGCTGGCGTACTTCCCCGTGTGGTCGTTCGCACATGAGCCGGCAATCACGCTGGCCAAACGGCTGGCCGACTACGCCCCCGGCGACTTGAACCGCGTGTTCTTCACCCCCACCGGCGGCGATGCAGTGGAGACGGCCATCAAGCTGGCCCGCCAGTATTGGAAGCTGCGCGGCCAGCACGGCCGCACGAAAGTGATCTCGCGGTACCTCGCGTACCACGGCACCAGCATCGGTGCGCTGAGCCTGACCGGTGTGCCGTCCATCAAGACCCCCTTCGAGCCGTTGATGCCCGGTGCGATCAAGGTGCAGACGCCGTACCGCTACCGCTGCAACGACTGCACGCATGACGCTGCCGGCGACATCTGCACGCTGCGCTGCGCCGACGACCTCGCGCTGCGCATCGAGATGGAGGGACCCGACAGCATCGCCGCCGTGTTCATGGAGCCGGTACAGAACACCGGCGGCGCCTTCACCCCGCCCGACGGCTACTGGAAGCGCGTGCGCGAGATCTGCGACCAGTACGACATCTTGCTGGTCAGCGACGAAGTGATCGCCGCGTTCGGGCGTTTCGGCCACATGTTCGGCAGCCAGCGGTACGGCTACCAGCCCGACATGATCACGTTCGCCAAAGGCGTCACCTCCGGGTACGCCCCCCTCGGTGGCGTGATGATCAGTGACCGTCTCGCCGAACCGTTTCTCGACGACACAGCCACATTCATGCAGGGTCAGACCTTCGGCGCCCACCCGGTCGCGTGTGCAGTGGCCAACGCCAACCTCGACATCTTCGAGCGGGAAGACACGTGCGGCCACGTGCTGGCCAACGAGGGTCGCTTCAAGCAGCTCATCGAAGGCTTGCTCGACATCCCGCTGGTCGGCGATGTTCGCGGCGATGGTTACTTCCTGGCCATCGAACTGGTCCCCGACAAAGCCACCCGCGGCGTGTTCACCGACGAACAGGCAGAGTGGCTACTGAGCGGCTACCTCTCTCCACGGCTCTACGAAGCCGGTCTCATCTGTCGCGCCGATGACCGCGGAGAGCCGGTGATCACGCTCTCGCCACCACTGATCGCCGGTGAGGAAGAGTTCGCCTTCATCGAGCAAACGCTGCGCACCGCGCTCACCGACGCCAGCCGAGAGTTCGCAATTCGACAGGGCCAGCCGGTCACGGTTCGATGAGCAGCGCCCGACTGGACGACACCGACCGGACCATCATCGAGTTGCTCCAGGCGGACGGGCGCATGGCCTTCACCAAGGTCGCGGCCGAAGTGGGCCTCACCGAAGGCGCAATACGCCAGCGCGTTCAGCGGCTCACCGACGCCGGCGTGATGCAGATCGTCGCCGTCACCGACCCGTTGTCGTTGGGCATGCGGCGAGTTGCGATGATCGGCGCTCGCGTGATCGGCGACGCGGACACGACGGCTGCATCCCTGGCGGCCATGGACGAAGTCGAGTACCTCGTCGCCACCGCGGGCCGCTACGACCTCATGTTCGAGGTGGTTACCGACGACGACGCACATCTCCTGAGGTTGCTCTCGCGCTTGCGCGAAAGAGATGACATCCTTGCAGCAGAGGCGTTCGTCTGCCTCAAGTTGTTCAAACAGACATTCAGTTGGGGAGCCCGATGACCAGCCAGCATTCTTTGACAATCCTGCCCGAGGTGGCAGCGGCACGTGCCGCCGGTCGGCCGGTGGTCGCCCTCGAGAGCACCATCATCAGCCACGGTATGCCGTACCCGCAGAACATCGAGATGGCTGTCGAGGTCGAAGACATCGTCCGTGCCAACGGTGCGACTCCTGCCACCATTGCGGTGATCGACGGTGACTGTTGTGTTGGCCTGTCGCCGGCCCAGCTGGAACGCCTGGCCACCGAGCACGGTGTGCACAAGGCAACGACTCGCGACCTGCCGTGGCTGGTTGCCACCCGCTCCACGGGCGCCACCACGGTTGCAGCAACCATGCGGATCGCTGCATTGGCGGGGATCCGTGTCGTTGCAACCGGCGGCATCGGCGGCGTGCATCGTGGTGCGGCCACCAGCATGGACATCTCCGCCGACCTCACCGAGATGGCGCTCACCCCCGTCGCAGTCATCTCCGCCGGCATCAAGAGCATCCTCGACATCCGACTCACGCTCGAGCGACTCGAGACGCTGGGCGTACCCGTCGTCGTGAACGGCAGCGACGACTTCCCATCGTTCTACAGCCGAAACAGCGGTCTGCCGGCACCACGTCGTGTGGATGGACCAGCTGCCTTGGCTGCCGTACTTCACGCCAATTGGAACGTGCTGGGCATGTCCAGCGGCATCAGCATCGCCAACCCGATTCCGATGGCCGACGAGATCCCCGCTGCGGAGATCAGCACGTTCATCGAGGAAGCACTCACCGAACTCGAGCTGCAGGGCGTCAGCGGCCAGGACGTCACTCCGTTCCTGCTCAAGCGCATCGTCGAGCGAACGGACGGACGCAGCCTTGTCGCCAACCTGGCGTTGGTGCGCAACAACGCAGCCACGGCCGCAGCAATCGCAGCGGAGTACGCGAAACTGCAGGCATGAGACGCTTCGCCGCCTTCGCCTGTTCCCTCGTCATCATCGCCGCCTGCTCGGACAGCGGCGACAGTTCCTCGGAAACGTCCGTTGTCGCAACTGTTGCGACAACGGAGCCGACGGCCACCGAGCCTGCGGCCGTAACCACCGCCCCTGCGACGACGACCACCGAACCGCTCGCACGGTACGCAGCGACCATCGACGAGTTGCTCGCCATCGAGCGGCCCATCGTGCTGGCACACACCGCTGGCGAGGACCAGTTCCCCGCCAGCACGCTGTTCGCGTTCGGCGAGAGCGTGAAGGCAGGGGTCGATGTGCTCGATCTGAACCTGAACATCACCGCCGACGACGTTTTGGTCGTACAGCACGACGACACGGTGGATCGCAACACCGACGGTGCAGGTGCTGTGGCCTCGATGTCCATGGATCAGATCCGCCGGCTCGACGCCGCCTACTGGTTCAGCACCGACTGCGCCGACTGTCGGGATCTGCCCGACAGCGCCTACCTCTACAGGGGCGTTCGCACAGGCTCGCAGCCTGCGCCGGAGGGCTACACCGCCGACGACTTCGCGCTCCCCACGCTGCGCGAGCTGGTGGAGCGGTTCCCCGACCTACCGCTCAACATCGAGATCAAGGGAGACGGCGAGATCGCCCGTAGGGCCGCGGACGTGCTCGCCACAGAGCTCGTCGAGCTCGGCCGCGCCGACGCCAGCGTCGTGGCCTCGTTCGACGACGAGGTCGTCAGCTACTTCCACTCGATCGCCCCCGACATCGAGGTGTCGCCCGGGCTGAACGTGCTCACCGCCTATGTGCTCGACGAAACGCCAGTTCCCGACGGCATGCGCATTCTTCAACTGCCCCCCGAGTTCAGTGGGCTGACGGTCATCACGCCCGAATTGGTCGCACGCGCCAAGGTGGACGGCCTCCCGATCTGGGTGTGGCCCAACGACCGCCGTCTGGAGAACTACGACGCGTACCTGGCGTTCCTGCAGCAGGGCATCGATGGTCTCAACATCAACTTCCCCGAGCAAGGCGTCCAGGCGGTGCGCGACTTCACCACGCCGGGTGCGCTGATGGCAGCCACCCCTACGGCTGCGTGTTCGGTCGAGAGCGCCGCGCTGGATCCTGACTCGACGGTGCCGTTCGACGCATCCGGCCTTGCGGGCACCTACATCCGCCATCTCCCTCCCGCCTATGACGGCACCACTCCCCTGCCGATCGTTTTCGACCTGCACGGCTGGTCAGAACCCGCCGCCGTTCACGTGCTGTTGTCCGGCCTGGCCACCTTTGGCGATGCACACCGCTTCATCACGATCACGCCCGACATCACCCGACCAGTGGCGCTCTGGGACGTCGCACTCGACGGCGACGACATGTCGTGGCTCACTGCGCTGCTCGATGAAACCGAGGCGACCCTGTGCATGGACACCAACCGTGTCTTCTTCACCGGCATGTCCAATGGAGCGATGATGACCTCCTCCGTGGTCTGTGCGCTGGCGGGTCGCGTGGCTGCCGCCGCTCCGGTGGCTGGTATCAGGAACCCAGCGGGCTGCGAGTCCGCAAGACCTGTGCCCGTGGTGGCCTTCCACGGCACCGATGACCAGTACCTCGCCTACGAAGGTGGATTCGGAACGAAGGTCGCCGACCTGCCGAACCCCAGCGGTGACGGCACCCTGGGAACAGCGGTGACGGCTGCGGATTCCACAGCAGAGTCTGTTCCGGAGATGACCGCTGCCTGGGCCGGCCGTAACGGATGCGGGGCCGCCGAACCATCCGAATCGCAGGTCACCGATGACGTTGCACTCCTCGCCTGGACCTGCCCGGCGGGTGGCGAAGCGTTGCTGTACCGAGTCGATGGGGGTGGGCACGCCTGGCCCGGCAGCAGGTTCTCGGCCAGCGTCGCCGATATCGTCGGCCCGACCACGATGACCATCTCGGCCAACGAGATCATGTGGCGGTTCTTCCGTTCGCACCCCCTCGACAAGGGGTGACGGTCATCCCGCGTCTGGCGAAGCAGCCGCGGCGAGGCGCTCCAACGTCTGTTCGATGCCCTGTCGGTTGTGTGACACCCGATCAGGCACCCCCACGACCAGGCCGGTGAGCTTGGCAACGATCGGCGAGCGATGGTCGGTCCAGTACTCGGTGACTTCGGTGCCTCCCTCGGCGGGCGAGAGGCGGTAGCCCCACTGCGCAACCTTGAGGCCGGCCGAGGTGACCTCGAACGAGAACTCGCGTCCCGGGTCAGCCGTCACGACGGTTGCGAGTGTGCTCCACTTGCGCCGGCCGCGGGAGTTCCTACCCTTGAACTTCGCGCCAACAGCCGGCCCTGTAGCGCCGTGCAACCACTTGCCACCGTCGTTCTCCGGCGACCACTCCCCCATTCGAGGAAGATCGCTGACCAACGCATACAGCCGCTCGGGGCTTGCGGCAATGACTTTGGTCAGCTCGACGTCGCTCATGGTGCTATCTGAACAGATCGCGGCTCTGGTCGCGCAAAATCGGGGCGATCGTTGCCGTGTCATCCTGCTCCCATGCGTGGCCGCGAATCACTGCCACCGGCACTCGTGACAGGTTGCCCTTCACCAGTTCAGCCGCACCGGCCAGCTCGTCAGCGGTGCACAGGGCCTGCACCATGAACTCGTGGCCGTGCGGGTCGACCTGGCCGATGTAGCTGAGGATGGGTTGCATGCCGGCAATGCCGATGGCGACGTCGGTCTGCCCTTCGCGCCAGGCGCGGCCGAACGTGTCCGAGATGATCACGGCTGCATTCACACCTCCCGAGGCAAAGCCGGCGCGGATGCGACGCGCCGAGTCGTCGGAATCCAGCGGCAGTAACACCACCCGACCGTGTGCACCGGACGACGATTGGTCGATGCCGCTGTTGGCGCACACGAAGCCGTGATGCGTCTCGGTGATCAGGATCGGGCCCAACTGACGCACCACACGCTTCGACTCACGAAGTACCAGCTCGGTGACCGCCGGGTCCTTGCCCCACTGCGCCGACCACTCGCACGCGAACTGCGATGGCTCGATGTCGGCGAGCTCGACGGTGCGACCCTCCGCCTTCGACACGATCTTCGAGGTCACCACGACAACGTCGCCGTCCGCTATCGGCTGCCCTTCATCGGCCGCAGCGCGCAGGATCGAGCCGGCCAGATCGGCCCCTGGCTCGATCTCCGGCAAACCACCGACGCCGAAGATCTGTAGCGACGTCACGCGGCGAGACCGGCGAGGAAGTCGAGAATCGCTGCGTTGACCGGCTCGGGGTTGGTCAGGTTGGCGGCGTGGGCACCACTGACCTTGACGACGCCGCCGCACCCAACGAGCGCCGCCGCCATCGCCTCTGCGTCGGCCATCGTGATCGCAGTGTCTTCGGTGCCATGCACGACGAGGGCGGGGCAGGTGATCTCGCCGAGGCGCAAGCTCACGTCGTCGCGAGTGAGCAGGCACCGAGCTGGCTCGGTGAGCGCTTCCTTCGGCATTGCCTTCCACTTGGCAATCCACTTCGGGTTCTCGTCGGCGTCGTCGATGATCACTGTGGCCACCGCGTTGGCGAGATCGTCCACCGGGCCGACGGCCAGCCACATGTCGACCATTCCCTGGTTACCAGCCAACTGCTCCGGGCTGTCGAGGTGGGCGCCAGAATCCAGCAGGATCAGCGCCGTGACGCGCTCGGGGGCAGTGAGCGCCACTCGCAGCGACAGGTAGCCGCCCTGGCTCATGCCGCCGACAACCGCAGTCTCCAGGCCGAGGTGGTCCATCAGGCCCAGGCAGTCGCTGGCCGAGTCCCAGTAGGTGAACGGCTGACCGTCGAACTCGGTCAGGCCGAACCCGCGCTCATCCCATGTGATCACCCGGTACTGATCGCGCAGCGCCGCAACCTGTGGCGCAAACATCTCGTGGTCCATCAGGAACCCATGACCCAGCACGACGACTGGGCCGTCACCGCCGGTGTCCTCGAAGTAGATGCTCTGGCCGTTGATCGCTGCGTGAGGCATGGTGAGAACGTAGCACCGCCGCCATTTCGCCGTTCCTGTCGCGGCCGTGACTACGAACGATGTGACCAAGGCCGCGACGGGAACGCTGGACTCGGCTGCACCCCTCGCTGTTCCTGCCGTGGCTCGCCCACCAACCCTGGTGATCACGGCCGCGACAGGTTCGAGGAAGATGGATGGGGCGGGCGCGTTTCCGTAGAGTGGCGGGATGGTCTCCGAGATCTTTGACCCTGCTGCCTGGCGGCAGGTGCCCGGCTTTGCATTCGACGACATCACGTACCACCGCAGCGTCGAGCACGGCACCGTCCGTATCGCGTTCAACCGCCCCGAGGTGCGCAACGCCTTCCGGCCGCGAACCGTCGACCAGCTGTACACCGCGCTCGATCATGCACGCATGAGCACCGACGTCGGCTGCGTGCTCCTCACCGGCAACGGCCCCTCGCCGAAGGATGGTGGCTGGGCGTTCTGCAGCGGTGGCGACCAACGCATCCGCGGCAAGGACGGCTACAAATATGCGGACGGAGACACCGCTGCATCCATCGAACCGGGGCGCGCCGGCCGGCTGCACATCCTGGAAGTGCAACGACTGATTCGCTTCATGCCCAAGGTCGTCATCTGTGTGGTCCCCGGTTGGGCGGCCGGTGGCGGGCACAGCCTGCACGTGGTGGCCGATCTCACTCTCGCCAGCACCGAGCACGCGCGGTTCAAGCAGACCGACGCCGACGTCGCCAGCTTCGACGGCGGTTTCGGAAGTGCCTATCTCGCCCGCCAGGTGGGTCAGAAGTTCGCCCGCGAGATCTTCTTCCTGGGCCGCGAGTACACCGCCGACGATGCGTGCCGCATGGGAATGGTCAATGCCTCCGTGCCGCACGCCGAGCTGGAAGGGACCGCACTGCAGTGGGCCAAGGAGATCAACGGCAAGAGCCCGACGGCGCAACGGATGTTGAAGTACAGCTTCAACATGATCGACGACGGGTTGGTCGGCCAGCAGATCTTCGCCGGCGAGGCCACCCGCCTTGCCTACGGCACCGACGAGGCGGAGGAGGGTCGCAACTCGTTCCTCGACAAGCGCGACCCCGACTGGAGCCCGTATCCCTGGCACTTCTGAAGATGCGCCGACAGTGATCATCATCGAAGACCCCGACGACGTGCGCGTTGCGCCGTTTCGACTGAATGAACGCGGACTGACCAGTCGTGCGCAGCGACGCGACGATGGTGGCGACGGGTTGTTCATGGCCGAGGGCGACCTGGTCGTCGAGCGCGCACTGGACGCCAGGTGTGTGCCGGTGATGGCCCTCGTCGATGCGAAGTATCCCTCAGGGATCGTCGAGCGACTGGCCGCACTGGTTCCCGTCTACTCCGGTGGCGAGCGCCTGCGGGCAGCCATCACCAAGCTGGGAATGCCCTACAGCGTGGTCGCCCTCTTCCAACGGCCGCCGCGGGCCACCGTTGCAGACCTGCTCTCGGCGGCACAGCGGCTGGTCATCGTCGAGGCCGTCGACAACCCAGTCAACATCGGCAGCATCGCCCGCAATGCACTTGCACTCGGTTGGGATGGGCTACTTCTCGACAACACCAGCGCCGACCCACTGGCTCGCCGCGCGCTGCGGGTCAGCATGGGCCACTCGTTGCATCTGCCTCATGCTCGCACGGGCGAGCTCGCCGCCACAGTGAGCATGTTGCGCTCAGCGGGCGTCGTCGTATGTGCGCTGACTCCGGCGGCGGATGCGCTGCCGCTCGACGAAGTGCCGCACGCTGGGCGAATGGCCTTCATCGTCGGCTCGGAGCGCGGTGGCCTCTCACCGGAGACAATCAGTGCGGCCACCCATAGGGTCGGTATCCCGATGCAGGATGGCGTGGACTCCCTGAACGTCGCCGCCGCAACCGCGATTGCGTGCTGGCACCTGCGCTCAGCGGGTACGAGCGCTGCTGATCGGTAGTCCGGTGTCGTTGCGCAGGTGTTCCGCGGACGGCACGAAATACGCCATCAGCGTCTCGCGTACCTGCGGCGATGACGGAACCTGCTCGACGGCGGCGGCCATGTGGAGCAGCCAGTGATCGCGCTCGGCCGGCCCGACGTGAAACGGCATGTGCCGCATACGCAGCTTCGGGTGGCCACGCTCGTCCATGTAGGTGGTCGGCCCACCCCAGTACTGCGCCAGGAACAGCGTCAACCGATGGCGAGCACCGTCGATGTCGTCCAACGCATACAGCGGAAGGAGCACCGGATCAGTGACGACACCATCGTAGAACGCGCCGACGAGAGCTTCGAAGAACGGCATCCCACCGGCGGCCTCGTACAGCGAAACTTCCACCGGCCCCGTCGCGTCAGGCTCGGGCACCAGGGCATCACTCATGCCCGAATTGTAATTGTCGTTCTTCGAAACGGTCGTTGATCGAAACGGTCAGGCGCGACGAGGATCGAAGACGCGAACGTCGCCGAGATCGCTCAGTCGGACGACGAAGGGCGTGCTGCCGTCGCATCCGTCGAGGATCACCGCGTCGCCACTTGCCAGCAACACCATCGCCGAGGCCATCTCGCCTGCGATCTCGATCTCGATCACGTCACCGGTCCGCAAACGAATTGTCGTTGCTGCCGTTGTGCTGTGCGTCATTGTGGTGCTCATGCCCCGTGCTCCTGCTGCTCGTCATCGGCGGCGAGGGTCCCGTCTCCCCCGCCGCCGTTGAGTAGATCGGCACTGAGTGTGAGCAGCTTTACGAAAACTTTGGAGTTTCGTGAGGCGGAAAGATGTCCGGTAGATCGGCGCTGACCGTATTGGGGAACTGCGGCGCCCGCTTCTCCAGGAAGCTGATCACGCCCTCGCGCGCATCCGCGGACCGGCCGCGAGCGAGGATGCCTCTCGAGTCCACCCTGTGCGCTTCCATCGGATGGTCGGCACCCAGCATCCGCCAGAGCATCTGGCGGGTCAACGCCACGCTCACGGCGGATGTGTTCGCGGCGATCTCGGTGGCAATTGCACGGGCCGCCGGCAGCAGTTCGTCGGCAGCATGCACACTGCGTACCAGGCGGCCGGCAAGCGCTTCAGCGGCAGGGAACACGCGACCCGAATAGCACCACTCCGCCGCCTGGCTGATGCCGACCAGCCGCGGCAGGAACCACGACGAGCAGGCTTCGGGCACGATGCCGCGACGGGCGAACACGAACCCGAACTTGGCGTGTTCGCTGGCCAGGCGGATGTCCATCGGCAGCGTCATCGTCACGCCCACCCCTACGGCTGCACCGTTGATGGCGCCGATCACCGGCTTCTTGCAGTCGAAGATCCGCAGCGACACCAGTCCGCCGCCATCGCGCGGGATACCGACGTCCGCCGGAATCTCGTCGCTGCCACCGCGGCTGAAGGTCTCGCCGCCACCGGACAGGTCGGCGCCGGCGCAGAACCCGCGACCGGCGCCGGTGACGATGACCACGCGTACATCGTCGTCGGCATCGACGCGGTCGAACACGTCGAGCATCTCGCGCATCATCGTGCCGGTGAATGCGTTCAGCTGGTCTGGCCGGTTGAGCGTGATGGTGGCGATGTGGTCGGCAACCTCGTAGATGATCTGCGTGTAGTCCATGGGCCTGGACCCTACGCACCGAACAACACAGGCAATCAACTCACACGTCGAGGAAGCGGCTGGCTGCGGTTGCCGAACCAATGGCGCCGACGAGCGCGCCGAGCACGATGAGACCGAGGCACACCATGTACGGATACCCGTCGGTGACCACGAACGCGCGCAGGCCCGAGTTGACGGGAAAGCCCGACACGCCACTGGTCCAGTTCGAGTTGGCCAACAACAACACGCCGCTGGCGAAGCCACCGCCGACAATGCCTTGCAGCAAACCCTCCAACATGAAGGGCAATCGAATGAACCAGTTGGTGGCACCCACCAACTTCATCACCTCGATCTCGCGCCGGCGGGCGAACATGGCCGTGCGGATGGTGTTCCAGATCAGCAGCGCCGACGCAAACAGCAGGACCACCGAGACGACCAGGATGCGCACACCGATGATGTCCTTCAGGCGGCTGAGAGTAGCCACCGCATCGTCAGGGGTTCGCACGTCGGTGACGTTGGGCAGCGCCGAGAACTCCGTCTTCAGTGAGCGCAACACCTCGCTGCTGCCCTGGTCGACGGGCTTCACCTTGAAGAACGAAGGGATCTGCGGGGTGAGCTGCTCGAGCGCGGACGGATCAGTGGCAAACAGTGTGCGCGCAACATCCAGAGAACACGCCTCATTGCAATAGGTAGCCCCTGCGACGACAGACTTCTGGCTCACCAGCGCCGCCTCGATCAACTGCACCTGCGAGTCGTCGGCGCCGTGCTTCACGTAGACGATCATCTCCACGCCGCCGGTCCAGAGCTTGAGCTGGTTGTCGAAGGCACGCTGGATGAGGAACGAACCGCCCACCATCAACAGCGACACTGCAGACGTGATGACTGCAGCAACCGTGAGTGTGAGGTTGCGCGAGAGGCTGGCCCACATCTCGCGGAACGTGTAGCGGATACGGGAGATCATTCGTACACCCCTCGGGCCTGGTCGCGCACGATGACGCCGCGGTCGAACTGGATGACGCGCTTGCGCATCATGTTCACGATCCGCTGGTCATGAGTGGCCATCACCACGGTGGTACCGGTCTTGTTGATTCGGTCGAGCAACCGCATGATGCCCTCGCCGGTGGCCGGGTCGAGGTTGCCGGTGGGCTCGTCGGCCAGCAGGATCAGCGGGCGATTGACGAAGGCACGCGCGATCGACACACGCTGCTGCTCGCCACCGGACAACTGGTGCGGGAAACGCTCTTGCTTGCCGCCGAGGCCGACCAGATCGAGCACGGCAGGCACCTGCTGGCGGATCACGTGCCGCGGGCGGCCGATGACCTCCAGGGCGAAGGCGACGTTCTCGAACACCGTCTTGTTGGCCAGCAGTTTGTAGTCCTGGAAGATGTTGCCGATGTTGCGCCGCAGGTGCGGCACCTTGGCGTCGGGCATGTCGTTGATGTTTCGCCCGGCCACCCACACGGCGCCCTTCTCGGGGCGCTCCTGACGGTTCATCAGCCGCAACATCGTGCTCTTACCGGACCCGGACGGGCCGACGAGGAACACGAACTCGCCCTTGGCGATGTCGAAGTTGGCGTTCTGCAGCGCCGTCACATCGTGGCTGTAGGTCTTGGTGACGTTCTCAAGTTTGATCATGGACGCATCTCCGCGCGTGAAATCAGTCGCCGTGCCGCCCGCAGGTGAGCCAACGGTAGC
>Ga0335397_10006601_pt1 | contig 14938 bp, 12 predicted proteins | sample MAT04_FD_205740 | JGI IMG/M metagenome (GOLD analysis project Ga0335397, IMG submission 205740) | Freshwater microbial communities from Lake Fryxell liftoff mats and glacier meltwater in Antarctica - MAT-04 (spades assembly) (version 2) ...
GAACAGTGATAAATGCGCCTTATCAAAAAATCCGAACAGTGCCTGTTTTTTTTGTGGTGGCAGTACAGTTGAAACTATTATGATGGTAAATTTTAGCAATAGGATGATGAACTTTCCTGACGATGCAGTAATTACATTAGAGGGTAAATTATTATTAGACACAACTTTTAATGAATTTTTTTATACCCTCAAAGATGCCGGATATGTTAGAAGTAATAAATAAACTGTTATGAAAAAACCGATAAAAAAATTTATTTACATTTCCCTTTTTGCAATCATTTCCTGTTCCAATGTTAGTAATTATTGTAAACATGGTTCATCATTGGCCTTAAATCAATTTGGTTATAAATCAAGTTCAGAAAAGGGCAGCGTAAACAATGATTATTTTTTTGGAAAAGAAATTTATTCGAAAGGTAACGGTGTACCGCAACCTTTAACCTGGAATGATTTAGCACCGGTTACTTATACAGTAAGATTTAATAAGCCCTACAACATGAATTATCAATATCCGGTATTTGGCCAGTCAATAAAAATATTGGAAGGCCAGGAATTCTACATTTCAGGTCATGTTATTCCGCTGGATGTAAACCAGGGCTTGTATGCCATTTCTAAAAATCCTTATGCTTCCTGCTATTTTTGTGGTAAAAGTGGTCCCGAATCTGTTGTTTCTCTAAAATTTAAAAACAAACCATCAAAATATAAATTGGACAAAGTAAAAACTTTTAAGGGCACGCTAAAACTTAACGACAGCAACCCAATGGATTTTATTTATTTATTTACTGACACAGAAGAGTTTCAAAAAACTTCCAATTAATTTATTTTTCTGAAATTTGTTTTTGCCATTAAGTCGTTAAAGCGTTTTACCAACTTATCCGCAAATTTATTTAGTTTGATGTATAATAATATCACCGAAAAACTTTTCTCCCTTTCTACATCCCATTAATGCAATTGCTGCCAAGTGTAGTTGCGAAATAAATAATTGATACAACCGAATGGATAGCGTTGCCAATTTATTCAGCATAATTAATTACAATTTTTACAGGTGCCTTTTACAATTACTTCAGTTTCCTTTATCGAATAGCCATTGGGTAGTGGCATCATGGGTACTGGTATAGTGTTTAAGCAAATGGTTTTGCCACAATTGTCGCACATAAAATGCAAATGATTGTTATAATAACCGGCGTCTTTGTTAGATCGAAGCAACGCATAGCGGGTAATGTTATCCATAGACGGAATGATATGGATAATACCTTTGCAAACAAATAAATCTAATGTGCGGTAAATAGTAACCCTGTCTATAGTATCATTGGTTATTCGGAGTATTTGACCTTGTGTAAGTGCAACTCTATTTTGTAGAAAAGTAAGTAATACTAGCTTGCGGGCATTGGTTATATGTACACCTAATTTTCTTAAATAAACTACCGTGTCAATTTTACCCATTTAAAAAAGATTTATGCCATTTGCAACCATGATGCAAATATAAGTTTATCTTCCGCATCCCAATAAATTTTTTAGATATCAAGTTTTTTTTACTTCTTGCTTTACTTCGGTTTTGTATTATTTGATTGATATGATAAATTTATTTATCACTAAAAAGGTTCAATAATTTTAATATAAATAAACTTTGTTATTTTATTCTAATGAAACACTCTTCGTGAAAAAGACCTCAAGTGCAGTTCCAACATTAACCTTAAATATCCGGCAATGGTGAAAAGTTAAAACAAGCTGATAATTGTTTTATCTTAGAAAATCCCGTAAATTGCAACCTCGTTTCAAATGTTGCATAACAATAACTCAATACGATCCTTTTTAGCATTGTTGATGCTGGTAATTTTTACTATTAGCATTACACCAAAGCGTTACCTGCACGATATTTTTGCTGCTCATAAAGACAGTATTTCAAATGTGTCGAGCGAGGCTAAGGTCAACATAAGCCAAGATGGTTACCACTGCGATTGCGATAATTTGGTTGCAACTTCACCATTTGTTGAGCATGATGAGTTTAATAATGCATCTTTAAATTTTCAATATAATTTATTTCTTTCTTACTACAGCAGTAATATTCCTCCGGCTACAATGCCATTTTTTGAATTAAGGGGTCCGCCCGTGTTAGGATAATTTTTTATTACCGCAGACATTTATCTGGCGGATTATTATTTATTACCTGACATTTTTCTGATTTTGAAATTTATAGTTCCAATATTTTTTTTTATTGCTTTTGCTAACATTACAGTTGCACAGCCCTGCACACTAAAATTGTACGGGCATGTGGTAGATATTGATACCAAACAAAATTTGATCTCTGCAAACATCAGCATTAAAGAGTTGAATAAACAAATTACTACAGATGATAAAGGTGATTTTGTATTTGATAGATTGTGCGCAGGCGACTACACCATCATTATTAGCCACGTAAACTGCGATGACGTTGAAAAGAAAATAACACTCACCAATAATTTTCATTTAGATGTATTGATGCCGCACAGCAGAAAATTACTGAACGAAGTAGTTGTAGATGCTCAAAAAGGTATTCAGAATACAGGTTTTAAAAAAGAACTTTCGGGTAGAGCGCTTGAAGAAACTAAAGGGCTTTCACTTGCAGAGGCTTTGAGCAGAATAAATGGTGTAACTATGCTGCAAACAGGCTCCACTATTGCAAAGCCCGTTATACATGGCTTGCATGGTAACCGTATACTCACTATAAACAATGGTGTAAGGCAGGAAGGGCAACAATGGGGTAATGAACACGCACCGGAAATAGATCCCTTCATAGCCAGTAAATTGGTTGTTATAAAGGGAGTGGATGAATTGCGGTATGGGTCTGATGCAATTGGGGGCGTAATATTAGTAGAGCCAAAAGCATTAAGGGACAAACCCGGTTATGCAGCAGAAGTAAATACAGCCTATTTTACCAACAACCGGCAATATGTAGTATCGGGTGTATTTGAAAATCAACTAAAAAAGCAACCGGCTTTTCGTTACCGTTTACAAGGCACTTATAAAAAAGGCGCAAATGCAACAACTCCTAACTATCGTTTAAATAATACCGGCAGCGAAGAAAAGAATTTCTCCATCACCGCAGGCTGGAAAAAAGAAAAATTTAATACGGAGCTTTTTTACAGCCAGTTTGCTACCAAAGTAGGCATTTTTATTGGCTCTCACATAGGTAACCTCACCGATTTGCAAATAGCTATTGCTGCACCAAAACCAGATGATGTTTTCTTAGGTCAAACGACTTCTAAAATACAACGACCTTACCAGGATGTGGTACATCATTTATTAAAATCGAAAACAACTTTTTACAAAGCGGAAAATAAATTTAGTGTTTTACTGGCAGGGCAATTTAACCACCGCCGTGAGTTTGATTTAGTAAGAAGCAGGAGCAACAAAAGCCCGCAACTGGATTTATCAATTTATACCCTCTCACAGGATATTACATGGGAGCATCCACGAAAAAATAATTTTAGTGGTGTGGTTGGCGTTGCTTTTATGCAGCAAAACAACAGTTACTCAGGCAGGTATTTTATACCTAATTATTTCTCCTATTCATTTGGCAGCTATGCAATTGAAAAATGGAGTAAACAAAAGTGGGAGTTGCAGGCAGGGCTTCGGTACGATAATAAAACCATCAACACAACAAGATTAAAGTTTAACGGCGATACTTTAAATTATGATTTTCATTTCTCCACCTTTGCCTCTTCTTTTAATGCCTTGTACAAGGCAGGTAATAACTGGAAACTAAATACCAATATTTCACTGGCCAGCAGGGCGCCGCATGTAAACGAATTATTAAGCGATGGCATTCACCACGGAACTGCTACTTACGAAAAAGGTGATATTAACCTACAACCAGAACAAGCCATCAACGTTAACGCAGGTATTAATTTTCAAAATACACATCAAACATTCAATTTTGATATCAATATATACAGCAACAATATCCGCAATTTTATTTACCAGCAGCCCAGGCCAGATATGCCTGTGCTAACCATTGCCGGTGCATTCCCTTTAATTGAATACAAACAAACCAATGCCGTTTTAAGCGGTGTTGATGTAGCAGCTTCCTATAAAATTACACCCCGTTTTGAATGGAATCCAAAGCTTTCCGTATTGTATGCATGGAACAAATCAACCAACGACTGGCTTATCTGGATGCCTGCCAATAGGGTAAGTAATGAACTGGTATATAATTTTACTGATAAAAAAACTTTTGCCAATAGTTACCTGTCTGTAGATGTAACCAACGTAATGATGCAAAAAAGGATGCCAAGCGAAGCCAATGGCAAACAGGATTACAAACTGCCACCTGCAGGCTACACATTGGTAAGCCTCAATGCTTCATCAACCGTCAATCTTTTAAAAACACCCGTAACGTTTAGTATAAGCGTTAGAAATGCACTAAACACGGTGTACCGAGATTACTTAAATAATATGCGGTATTTCACCGATGAGATGGGACGTAACATAAATGTGCGGTTAAAAGTGCCGTTGTAAAATCTGTATCACCATTAATTCAATTATATTTTAAATTTAAAAAACACAAACAATGAAAAGACAAATCACAAAAATTGCACTGGCGTTATTTATATCGAGTGCATTGTTCACAGCCTGTAAAAAAGATAATCCTGAAGAACCAAACGACAATGAAGTAATTACTACTATGACACTCACTTTTGTGCCTGTGGGTGGTGGCGCAACTGTGACTGCTACATTTGATGACCCAGATGGACCAGGTGGAGCTGCACCAACGCAGCAGCCAATTTCTCTTGCTGCATCTAAAACATATAATGTAACAGTCGTTTTGTTGGATAAAACCAAATCGCCAGTAGCTAATATAACTACTGAGGTAGCTACCGAAAGTGACGCCCATCGTTTTTATTATGCTCCATCTGGTACAAACATTACAGTGGGTAATTTAAACAACGATGGTAATGGATTACCATTGGGCATTACCAGTACCTGGACAACCGGTGCAGCTGCATCTGGAACACTAAAAGTAGTGCTTAGACATTATGAAGGCACACCACCAAATAAAGCTTTAGGAGATCCGATAGATTCACCTAAGTCAGATACGGATATTGAAGTAGATTTTACCACTACCGTTATTTAAACTAAACAAAATGAGAGATGAAATTTTAAATCATCTCTCTTTTTCTATAATCACAAAGTTTACATTTGTTCTATTTGAACACTGGCTTTTATTACAATTAATAAAGTATAAAGTATTTTAATAAAAGTTGGCAATTTAATAATTTATTTAGCTACAGACTGTTTAGTACGACTTGTTATGCTAAGCTATTTGGGGATAACAATTCAAATAAAAGAAGTAGTATTAGAGATTAGAAGAGTACATATCTGCTCTCAATCATTTAAAAATAAGTTCAAAATTTGTCCAGCCCATCCCGACTTTTAAAACTTTTCAATTAATGTTGGAAGGTTTTTTTTATGCCCGGTTATCTTGTCCCGATTTTAGATCGGGAAGGTCGCAAGTTTGAATTGTTTGCTCCCGACTTTTAAAACCTTTCAATTAATGTTGGAAGGTTTTTTTATGCCCAGTTTTCTCGTCCCGATTTTTATTCGGGCATATCAGGTTCGAACTTTGCCCTCCCCGACTCTTTATACCGTGAATCAATTTCGAACAGGTTTTTATGCCCTATTCCATACTTAAAAAATAACACCCATTTGCTACTTCTCGTTATTGATATTTTATATAAATTATTTAATATCCAATACAAAAGATAATGTTCTATTAATACTTAGGTAACAATTAGGGCATATTAAAAAACTTTCTTTACCCATCTGTTCTAAAACTTTTAAACATTAATATTAAAAGCTATGAAAAACATTAAATTCTTATTTACCGAAGTTTTAATAAGGGTATTACTTTTCCGTATATCATCGTTTTGCTCTCCGTTTAAATTTAATAAAGCAGGTTAATGAAGGACGCAAAAAAAAGGAAGTTAGACATACTCGTAATATCTGATGTACACCTTGGTACCTATGGGTGCCATGCAAAGGAACTTTTGCACTACCTCAAAACTGTAAAGCCAAAAACTGTTATACTTAATGGCGATATTATAGATATTTGGCAGTTTAGCAAACGGTATTGGCCTAAGCAGCATATGAGAGTAGTAAAGCATTTTATGGAGTGGATGAGCAAGGGCGTAAAAATTTATTATGTAACCGGCAACCACGATGAAATGCTGCGAAAGTTTACCGGTTTTAAAATGGGTTCGTTTAGAATTGTAGATAAGGTGGTTCTTGATCTTGACAATGAAAAGAAAGCCTGGTTTTTTCATGGCGATGTATTTGATGTAACCATGCAGCACAGTAAATGGCTTGCAAAACTTGGTGCAGCAGGCTATGACACGCTTATTCTTATAAACAGGTTTGTAAATTTTATTTCTGAAAAAATATTTAAGAAAGGCAAATTATCTCTTTCAAAAAAAATAAAAAACAGTGTGAAATCTGCAGTAAAATTTATAAATAGTTTTGAGCAGACAGCAGCAGATATTGGCATTAGCAATAAATACAATTATGTAGTGTGCGGCCACATTCACCAGCCCGAAATAAGAGAAATAGAAAATGAAGAAGGTAAAATTTTATACCTCAATAGTGGCGACTGGATAGAAAATTTAACAGCACTTGAGTATGTGAATGGAGAATGGAGCATGTACAAATTTGATGAAGACGAAGCTGACAAAATGAAAGCGGAAACATCAGAGGAATATGAAATGGACGACAGCAAATTGTTTAACAACATGCTTGCAGAATTTAACTTAATGCGGATTTAATGAAGATATTATACGCTATACAAGGCACCGGTAACGGGCATCTTAGCCGGGCCAGAGATATTATTCCCATCTTACAAAAAAAAGGCGAGCTGCATATTTTGGTGAGCGGTATACAGGCAGATGTTGCATTGCCCTATCCTATAAAATATACATTTAAAGGCCTAAGTTTTATTTTTGGAAAAAATGGCGGAGTAGATTTATTAGCTACCTACCGAAAGAGCAATCTGAAAAAACTGTACAAAGAAATAAAGAGTTTGCCCATAGATGAATATGATCTGGTAATAAATGATTTTGAACCGGTGAGCGCTTGGGCATGTAAATTGAAAAACTTACCTTGTATTGGGCTTAGCCACCAGGCTGCTGTAATAAATAAAAAAAGTCCTAAGTCAGAAAAGAAAGACCCCATAGGTAAATTAATTTTAAATAATTATGCACCGGTTACTGAGGCATATGGTTTTCATTTTAACGCTTATGATAAAAATATTTCCACGCCTGTAATTCGTTCCCAAATTAGGCTTGCAGTACCTCAAAACACTTATCACTATACAGTTTATCTTCCTGCATATAGCGACAAGCGAATTATAAATATTTTAGGCAACATTAAAAATGTACACTGGCAGGTGTTTAGCAAATATGCCAAAAAAGAATACACAGAAAACAATATTCACCTACAGCCCATTAACAATGATGCCTTTATTGATAGTTTGATCAATTGCGAAGGAGTGCTTTGTGGTGGCGGTTTTGAAACACCTGCAGAAGCACTGTTTTTAAAAAAGAAACTAATGGTGATTCCCATGAAGGGGCAATACGAACAACAATGCAATGCCGCAGCACTTGCTGGCATGGGGGTTCCGGTTATAAAAAGTTTGAAAGAAAAATATTTACAGACAATAGAGGAATGGACAACAGGTAAACTATTTATTGCAGTAAATTATCCTGATGTTACCGAAAATATAATTGACGCACTTGTAAAAAAACACGGGTATACAAATACCATTACCGAACCTTTAAAAGGTGCATCCTACTCTATCAAAAAAATAAAGCGAATTAGCCTGGGCAAAATGTTTCAGGCAGAGGGTTAATAGTTATGTTATATACGAAAGATGATTTTGGTGATGATTTTAAATGGGGCGTTTCTACCGCTGCATACCAGATAGAAGGCGCACACAATGCTGATGGAAAGGGCATCTCCATCTGGGATACTTTCTCACAAAAAAAGAAAAAAATAATTGATGACCACAATGGTAATGTGGCCTGCAATTTTTATAGTCATTACGCCGAGGATATTGCCTTGATATACAAATTAAACATTGCCAATTACCGGTTTTCCATATCGTGGAGCCGCATTTTACCTAATGGCACCGGGCAGGTAAATTACAAAGGAATAGATTTTTACAACAGGGTAATTGATTTTTGCCTGGAGCTTGGCATAGAACCATGGATTACTTTATACCACTGGGACTTACCCGAAATTTTACAACAAAAAGGCGGATGGATCAACAGAGATATTATACAATGGTTCAGCCATTTTGTGGAGACTTGTATAAAAAACTTTGGCGACAGGGTAAAACACTGGATGGTTTTAAATGAACCAATGGTGTTTACCGGAGCAGGTTATTTTTTAGGCGTACATGCTCCGGGCAAAAAAGGACTTGCAAGTTTTTTAGCCGCCGCTCACCATGCAGCAATGTGCCAGGCAGAAGGCGGCAGAATAATAAAATCTTTGCAAAAAGATTGCAAAGTTGGTACCACTATTTCTTATTCACATTTAGAACCTTTTAGCAATAAAGAAAGTGATGTACTGGCTACCGCAAAAGTAGATGCCCTGCTAAACAGAATGTTTATAGAACCTTTGCTTGGGTTGGGTTACCCTACAAAAGAATTAAGAATACTGGAACGCATAGAACGGTTTATGCTGGCAGGCGACCAAAAGAAACTTGCCTTTGACATGGATTTTATTGGCCTGCAAAACTACACCCGTGAGATTGTAAAATATGCACCATTCATGCCTTTTGTAAGAGCAAAAATTATAAAGGCAAATGAGAGAAATACAGTATCTACTTTGATGAACTGGGAGGTTTATCCTGCATCCATCTACCATGCTTTAAAACGGCTAAGTAAATATGAAGGCATAAAAGAATTAATAGTTACCGAAAACGGCGCAGCGTTTAAAGACGAAGTTGTAGATAATAATATTGCCGACCATATGAGGGTAGATTATTTAAAAACTTACCTGGCAGAAGTTTTAAAAGCAAAGAAAGAAGGGGTAAACGTTACCGGTTATTTCGTGTGGACGTTGCTTGACAATTTTGAATGGGCAGAAGGGTTTCATCCAAGGTTTGGATTGGTATATGTAGATTTTAAAACCCAGCAAAGAATTGTAAAGGCATCTGGTAACTGGTACCGTGATTTTATTGGAGTGAATATTGAAAAATTTTTAACTGGGTAATAAGTATAATCGTTCTCCTTTACAAGTTTATTTCATTAGTTGTTTCGTGTGCCACGAAGGCGGAGAATAATATTTCACCTTTAAAATATCTAGGGTGAAATACTTGCTTTTTACCTCTCAACCACACAAAACTTGCTAAATTTATTTTCCAGCAAAAAAGCTATTCCAAATTAATGAAATAGCTTTTTTAATTCGATAACATAAAAAACAATGAAGAATCCTAAAATTGTTATTTTCTCTATGGATAGATCGCTACACTAAATATCCCGCCAGAAACAGTTTTAAAACCAGGTCCTGTTCCGCCATCAAGTAGTCTACCAGAAAAAGTGCCAATTACCCTTGTACTTGTTATTGAAGAAATTACAATTGTGAAGCCAGGTGTTTGGGGAGTACCAGTGAAATCTGATATTGTACTGAAGTTGCTTGTTAAGGTAGTATAATCTGCAACTACCACGGCTGCGGGAAATTGGTTTACAGTGTATGTACCAGGTGTTATAGATGGGCCCAGTTTTGCAACTATTAAAGCAAAACTTTCATCTCCGGCCACATTGTTTTCACCAAAAATTGCTACAGCAGCATACCCAGGAAGAGTTGTATTATCTAATTGTGCAGTGTCTCTAATTTTAAAAGTTGTATACACGCCATTAATGGTGGCAACGATAGAGTCAGTAGAAGCCGTAGGTGCACCACTAAATGTTACATTTACCGAACAATTTGCTCCACCACCACCAATCAACGTAAAAGCAACAGGACCTGCTGTAGTTGAGTTAGTACCAGTAGCATTTAACGTAATAGTTTGCGCTGCTGGAGTTGCAGGCAAAATGCCTGAACCACTAAAAGTAACGCCGTTAGCAACAGAACTAATGTTATAAGAACCTCCGCTCGTTACCGTAACAGGTACAGTGAGTGTATTAGAAGGAGCCATTGCAACACCCTGTTGATAGGTTCCATTTGCTACAACAGCAGGGCAGTTAAACGTAAAACCAGCCGGTGCCGGAGTTGCGGCATAAGTAACATCAAAATTGCAGGTATTTGTAGCAACAATAGCGTAATTGGTAGATGTAACTGGCGTGGCAGAAATGGAAGGAGTGCCGGTAGCTCTTAATATTATACTTGAAGGACCCGCACTACTAAATACACCTGCACCGCTACTAAAAGTGACATTATTTACGGTTGTGCTTATTACACTGTATGTACCGGCAGTTTGCACCGTTACAGGAATAGTTATAAAATTTGTAGCAGGATTCATTGCAATACCTGATGTATATGTGCCTGATTGCACGGCACCTGTACATGGGCCCGCAGTTCCTGCAAACGTAAACGCCGCTAGCGTTCCACCACCACCGCCGCCACCTGAACCAGTCACCACAATATTTATTTCGCAAGATGTAGTATCAAATTTAACCCTAAACACATCCAATGCCGCTGCTACAGGTCTGCCGGAGGCCTGTAAGCGAATGGTATTTAAACCGGCTACTGCCGCCACTCCTGTTGCACTAAAAGAGTATCCGTTTAAGGTGTCCGTTTTTATAACGTATGTGCCGGTTTGAGTAATATCTACCTGTATATCTACATAATTTGAGGTATTTAATAAGGTGTCTCTTTTGTAACTTCCAACTACAGTAGCAGGTAAACATTCACCTGTAGCATCTTCTTTTAAAGTACCTCTTGCAGTACCTTCTTCAAAACTTAATTCTTTTTGGCAAGAAACAATAATAAATGCTGCACTTAAAAACAGCAAAAAGGAACGTAGTAATTTCATGTTAGGCTTAATTTTTATTGGTAAAAAGTTATGACATCTGCGATGCGTCGTCTGTTAAAGATACTGTTTCAACGGTATGATTCTCCTCAATAGTATTTCGTTGCTTAAAAAATGTTTTTTGAAATAATAAAATACTGATAACCCCGGTACTTATTGCAGCATCGGCTATATTAAAAATTGGTCTGAAAAATTCAAATGGCTCACCTCCCCAAAACGGAAACCATGTAGGAAAAGTGCCTTGTATAACGGGGAAATAAAGCATATCTACTACATTGCCATGTAAAAAAGACGAATAGCCCGGTTTGGCAAACGTTGCTAAGCCACTATAGTTGGTGTAATCATTTATTTCTTTGTTAAATATCATTCCCTTGTCAAATATCATCCCATAAAAACAACTGTCAATCAAATTTCCGACTGCGCCTGCATATATTAAAGAGGCGCAAATAATAAATCCTTTACTATAACCTTTTTTAATAATACTGCCCAGGTACCAGGTTCCAAAAACCACTGCACCCATTCTAAAAATGGTGAGTGCCATTTTACCCCAATTACCACCAAACTTCCAGCCGTACGCCATGCCCGGGTTTTCTACAAAATATAATTGAAACCAATTTCCGGCAATTTCTTTAGAAGTATTAAGTGGGAATGTTGTCTTAACGTAAACTTTTAGCGCCTGGTCTGCAATAAGTACGAGTAACACTATTATAACGAGATGTATTTTTTTCATATAAGAATGGCAAATATAAAGATTAGAAAGGTGAATTGTGAATTTGTGAATAGGGAAGTTGTGAATGGAAGTTGTGAATGGTGAATGATAAAGACATTTGAATATGTTACGCTTTGCAAACCTCATTATAAAAACAAGAGTTATTATTTTCTAACGGAAATGAGTCATTCTTCAAAATAAACCCGCTTTACTCTTTGAGATATAGTTGTAAGTATTTCGTAAGGAATAGTATCAGCCCATGTTGCTACGTTGGACACTGTTGGTTCTTCGCCAAAAACAATTACTTCATCTCCCTCATTGGCTTCAATATCTGTAACATCGAGCATCGTCATATCCATACATATATTTCCAATAACCGGTGCAGGATTTCCATTGATCATCATTTTACCCTTGCCATTGCTTAATATTCTTGGGTAACCATCTGCATAACCAATTTTTACCGTGGCGGTGCGCATATCTTTTACCGCTACACCCTTTCGGCTGTATCCAATTGTTTCTCCCTTTTTTAAATTTTTAATTTGAGATATGGTGGTTTTTAAAGTAGTTACATGTTGCAAACGATGTTGCACTTTAGGTGTGGCATCTATTCCATATAAACCTATGCCGAGCCTCACCATATTCATTTGCAAATGTGGATGCCGGTAAATGGCAGACGAATTAGAAATATGCCTTATGAAACGGTATCCAATAATACTTTCAATTTTATCTGCTGCTGTTAAAAACAAACTGGTTTGCTGCTCCGTAAACTGATCATGGTGTGCTGCATCGCTGCCTGCCAGGTGAGAGAAGACAGCAGTTACTTTAATGGTGTTATTTTCTTTCAAAATATTACCAAGCGTATCTATATCGTTCTCCTCAAAACCGAGGCGGTGCATGCCGGTATCTATTTTTATATGTACCGGGTAATTCTCTCTCTTTTTTTCTGTAAGAAAAGAAATGAAAGCATGTAAAATTTTAAAAGAATACAGTTCCGGTTCCAGTTGGTGCTTTACCATATTTTCAAACCCAGATGGTTCGCAGTTCATCACCATAATGGGTAAGGTAATACCGGCGTTTCTTAAATCAACACCTTCATCGGTATAAGCCACGGCAAGATAATCTACACCGGCATGTTGCAGCACATTTGCAATTTCGAAACTGCCACTGCCATAGCTAAAAGCTTTTACCATAGCCATCATTTTTACGGCAGGTTTCAACATTTGTCTGTAAACATTCAGGTTATGCCGCAAGGCATTTAAGTTAACCTCCATGTTGGTTTCATGAAATTTTTGTTCCAGCGCATTGCTTATTTTCTCGAAGTGAAAAATTCGTGCACCTTTTAGCAAAATAATTTCGTTTTGAAAATGATGGCTAGATAAATTGGCTAAAAACGCATCTGTACTTTCATAAAACTTCAAGGCATTTATGGAAGAAAACAAATGAGCATGCAAAGAAATAGCTGTCCCTACTCCTATAAACTGCTTAATATTTTTTTGCGAAAGCAGTTGGGCGATTTTGCTGTAAAGTTCAGTTGCTTCTTTACCGGTTTGCAATACATCGCTTAAAATTACCGTACGCTTTTCATGCTGGTTTTGCTGCGCCAAAAATTCTAATGCTATACCGAGCGATTGCACATCTGCACTGTATGCATCATTTATTATAGAACAGTTATTTATTCCTTGCTTTAGTTCCAACCGCATTTCTACAGGGCGAAGGGTGAACATTTTTTGAATTATATTTTCTATACCAATGTTTAAGTACAGCATGGTACAACAACAGGTAATGGCGTTGTTTATAGATGCCTCATCTGTAAATGGAATGGAAAATGTAAATTCATTTTGATAAAACTCACAGGTAATTTCTGTAATATTTTTTCTTTTAAAAATAACTTTTGCAAAAAGTTTAGCTGGTTTCTTTTTACTCCATGTAAAAAATTCTAAAAGATGGTTGGTATTTTTTTTAAAATTATTTATTTCAGCAGAAAGCATTTCATCATCTGCACAGTAAATAAGCATTTTACTGTTTGTAAACAGCAGCAGTTTTTCCTGTATTTTTTGCTGAAGAGAGGTAAAACCTTCGGCATGTGCGCTGCCAATAAACGTTACAATACCAATTGGAGGATCAATGATTTTTTGCAGCAAACCCATTTCATTGGGCTGCGAAATACCGCTTTCAAAAATACCCAATGAATGCCCGTCGTTCATACGCCAAACGCTGAGCGGCACACCAATTTGAGAATTGTAGCTTTTAATATTTCTTGCAATATTATATTCATCGCCCAGCAATTGTGTTAGCCATTCTTTTACAATTGTTTTGCCATTGCTGCCCGTAATACCAATAACAGGATACTCAAATGCTTGCCGGTGAAAGGTAACCAAATGTTGCAAAGCGGCAAGCACATCAGCTACCTGCAAAAAAAATGCATTGGGGTATTTTATCAGCTCTTGCTCCGAAAAGTTTTCATTTACTACAAAACTTCTTACCCCTTTTTCGTACAAAGTTTTAATAAAAGAAGCGCCGTTTCTCCCAAGGCCATCCAAGGCAAAAAATAACGATGATTCTGCAAACAATAATTTCCGGCTATCGGTTAATAAGTTTTCAATAAGCACATCCTCTCCTTCCTGCAAAACGTTTGCATTTATTATTTTGGCGATGTGTGAAATCTTAAAACTCACGTATAATTTTTATAAATACTTAATTCAATACCTCTTCCTCATCTACAGCGTCCTCGGGAGAACCTTCTTTTTTATTATAAATAGAATATATAATACTACCTGTAATGCAAATTACAATTACTGCTAAGGAAGCCCATTCGGGCAGATGAAGATATTTTTCATCTATACCAACATAAGCAAGCATTGGCAATAACATTTTTACCCCAATAAATAACAGCACGATCGCTATTCCTTCCTGCAGATAATCGAATTTACTGGCTGCACCTCTCAATAAAAAAAACAAACTTCTCAACCCCAATACGGCAAAAATATTGGAAGAGTAAATCAACATTTTTTTAGATGGATCGGGTATTACTGAAAAAACGGCGGGGATTGAATCAATAGCAAATACAATATCGATCAGCCCAAGCATAACTACCACCATGGCAAGTGTAGTAAAATATTTTTTACCATTTTTGGTTATAACAAATCTACCGTTTGGCTCCTCATTAGTAGTGCGCATCAGTCGTTTTAATAATTTATACGCCCAATTTGTTTCGGGGTTAAATTCAT
>Ga0335397_10006604_pt1 | contig 14931 bp, 18 predicted proteins | sample MAT04_FD_205740 | JGI IMG/M metagenome (GOLD analysis project Ga0335397, IMG submission 205740) | Freshwater microbial communities from Lake Fryxell liftoff mats and glacier meltwater in Antarctica - MAT-04 (spades assembly) (version 2) ...
TCGTCGCTGGCGTCCACCAACTCTTCACCGCCGACCCCACCGACGCCTAGCAGTCGGAGGGGGGTAGCCGCTACTACGCGACACTCCCCCAGGGGGACGAGAGTCACAGCGCGGGGGCAACAACGGACCGACCGACCCCTACACCCTTCACGACGTCCCGGATTATCGGGCATCGGACTCTCACAAGAGGTGGATCACTTCACGGGTAACAGGTCAACTGCTTACGGCGACGACGGCACTCACCATTGCGCGGCTCACCTTGCGTTCCACCACGGGATCAAGGCGTAGATCGGCAAGACGAAGAAGGCTGCACTCAGTAACAGCCCGGTGATCGCGACAGGCCTCCCTCGACGATCGCCGCTGCGCCCCGTAGCGGCAAAGGCGACGACACCAAATATGAGTCCAGCGACCGGAAACCAACAGAAGGCAAAGCAAAGTACCGCGCTACGGGACAACGGCAGCGAACGCGTGTCATGACTTGAAGTCATCGCACCCCCCTGTTCCCAAACACGTCGGTCCGCGATCAACCAGCAACGTCCAGTATCAGCCACAGCCACGCCCGCTTTCGCACGACGCCCATCGATCTCCGCTGAAACTGGTCAGCGCTCTTCGAGTGCGAGGAGCAACTGCTTCACATCGAGGCCGCCTGCATAGCCACCGAGCGTTCCATCCGATCGCAGCACGCGATGGCACGGCACGATGATCGCCACCGGGTTCGTCGCGCAGCCACTCGCTGCGGCACGCACGGCAGCAGGGCGTCCGGCAGCGGCCGCGAGTTCGGAGTACGACTCCGTCTTTCCGTACGGGATGCGCTGCATCGCCACGAGCACATCGGCGCGGAAGCCCTTCACGCGCGAGAGATCCAGTGGCACGCCAAAGGTGCGGCGGTCTCCGTCGAAGTACTCCGCGAGTTCACGTTCGAGCACGTCAAGATGGAGTGAAGTCAGCGCAGTGGCCATGCCGTCGGACTGATCGGCACCCAGCGACTCACCGTCGAAGTGCAACGAGGCGATGCCGACATCGGTGGCCACCGCATGCACCAGACCCCACGGAGCTTTCATGTCACGCCGCTCGAACGTGGCGATCGATGCCGCAAGTACTGCCATCAGGTCAACTCCTTCATCGCATACCAACCACACTGAACACCGCTCGGGCAAGCCCCCACCAGCCAGGCGCCTGCGCGCATCGGGAGCGACCCGATCACCCGACGCGCCGATCCGCGCGCGGCCAGAAGCCTTCGATGGACCATGCTAGGACGCCTTACCGACCTCGGCGGCCGAACGACGACCGTCGGTGCAGCGTCGGCCGCGCCCAGGAGGTGACATGAGCACGCCAGTCCCCGCATCCGGCGATCCTTCGGGATCGATGGCCGCGCACGGCTCCCGTCTCGACCCCCATCTGGCCCGCTACGCAGCACGCACCCACGGCATGACCGCCAGCGAGATCCGCGCCCTGTTCTCGGTGGCCTCACGCCCCGAAGTCGTCTCGCTGGCCGGCGGAATGCCCAACATCGCCGCCCTACCGATGGACGTGGTCGCCGCCTCGGTGGCCGAGATGCTCTCCAAGCGCGGTCACGTAGCCCTGCAGTACGGCAGCGGCCAGGGTGATCCGATCCTTCGCGAACAGATTTGCGAAATCGTCGGATTGCAGGGTGTGCATCCCCACCCCGACGACGTGGTCGTGACGGTCGGGTCGCAGATGGCCCTTGACCTGGTGACGCGCATCTTCTGCGATCCCGGCGACGTGATCTTGGCCGAAGCTCCGTCGTACGTCGGTGCGCTCGGAGTGTTCCGCGCCTACCAGGTGGACGTCGAGCACGTCGCGATGGACGAGCACGGCTTGATTCCGGAAGCACTGCGCGATTCGCTGATCGCGCTTGCTGCGCAAGGTCGCGCACCCAAGTTCCTCTACACGATTCCCTCGTTTCACAACCCTGCTGGCGTCTCACAACCTGCCGAGCGTCGCGCCGAGATCTTGCAGATCGCGCAGAGCGCCGGCGTGCTGGTGATCGAAGACGACCCCTACGGGCTGCTCGGATTCGACGGGCAGATCCCGCAAGCCATGCGCGCGCAAGATGCCGAGGGCGTCATCTATCTCGGCTCGTTCAGCAAGACCTTCGCTGCAGGCATTCGCGTGGGTTGGGCCGTCGCCCCGCACGGTGTGCGCGAGAAGTTGACGCTGGCCGCCGAGGCCGCCGTCCTCTGCCCGCCGGCCTATTCGCAACTCACGATCTCGACCTACCTCGCGACGCAGCCGTGGATGGATCAGGTGAAGACGTTCCGCGAGGTGTATCGCGAACGGCGCGATGCCACGTTGGAATCCCTCGAGCAGCACATGCCTGAGGGCGCGACGTGGACCAAGCCCGACGGCGGCTTCTATGTGTGGGTCACCTTGCCGCCTGGCATGGACGCCACCGCGATGCTGCCGCGCGCGATCACGGCGCGGGTGGCGTACGTACCCGGCACTGCGTTCTACATGGACGGTCAAGGCCGGCGGTCGATGCGACTGTCGTACTGCTTCCCCGAACCCGATCGCATCCGCGAAGGCGTCCGGCGACTGGCCGGCGTGATCGAGGAAGAGCTCGAATTGATCTCGACGTTCGGCACCGCGATCGGTGCGCCCGGCACTCACGGCGCCGGGGCACCCGAAACGACCGCTCCCGGACCAGAGGTCATGTGATGAATCACCACCGACAGGGGAACTGCTCATGAGCTCGCAACGCATCGTGGTGTTGGCCGGCGGACTCTCGCACGAGCGCGACGTGTCGGTGCGCTCCGGACGTCGGGTCGCCGAAGCCCTACGCGCGCAAGGCCTCGATGTAGAAGAACGCGACATGGATGCCGAGTTGATTCCTTCGCTCGTGGCCGATCCACCCGCCTGCGTTTTCCCCGTGTTGCATGGAGCGGCAGGTGAAGACGGTGCGATCCGCGACGTGCTCGACATGCTCGGAGTGCCTTACGTGGGCTCGGGTCCGACGCCGTGCCGCGTTTCGTACGACAAGCCGGTGGCCAAGGCGATCATTGATGCCGCCGACATTGCCACCCCCGAAGGCGTCGTACTGCCGCACGCTTCGTTCCGCGAACTTGGTGCTCAAGCGGTGCTCACCGCCGTCGAAGATTCGCTTGGCCTGCCGGTCGTCGTGAAGCCGACCAAGGGTGGCTCGTCACTAGGCGCCACCATCGTGCGCAATGCCGCCGAACTCCCCGGCGCGATGGTCACCTGCTTTTCGTACGGCGACACCGCCCTGATCGAGCGCTACATCGAAGGCATCGAAGTCGCCGTCTCGGTGATTGATCTGGGCGAAGGCCCGTTCGCACTTCCGGCCGTCGAGATCGTTCCCGACGGCGGCTTCTACGACTACGCAGCGCGCTACACCGCTGGCATGACCGAGTTCTTCACTCCTGCGCGACTGACCGCTGAAGCATCCGCGGCCGTGGCGGCCGTGGCGTTGCGCGCGCATGACGTGCTCGGGTTGCGGGGGATCTCGCGCTCAGACCTCATCGTCGAGCAGGACGGCAGCGTGCAGTTCCTCGAGGTCAACGTGGCTCCTGGCATGACCGAGACGTCACTGTTCCCGCAGGCCGTCGCGGCTGCTGGGTTGGATCTTGGTGAGGTGTGCGCGTCGCTGGTCGACGGTGCAGTGGAACTCGACGCCGAACTGTCGTAGTTCCGCACGCGTGTAGTGAGACAGGCCGTGTAGTTGCACGGGCCGCAGTTACGCCGAAGCGCGATTGACCTGCGTGACGTTCAGCCGCACGTCGCCAGCCGGGATTGCACCGGCCGCCTTCTGCGCATCGGTTGGCTTCGTGATGATGTTTTCGGTGCCTGGGGCAGCAACCGCCACCGCGCCTGTCGCACCAGCCGGGATCGGCGGCGTGTTCAGGACCACCTGCGAATAGACCTTGGCGTCCTTGTCCTTGTTTTGCACTGACACTGCCACCGCGTACGCGGCGGTGTCAGTACCCGTGTTCTTCACCTCGATGCACACCGCTTGCGGCACTGCTGGCTGACCTTCGCCGGCGTCGGGTGAGTCAGGGCAGGCAGTCGTTGGCTGACTCACGAACAGCGACTGCGGCTGAAGCTTGGCGGCCGTCACAGCGTCGAGAGGATCAACCGACTCGCTGCACGCCGAGGTGAGGAGCACAAGAGCGGCACCCACAGCAAACACACGAACGACCGAAGCGGGCGTGCGACGCTGCATGGGGTTCACTCCTGATAGCTGACCGACGATGTTCACGGGATCATGCCATGGCCCAGGCTCTGACGCTGCTTCGTCGCACGTCGTGGAGCCGGTCGTCTGCTTGGTGCTCAGACCTGCGGATCCACAATGGCGAGGATGCGTTCAAGGTCGTCGTGGCTTGCGAAATCGACCACCACGCGGCCCCTGCCCTTGGCACTTCCGGTGATCTGCACCCGGGTGTCGAGCAAATCGGCCAGACGTTCGGCCACCGCGACCAACTCTGGCCGAGAGGCACGGCTGCGCGTCGCCTTCTGCTTCCTTGGCTTGCCGGTTTCCCCGAGCGACACCAGCTCTTCCACCATCCGCACCGACAGCCCCTCGGCCACGATGCGACCAGCCAACCGCTCCTGCGCATCGGCATCGTCCAGCGCCAACAAGGCGCGCGCATGACCTGCCGACAGGACGCCAGCAGCTACGCGACGCTGCACCGACGGTGGCAGTTTCAGTAACCGGATGGTGTTTGAAATCTGTGGCCGCGAACGCCCGATACGTTGCGCCAACTGATCGTGGGTGCAGGCAAAATCTTCGAGCAGTTGCGCATACGCCGCAGCTTCTTCTAGCGCGTTGAGCTGACTGCGATGCAGGTTCTCAAGCAGTGCATCGCGCAAGAGTTCTTCATCTGCGGTCTCGCGAACGATGGCAGGAATGGTCTCGAACTTGGCCACCTGGTGCGCACGCCAACGACGCTCACCCATCACCAGTTCGAAGCGACCACCCTCGAGTGGTCGGACGACGATCGGCTGCAGCAAACCGATTTCGCGGATCGAGTGAATCAACTCATCGAGCGCGTCCTCGTCAAACACCGTCCGCGGTTGACGCGGGTTCGGCGCAATCGCATCGACAGGAATCTCAGCGAAGTACGCACCCGCCGGGGCCACCAGTTCGGTGGCTTCATCGCCGGTGCCAACGATCCACGTGCTGACCGGATCACCAGTGTCAGTAGGGGTTTGCTGGCGAACTGAAGGTGCTGAAGCCACGGGCGCCGAACGCGCCGGTGCTTGCGTTGGTGCTGGTCCGGTGGGGATCAAGGCACCTAGGCCACGGCCAAGCCCGCGCTTCTTCTCGCTCATCGGATCGCCTCACACGTCATGGTTGATCCATCTGTTCGGGAAGGTGCAGAGATCGGACGATCCTGCTGGTGGGGGCTTGCGGATCGATGGCCGGCCCGGGTGCGCCAAAGGGTCCTGGCACTTCTTGCGCCTGCGTCGGTGGCGGCGCGAATCCGGTGTCTTGCGCCTGCGTCGGTGCCGCCTCCATCACGACGGAATCGGCCGTCAGCGGCACCACGACTTGATGAGCCAACTCACGTGAGGCTTGCAAGTAGCACTGGGCTCCGGTGGATCCGGGGTCGTACGTCAACACGGTCTGCTGAAAACCCGGTGCTTCAGAAACGCGCACTGAGCGCGGGATCGCCGTAGCCAGCACGCGGTCGGTGAAGTGCTCGCGCACCTCGTCGGCCACCTGCGCTGCCAGCTTGGTGCGGCCGTCGTACATCGTCAGCAGGATCGTCGAAACGTGGAGACCTGGATTGAGGTGGGCGCGCACCAGGTCGACATTGCGGATCAACTGCCCCAGCCCCTCAAGGGCGTAGTACTCGCACTGGATCGGGATCAGCACCTCGTCGGCCGCCACCAGGGCGTTGACCGTGAGCAGACCCAGCGAGGGAGGGCAATCGATAAAGACGTAGTCGAACCTATCGATTGATTGGGCTAGGAATGCCTCCACGGCCTTGCGGAGCCGGGCTTCACGGGCTACCAACGAGACCAATTCGATCTCGGCGCCGGCCAGATCGAGGGTGGCCGGCACCGCGAAGAGGCCAGGGATTCGCTCAACGGGCTGAACTGCTTGCGCCAACGGCATGCCGTCGACCAACACCTCGTATACCGAATCGACTTCGGCGTGGTGCGGGACTCCCAGCGCAGTGGAGGCATTCCCCTGGGGATCGAGGTCGATGACCAACACCCTGAGTCCCTGCAAGGCCAATCCAGCAGCCATGTTCACCGTGGTCGTGGTCTTTCCGACCCCGCCCTTTTGGTTAGCCACCGTAAGGACCCGCGTGTGCGGAGGTCTGGGCAGCCGGTCGCCCACTCGGCCTGCCGCCACCATGACGGCCGTAGCCGCCGCGCGTGCCAGGGGAGTGTCGTCATCGCCAGCGAAAGCTGCAGTTGTTTCCCGTGAAACATCGGCCGCGGCCTTGATGGCCTCATCCGACGGTCCGAACGCGCGCGCTGGCCGGTTCGCCATCACGGGCTGGCGGCTACCTGTCACGTCATCCGACTCGACGGCGTCGGCCACCGATACAACCGGGGAACGAGACGCCATCGGTCCGACGCGAAAACCGGCCGGCAAAGCGTAAGGAGGCAGCGGCTCAGCCATTTGCGCCCAACCCCTGTGATGCGGTGGCCGACGGCGCATCTGACTGCGAACCCACTGGGTGCCCAGAAGGGTCGTGCCCCGAGGGCCACCCCAAGCCGCTGGGCGAATCCTGCGGGCGCGTCGATTCAGGCCACCCAAGCCCGGAGGTGACGCTCATCGCATCAGCACCGGCTGATCCCGATGGGTTGGTCGGCGACCCGACGCTCACGTGAACTCCTGCCCTTCAACTGCTCGATTTTCTCAACTACCCGCACTCGCGCACTCCCATGCACGATCAATTCTGCCACGACCGGTGGCTGACTCCCCCGTGCTCCACAGCCCAGGAGCAAATCATTTCGACCCGCGACGCACTCTCACGACCGTGATCGATCCCGCCGGATCGACCACTTCCAGCACGTCGGCCATCGCGCCGGCCTTGGCCAACGCCTTCGATGCCTCATCAACCTCGCGTTGAGCCGAACTCCCCTTCAACGCCAAAACCACTCCGCCTCGCCCGACCAGTGGCATCGACCACGTGAGCAAGCGATCGAAGGGAGCCAAAGCCCTCGAGGTAACGACATCAAAGAGCTCGGCTTGATTCTTTGAACGGGGCTGACTTTTGACCTGGGGCAAGTCTTCGGCTCGCGATCGCACCACAGTCAGACGCTCACTCAGACTTGGATCGACCGTCGCAAGATCAGCCACCACCTCGTCAAGAAAGGTGGCCCGCCGTAACAGTGGCTCGACCAGCGTCACCCGCAGATCAGGCCGGGCCAGCGCCAAAGGGATTCCCGGCAATCCGGCACCGGATCCCAAGTCGGCCACCGAGGCACCCTCGGGGACCAGACTGGCCAGCAAGGCACTGTTGATCAAGTGCCGATCCCAGATGCGACCGGCCTCACGTGGTCCCAAAAGTCCACGCACGATTCCGGCATCCGCTAACCAACCCGCATAGCGCTCAGCGAGGGCCAGTCCGGTGCCGAAAACGGCGGCGGCCTCTTTCGGAGCCGGTGGAGCTGCGGCCGACTCAGTCACCGAGGCATCCAGCCGAGGGATTCTCGGGGCTTCCGACCACATCTACGTGAAACCACGGGCTTCGTCGACGTTTGCGATGTTTCACGGGAAACATCGCAGAACAGACACCCTTGGTCTATGGGCAACATGGGTTGAAAGGCAACGATGATCAGGCGGGCAGGACAACAACGTGACGGCGAGGCTCGACGCCATCCGACTCGCTAGTCAATCCGGCAGCCGCGACGGCGTCGTGGACCACCTTGCGCTCGAAGGGGTTCATCGGCTCGAGCGCGAGGGGCTCACCGCTGGCCTTGACCTTTTCCGCGGCTTCAGTACCCAGGGCGGTCAAGGTCTCGCGACGCGCGGCGCGGTAGCCGGCCACATCGAGCATCATGCGCGACCGCTCGCCAGTCTCGCGCAGCACCGCGAGGCGGGTCAGCTCCTGGAGCGCATCGAGCACCTCGCCGTCATCGCCCACCAAACGCTCGACGTCGTCACCGATCAGCGCTACTACGGCTCGGTCGCCTTCGACGTCCATATCGATGTCGCCGTCAAGGTCGGCAATATCAAGCAGGCCCTCAAGGTAATCAGCGGCGATGTCGCCCTCACGTTCCAGGATGGCCCGGCGGCTGACGGGAGGCTGCGGCGACTCGGCACCGGCCTCGCCCTCGGTGTTCTCAGAAACCTCAGCGTTCTCAGAAACCTCGGTGTTGTCGGTGCTTTCTTGGACGTCAGCGGCGTCAGACACGCGCACTCCTCGATTGGTTCATGCTTCCGGGCCCCGCAAGGCTCACTTCCGAAAACGGTGGATAACGGACAAAACTATGGAAAACGGTCAGCCCTTGTTCCGCTGACTCTTGCTTTTGCGCTTCGGTTGATTGCGCGGGGGAATCGGGGGCGTGCTGGGCTCGGGGGGAGCGGGCGCATCGCCGTTGAGAGTCGACCCTGGGCCGGTGGGCGCATCGCCGTTGAGAGAAGGCCCCGAGGCATCGGCCTTGGGATCGGGAATCATCGGCAAGGGGGGCGGCGGCTCTGCTCCGCGAAGCCGGCCGATCAACGAAGTCAACGGATTCACCCCCGCGGCCTTCCATCGAGCCTTCTCTGCTTGCCGCTTCTGATGGGACAACTCTGCCGGTGTTCCTGGCGTCGGGTTATTTCGGATCACATAGAACTGCTGGCCCATCGTCCACAAGTTGGTGGTTAGCCAGTAGATGAGCACGCCGATCGGGAAGTTGATACCGAACACAGCGAACATGAACGGGAAGACGTAGAGCAGCAGCTTCTGCTGCTGGGCCATCGGGTTGTCGGTCGGCATATTCTTCACCATCAGCTGGCGCTGGGTGAGGAACGTGGTCGCCGTCATGAAAAGAATGAGCACGAGGGTGACCGCGCGCACGTGCGTCGCATCGACGCCGAACTCAGCGGCCTTGGTGAAGGTGGCATAGATCGGGGCGCCGAAGATGGTGGCGTTGCGTGCAGACTCGACGAGCGGATCGGTCATGACGCCAAGCGCCTGACCCTGCGCAATCCCGTTGAGCACACGGAACAACGCGAAGAAGATCGGCGACTGCGCGAGGATCGGAAGGCACGAGGCGAACGGGTTGGTGCCCGTTTCCTTATACAGCTTCATCATTTCTTGCGACTGGCGCTCGCGGTCGTCCTTGTACTTCTTCTGAATCTCCTTCATCTTCGGCTGAATCATCTGCATGCCGCGTTGCGCCTTGATCTGCTTGACGAACAGCGGAATCAAGATGATGCGGATGACGATGACCAGTCCGACGATTGACAACGCCCAAGCCGCGCCGCCATCGGTGTTGAAGCCAATCGAGGTCAGCGCGCGGTGAAAGGCGACCAGAACCCACGACACAACCCACTCGAGCGGGCCGAGAACCGTGTTGAGCAAATCCACTGGTCAGGCTCCCTGAATCACGGTGTGCGCGGAACCGCGAGTCGACGTGCGACGCGCGGGAGGAATCAAGGATGACGCCTGCTCAAGCGGCTCTTCCGACCGGGTGGCCACACCGGTGTCTTCCGTCGGGTCGTAGGGCGGACGCACCTCACGCCACTTGCCGGCCGGAGGCACCTGGTCGACGCCTCCGGGGGTCCAGGGGTGGCATCGGAACAACCGTTTGATGGCCAAGTAAGTGCCGACGAACGGACCGTGCACTCTGATCGACTTCACGGCATAAGCCGAGCACGACGGATAGAACCGGCAGGTCGGCGGACGCATCGGCGAGATAACCCGCTGATACAAGCGGATCGGCGCGATGAGCACGGCCCCAAGAAAACGACTGATCACACCCTCACCTCAACACGTTCGGTGGCCCAGCGCCGCTTGAGGCGAGCCATCAGGGATTCAAGTTCACTTTCCAGCTCGGAGCTGGAGGCCGTGGAAGCCGCTGGCAGCACCCGAACGACAAGGGCCGAGCCCGCAGGCATCAAGTAAGGATGGGTCGCCAGAAGGTGCCGGATTCGGCGCTGCACACGATTGCGAACCACCGAGTTGCCCACGCTGCGAGGTACGACAAACCCCACGAGGCAATCCGGCTGGCCGGTGCCCTCGGCATCAGGGCGCGCGGCAGAACCGTGAAGCACAAGAAGTCGGCCGGCGGCCCGCTGGCCGCTCTTGACGGCCAGGGCAAAGTCGCTCCGCCGACGCATCCGATGAGCGGACGGCAGCATGAGCGCCTCGATCAGGCCGAAAGCTCTTTGCGACCCTTACGACGGCGGCCCGCAAGAATCGAGCGGCCGGCGCGGGTGCGCATGCGCAGCCGGAAGCCGTGGGTCTTGGCGCGGCGCCGGTTGTTCGGCTGATACGTGCGCTTGCTCACTGAAGCTCCCAGGGAAGTGCGTGCCCGAATCGTTGGGCACCGGAACGAAAACGACGGTAGAACGCGAAGTGGCGTGAGGGGCGATTCTCGAACCGTCCTCGGACGCCGACGACCCTGCCCGCAAAGGCAGATCGCAGGCACACGACGATGGTCGAAGAATTTTCCGTGCTTACGGTACGTGGCCCCTCGAAAGGGGTCAAACCCGGGTCCGACCTGGCCATAAGCGCAGCCCCCCGCGACCTGTTCGCACCAGCCAACCGCCTATCGTCGGCCATGAAGTCAGGCTTTGTGGTTCAACACGCCGATCAAGGGCACGTCCGGTCGAATTCACCATGTGGAAAACCTTGAAGCCTGGGTTCGACCCCCGGTAGGTTCGCCCCTTCCGGCCTTCCCTCACCGCTTCGGTGCCGCCGGTTTCTGCGCTCTCCTGTCACATCGTTCACAGCCTGTGGATAACTATGTGGACATCGGCACAGAATCGACGGGTACGCCCGATTTTCGCACCATTTGACGGAGGATTCCTGTGGCCGAGTCGGTCGACGAAACGCTCGATCTTGACACGCTGTGGAAGCAGGTTCTTGGCGATCTCGCCGAAACCGACCTCCCGCGCCATCAGCACGCCTTCCTGGATCTGACCCAGGCCATCGCGGTCGTGGGCGACACGGTCTTGCTGGCCGCTCCGAACGAATTGACCAAAGAGGTCCTCGAAACCCGACTGCGAGACACCGTCATCGGCGCACTCTCACACGCGCTGGGTCGCGACATTCGGCTGGCCGTGACGGTCGAAGATGCACCGCCCAGCGAAGATCCGCCGGTGGCCACGACCAAGGTCGCCGCAGAGGCGGGCACGGTCATTGATCTCAATGCCGCGCGCCAACACTCCACCAAAGACAACGCGCCCACCACGATCCCTGGACAACGCGGCGTCGACACCAGCCGCCTGAATCCGAAATACACTTTCGACACCTTCGTGATCGGCTCGTCCAACCGATTCGCTCACGCCGCTGCAATCGCCGTGGCCGAAGTGCCGGCGCAGGCCTACAACCCGCTGTTCATCTATGGCGAATCTGGTCTGGGCAAGACCCACCTGCTGCACGCCATCGGTCACTACACACGCAACCTCAATCCCAAGACACGCGTGCGTTACGTGAGTTCGGAAGAATTCACCAACGACTTCATCAACAGCATCCGCGACGACAAGGCGCAGGCCTTTCAACGGCGCTACCGCGACATCGATGTGTTGCTCGTCGACGACGTGCAGTTCTTGCAAGGCAAGGTGCAAACGCAGGAAGAGTTCTTCCATACGTTCAACACTTTGCACAACGCCAACAAGCAGATCGTCATCACCAGCGACCTGCCCCCCAAGCAATTGCAACAGTTCGAGGAACGTATGCGGTCGCGCTTCGAGTGGGGCCTCATGACCGATGTGCAGCCCCCTGACCTCGAGACCCGCATCGCCATCCTGCGCAAGAAGGCGGTTCAAGAGAAGCTCACAGCACCGCCGGAAGTTCTCGAGTTCATCGCCTCCAAGATCGCCACAAACATTCGCGAGCTCGAAGGTGCGCTGATCCGCGTCACTGCCTTTGCGAATCTGAACCGTCAGCCGGTCGACATGGCCTTGGCCGAGATCGTCCTGAAAGACCTCATCCCCGATGGTTCAGGACCAGAGATCACTTCGGCGACGATCATGGCTCAGACGGCCCAGTACTTCGGTCTCTCGATCGAAGACCTGTGCGGTTCATCGCGGTCGCGTGTCCTCGTCACGGCCCGTCAGATCGCGATGTACCTGTGCCGCGAGCTGACCGACCTGTCGTTGCCCAAGATCGGGCAGCAGTTCGGTGGTCGCGACCACACCACGGTGATGCACGCCGACCGCAAGATCCGCACGCTCATGGCTGAGCGACGCAGCGTCTTCAACCAGGTCACCGAGCTCACCAACCGCATCAAGTCGCAAAGCCTGCAGGCCTGAGCCGGCCGCTCAGCTTTCGTCACATGATTCCCATCAGCCCCGTACACACCCTGGGGACAAGGCTGTGGATCTGTGGACAAACCTGGGTGTCCCCCCGGGACTACCTGTGGATAACAAAGGTGGTCAACCCACCGTCCACCGGCGGACCGGGTCATCCACACCTTCATCCCCACCCCACCGCGCACCTCGCCACGCGTCCTGACCTGGCTTTTTGTCGTTCATCCACATCGTCCACCGCCCCTACGACGAGGACGAAAGTCATTCTTCATCCAGAGTTCAAATCACGAACATTCACAGGCCGGCCCACTGGGGACCATTGTCTGAAGAACACGAACCGCCCCTGCGCTCCCAGCGTTGTGGGTCGAGTCCGGCATGATCGCGGTGGACCGCGCGCTCGTAGCCTGCGGTTCAGTTCGTGGTGCTGGTCGCCAGTGCTGTGTGTTTCAGACCCGAGGTTCGGGTCGTTGAGAGGAGTCCGGTGAAGTTCCGCGTCGATCGCGACACGTTGGCCGAAGCAGTGGCCTGGGCCGCGCGCAGCCTTCCTGCCCGTCCGCCGGCTCCGGTTCTTGCCGGCCTGTTGATCGAGGCTGACGGCTCGACGTTGACCCTTTCCGGTTTCGACCTCGAAGTGTCGGCGCGCGTGGTCATCGAGGCGGACGTGGAAGAAGCGGGTAAGGCGTTGGTGTCGGGTCGTTTGTTGGCTGACATCGCGCGCTCATTGCCGCAACTTCCGGTCACCGTTGCCAGCGAGGGTGCTCGCGTGGCCGTGGCCTGCGGAAGTTCGCGCTTCACACTGTTGACGTTGCCGGTTGAGGATTACCCGGCACTTCCCTCGATGCCCACCATCTCGGGTGTCATCGACGGCGATGCGTTTGCAGCTGCGGTTCAGCAGGTGGCGATTGCAGCGGGCCGCGACGACACGTTGCCGGCACTCACCGGAATCCGCGTCGAGATCGAAGGCGATGTGTTGACCCTTGCTGCGACTGATCGCTATCGCCTCGCTGTACGCGAACTTGCCTGGAAGCCCGAACAGTCATCGGTGTCGGCCACGGCCTTGGTGCCGGCGCGCACCCTGAACGACACCGCAAAGTCGTTGGGATCTGCCGCGCAGGTTCAGGTCGCGTTCTCGGCCAAAGACGGAGCCGTTGAATCCCTCGTGGGTTTCGAAGGAGACGGCAGGAGCACCACCACACGCTTGATCGATGGTGAGTTCCCCAAGTACCGCTCGTTGTTGCCCGACGACTCGGCCAGCACGGCCCGTATTGAAACCGCGTCGTTGATCGACGCGGTCAAGCGGGTGGCGTTGGTTGCCGAGCGCAACACCCCCGTGCGGATGGCGTTTACCGCCGACGGCCTCACGCTCGAAGCTGGCACCGGTGATGAAGCGCAGGCCAGTGAAGCTGTTGAGGCGCAGGTGGTGGGAGACGACATCATCATTGCCTTCAACCCGCAGTACCTCCTTGACGGACTCGGTGCAGTGAGTGGCGACTTCGTCACGATGGCCTTCACCGCTTCGGGAAAGCCCGCCGTTCTCACGGGTGCTGCTGATGCCACCAGTGAGGCAGACCAGACGTACCGCTACTTGTTGATGCCCGTCCGACTGGCCGGATGATTCGGCGCCAACGCGCTGCATCACGATCGGCTCGCTGATTCACGGTGTACGTCGAACGACTTGAGCTCATCGACTACCGCTCGTATGCCCATGCGGTGCTCGACCTCGGACCCGGCGTCACGGTGTTCGTGGGATCCAACGGTCAAGGCAAAACCAATCTGGTCGAGGCCCTTGGTTACATCGCCAACTTGACCAGTCACCGCGTGGCCTCGGATGCACCGTTGGTGCGCGAGGGCGCTGACCGTGCGTTCGTGCGTTGTTCGGTGATGGGTGATGGCCGCTCGCTCATGGCCGAACTTGAAATCACGTTGAGCGGTGCGAATCGCGCGCGACTCAACGGTGCACCGGCGACGCGACCGCGCGAAATTCTCGGCCTGGTGCGTACGGTGCTGTTCGCTCCCGAAGACCTTGCCTTGGTGAAGGGTGATCCGGGGGAGCGACGTCGATTCCTCGATGAACTCTTAATCAGTCGCGCGCCACGGATGGCTGGTGTTCGCGCCGATTTGGATCGCGTGCTGAAGCAGCGCAACGCGTTGCTCAAGTCGATGCGCACGTCGCGCGGTGGCGAACACGCTGACTCCACGTTGCAGGTGTGGGATGACCAACTCGTTGACGTCGGCAGTCAGTTGCTCGCGGCTCGGTGGGCGTTGATTGATGAATTGCGCCCGGCCGTCGAGCGTGCGTACATCGATCTGGCCCCCGACTCGGGAACGACCGACCTGCAGTACCGCAGCTCCATTGATCTCGATTCTGAAACTTCGGCCACGGAGTTGCTCAGCGTTCCTGACCTTGCATCGATCCGTGCGCGCTTTTCGGCTGCACTGACCGCGATGCGAAAGTCCGAGATTGAGCGCGGGCTGACGTTGGTCGGACCGCATCGCGATGACTTGTTCCTCGGCCTTCGCGGATT
>Ga0335397_10006605_pt1 | contig 14931 bp, 11 predicted proteins | sample MAT04_FD_205740 | JGI IMG/M metagenome (GOLD analysis project Ga0335397, IMG submission 205740) | Freshwater microbial communities from Lake Fryxell liftoff mats and glacier meltwater in Antarctica - MAT-04 (spades assembly) (version 2) ...
GACCTGCGCGCCCGCGTGGTCTCCGGCGGATTCGATCTCGGTCTCGCGTTCGACGGCGACGCCGACCGCGTGTTCGTGGTCGACGAGACCGGCACCGGGCTGAGCGGGTCGACGACCACGGCGATCCTGGCTGCTGCGACGTTGCGCCAGCACCCCGGCGCCACCATCCTGCACAATCTGATCTGCTCCAGGACGGTTCCCGAAGTGGTGGCCGAGCTGGGTGGCACACCGATGCGCACCAAGGTCGGCCACTCGTTCATCAAACAGATCATGGCCGAGACCGGAGCGCTCTTCGGCGGAGAACACTCGGCTCACTACTACTTCGCCCGCAACTTCAACGCCGACAGTGGCCTGATCGCCTCGCTGATGGTGATGGCCGAGGTCGGCCGGTCCGGTCAACCGCTGTCGGTGGTGCGCAAGCCGTACGAGCGCTATGCCGCCAGCGGTGAGATCAACACCCAGGTCGACGACGCCGCTGCGGTCATCGAACGCATCAGCGAGCAGTACGCCGAATGCGCCCAGGATCGTCTCGACGGGCTCACCGTCGATTGCGGCTCGTGGTGGTTCAACCTGCGACCCTCCAATACCGAACCCCTGCTCCGACTCAACCTCGAAGCCGACGATCGGGCGTCGTGCGACGACGCTGTCGGCACGCTCCTCACCCAGATCACCAGCTGAACCGAACCCTGGAGAACCAACATGTCGCTGTCACCCGCACTGCTCGAGATCCTCGCTTGCCCCGAAGACAAGGGCTCGTTGTACTACGTCGAGGCCGAATCGCTGCTGTACAATCCTCGTCTGCGCCGCCGCTACGACGTCCGCGACGACATCCCGGTGATGCTGATCCCCGAAGCGACCACGGTCGACGACAGCGAGCACGACCGGTTGATGGCGCTGATTCAATCGGGCTCGATCTCACCGACATTCGATGCCGATTCAAGCGCCGGGTGAATCCTGCCGACACCAATGTGTGTTCGCGCCGCCACAGCGCGTGATCAGGAAGGTACGGTTGGATCGATGAACGCACAGCGCTGGATCAGCCGGGTCGTCGTCGTCGCTCTCGTCGGGGTGTCATCGATCGCCGCTGCGGCCACGTCGTCGCCGGCGACACCGGTGGTCGCGCAGACCTCGGCCCTGGGCGCAGGTGGCGAGTACCATCCGCTGGCTCCGGCTCGGATCCTCGACACGCGAACCGGTGTCAACGACTCCGCCCCGCTCGGCGTCAAGCCGACGAGTGCTCAGGGCCGCACGTTCGACGTCGGCATCCTCGGCCGAGGTGGGATTCCCGTCGAAAGTGGCCAGGTGCTCGCCGTCGTCGCCAACGTGACGGTGGTCGGTTCCACGCTCGACGGCTTCTTGTCGATGTACCCGACCGGTGCCGCCCCTGGCGAGTCGTCGCTCGTGAACTTCGCACCTCGCGAGGCGGTGCCCAATCTCACCATCATCGGCATCGGCACTGGCGGACGGTCCACGATCTCGCTGGTCACTCCGCAGGGAGCCGGAACGGCGCACGTACTCATCGACGTTTTCGGATGGATCTCCACATCGCAGTTCGCCGACACCGCCGACTCCGGCGCCCGGTTCCGCCCGATCCCGCCGTCGCGTCTCCTCGACACCCGGTCGACGCCGGTTCCTGCTGGCTGGGCGAGTGGCAAGCCCATCGGAACGTTCGAGCAGTTGACGCTCCCGATCCGTGGCGCCAACGGGGTGGTTCCCGACTCGGCCAACGTGACCGGGGTGATGGTCAACATCACCGCCGCCAACAACGCGCCTGGCAATCAACCCACGTTCCTGGCGGTCACCCCCACCGCCACACCGCCCGGGGTCGAGCCTGCCACCTCGGTCACCAATGTCGCTCCCGGCCAGGTCAAGGCGAACATGGCCATCGTGCCCGTGGGTGACGACGGAACGATCCGCATCTTCAACCGATCAGGCGCCACCAACGTGATCGTCGACGTGCTCGGCTACCTCGAACGCGGCGCAGATGCTGCTTCCCGCACCGGCCGTGTGATCCCGCTCGACGCGCCGTTCCGTGCCTTCGACACCCGCCAGGCTGCGTTCGCCAACACACCACTCGGTTTCGGAACCAAAGAGGAGTGGAGCTTCAAGTCCTTCGCCGAATCGGTCAGCCTGAACGGGGTGGCGATCGGAACACAGTCGGCGCTCATCGGCAACCTCACCGGCACGGGGCTCATGCCGCTGCGGCCCGGTCAACCGGTCAGCACCTACATGACCATCTATCCCGGCAACGGGGCGCCGCCGAACAGCTCGAACATCAACGTCACACCCGGACGTTCGGTGCCGAACATGTCGTTGCTCAGCTACGGAACCGTCGGTGCCGACCAGTACGCCATCTCGGCGTTCAACTTCGACGGCTCGATCCACTACCTGCTCGACGTCTACGCCGTCGTACTGCGGTAGCCCCTCGGGCAACGCTGCGAGCAACGCTTCGAGCAATGCGGACGTCGCCCCGCAGACGCATGCTACGTCGGTACACTCCCGTCACGCGAATCGCCGGGCTGATTCGATCGGTGCCTGAAGGCCCCTGCCCGGTTCCCACGAACCATGGAGGCTTTCTCATGTCCGACACCATCACCCCGTCCACCGTCGCGTCCCGCAAGGACTTCCGCGTCGCCGATCTCTCGATGGCGCCGTTCGGTCGCAAGGAGATGATCCTCGCCGAGCACGAGATGCCCGGCCTGCTGGCGCTTCGCAAGGAGTACGGCGCCACCAAGCCGCTCGCCGGCGCTCGCATCTCCGGCTCGTTGCACATGACCGTCCAGACCGCCGTGCTGATCGAGACGCTCACCGAACTCGGCGCCGAAGTGCGTTGGGCGAGTTGCAACATCTTCTCCACGCAGGACCACGCCGCTGCTGCAGTGGTCGTTGGTCCGCACGGTACCGCTGACGAGCCTCAGGGTGTCCCGGTCTTCGCCTGGAAGGGCGAGACGCTCGAGGAGTACTGGTGGTGTACCGACCAGATGATGACCTGGCCCGATGCTGCCGACGGCACGACCTACGACGGTCCGAACATGATCCTCGACGACGGCGGCGACGCCACGATGCTGCTGCACAAGGGCGTCGAGTTCGAAGCAGCCGGCGAGGTCCCCGACCCGACCGGCGCATCGAATCCAGAGTTCGCCATCGTGCTCGGTCTGCTCCAGCGTTCGCTCAAGAGCGACCCGCAGAAGTGGACCCGTATGGCCTCCCACATCAAGGGCGTCACCGAGGAGACCACCACCGGCGTCAAGCGTCTCTACAAGATGTTGGCCGACGGCGAGCTGCTGTTCCCGGCGATCAATGTCAACGACTCGGTCACCAAGTCGAAGTTCGACAACCTGTATGGCTGTCGTCATTCGCTCGTCGACTCGATCAGCCGAGCCACCGACGTGATGATCGGCGGCAAGACCGCTGTCGTGCTGGGCTACGGCGACGTCGGGAAGGGTTGCGTGCAGTCGCTGCGCGGACAGGGCGCCCGAGTGGTCGTCACCGAAATCGATCCGATCAACGCGCTGCAGGCCGTGATGGAGGGCATCCAGGTGCTCCCGATCGAAGACGTCGTCGACACCGCCGACATCTTCGTGTCGGCGACCGGCAACGCCGACATCATCACCATCGACCACATGCGGGCGATGAAGCACAACGCGATCGTGTGCAACATCGGCCACTTCGACAACGAGATCGACATGGCCGGCCTCGCCCGCTCCGGCGCAACTCGTGATGAACTGAAGCCGGGTACCGACGTCTGGCGCTTCGACGCCACCGAAGAGCGGGGGGCCCACCAGGTGATCATCCTCGCCGAGGGTCGTCTCGTGAACCTCGGTTGCGCCACCGGTCACCCGAGCTTCGTGATGTCGTGTTCGTTCGCCAACCAGGTGATCGCACAGATGGAGCTGTGGAACAACACCGAGAACTATCCGCTCGGTGTGTACGTGCTGCCCAAGCACCTCGACGAGAAGGTGGCGATGCTGCACCTCGATGCGCTCGGGGTCAAGCTCACCAAACTCAACGACGAGCAGGCCGAGTATCTCGACATGGACCCGGGCGGCCCGTTCAAGCCCGAGAACTACCGCTACTGATCCCTTCGCTGCGCCGTTCACCGGGCGGTTCACTGGGAGGGCGGTTGCCGATCGGTTCGAATCTGCCTGCTCCGTGCGCCTAATGTGACGCCCGCCACGACCTGGTTTCGAGGGGGGTGGCATCGGCGAAGAAAAGGGGAAGCATGGAGAACGAGATCCGGGTGGGGCGTGCGCCAGCACGGCACGTCGACGACGGCGAGTCGTTGCTGGTGGTCGACGACCTCAAGACACATTTCGCAGTGGCGGCCGGTTCGGTGCGTGCCGTCGACGGTGTGTCGTTCTCGCTGGCACGTGGGCGCACGCTCGGTGTCGTGGGCGAGTCGGGTTCGGGAAAGACCGTGCTCGCCCGCTCGATCATGGGCCTCAACACCACGTCCAACGCCGTCACCACCGGATCGGTGCAGTATGCAGGCGAGGAGCTGATCGGCAAGTCGCCCAAGCAGAAGAAGGCCCTGTGGGGTGCCGAGATGGCGATGGTCTTCCAGGACCCGATGACCTCGCTCAACCCGGTGGTCACCATTGGTCGCCAGATCACCGAGCATGTGCGCTACCACCTCGACATGGGTAAGAAGGAGAGCGAGGCCGTCGCTGTGGCGCTGCTCAAATCGGTGCACATCCCCGAGGCCGAGAAGCGTCTCGACAACTACCCGCACCAGATGTCGGGCGGTATGCGCCAGCGCGTGTGCATCGCCATCGCGCTGGCGTGTGGTCCTCGCATGCTGTTCGCCGACGAGCCGACCACCGCGCTCGACGTCACCGTGCAGCACCAGATCCTCAACCTGCTCGCCGAACAGCAGAGCGATCGCGCCATGGCGATGATCCTGGTCACCCACGACCTCGGCGTGGTCGCCGGGCGCACCGACGAGATCATGGTGATGTACGCCGGCAGAGCCGTCGAGAAGGCGCCCACCGCAAAGCTGTTCAGCGAGCTGCGCCACCCGTACACGCAGGGACTGTTGTGGTCGATCCCGAAGGTGACCCAACCCAAACACACGCGACTCAACGCCATCCCCGGCCGACCGCCGAACCTGATCCAGCCGCCACCCGGCTGCAAGTTCTCGCCGCGCTGCGCCTACGCGCAGGACATCTGCCGCACCGAGGAACCCCAATTGCGTTCGATCGATTCACCCGACCACGTCTTTGCCTGCCACTTCCCGGTCGGCACACCCGAGGGCGAGGCCGCGTTCCAGGCCAACATCGCCTCCGAGTTCCCGCCGGCGCTCGCTGCTGTCGGCAAACTTCGGGCCAGCGAAGAGGTGGTGGGCTGATGGCTGGCTCCGGTACCGCCCATCTCCGTCCCGCCGGCGAGGTGTTGCTCCAGGTGACCGACCTCGTGGTCGAGTTCCCCGCAGGCAAGGGACGCACCGTGAAGGCGGTCAGCGGGATCAGCTTCGACATCGCACCGGGAGAGACACTGGGTCTCGTCGGCGAGTCGGGCTGCGGTAAGTCCACCACCGGACGTGCTCTGCTGCGGCTGCCGAAACCGACCAGCGGGTCGGTGGTGCTCGACGGCGAAGATCTCGCCAAGCTCGACGAGAAGACGATGCGACAGCGGCGCACCCAGCTGCAGATGATCTTCCAGGATCCGATCTCGTCGTTGAACCCGCGTCGCATGATCGGTGACGTGGTCGCCGAGCCGCTCAACGTGTGGGGGCCGAAGGACAAAGACGAGCAGTGGAACATCGTTGCCCGCATCCTCGACCAGGTCGGTGTCGACCCAGGGCCGGCGCGCTACAAGCGGCCGCACGAGTTCTCCGGTGGTCAGTGCCAGCGCATATCGATCGCCCGGGCCCTGGTGATGGAGCCGCAGTTGATCATCTGCGACGAGCCGGTGTCGGCACTCGACGTGTCGATCCAGGCGCAGATCCTCAACCTGCTCGACGACCTGAAGACCGAGCACGGTCTCACCCTCGTGTTCATCGCCCATGACCTCGCCGTGGTGAAGAACATCAGCGATCGAGTGGCGGTGATGTATCTCGGCAAGATGTGTGAGATCTCCGAAGCCGACGAGCTCTACGCGCATCCAGCGCACCCGTACACCGAGTTGCTGCTCGGGTCGAGCCCGGTGCCCGACCCGGACGTCGACATTCATGCGGTCCGGGTGATCGAAGGCGAACTGCCGTCGCCGATCTCACCGCCGTCGGGGTGCCGGTTCCGCACGCGCTGCCCGCTCGCCGACGAGATCTGCGCTGCCGAGGAACCACAGATGCGCCGGGTCGGCGCCGACCACTACGTGGCGTGTCATCACCCACTGATCGAGCCGTGGACCGACGACCAGATCGGTGCCACCGCAGTATCAGTGGGGGCCGCACCGACGAGCGGTGCTCCGACTGTGTGACATCGGTCATGTGTGCTAGACAAGCGTGGGTCCCGCCCGGCATGAGTCGACCGGGCGAGAGGGGCGCAGACGGGGTGGACTTCCGCACTGCTGTGTCGACATCGTGATCGACTCGACACCAACAACAACCAACAGACATTTCATCCAGATGGGGGATACATGCGACAGCGACGAGTAGTTACAGCACTCGCCATACCACTGGTCTTGGCGTTCGTTGCGGCATCGTGCGGGAGCGACAGCTCCACCGAGACCGGCACCGACACGACGACCGAAGAGAACTCCGAAACCGAGACCACCGACGGTGGACCCGCGGTCACCGCAGCACCGGAAGAGGTCCAGACATCGATCGTCGAAGAGACCGAGACCGCCGTGTACGGTGGCACCATCACGATCGGTCTCGAGAGCGAGGCCACGGGTCTGCGTCCCTGGGAGGACAGCTGCTCGTCGCCGTGCTACAACATCATGCGCGCGATCTACGACCCGCTCATGGAGCGCACCGTCGACGGCACCTTCGAACCGTTCCTGGCCGAGTCGCTCGAATCGAACGACGACTTCACCGTGTGGACCATGACGATGCGTCCCGACGTCACCTTCCACAACGGCACGCCGCTCACTGCGCAGACCATTGCCGACATGTTCCCGCTCCAGCAAGCTGGTGCCGCTGGTTCGTCGGCCATCTCGGGCGCCCTCCTCGCCGGCGTCGCCGCCCTCGACGAACTCACGGTCGAGTACACGATGAGTGGCCCGAGCGTTGCCTTCCCCGGTGCGTTGGCGCTGGCTCCGATCGGGTTCCCGTTCGACCCCGCTGCGGCCACCGCCGACAGCGCCGGCTACAGCACCAACCCGATCGGCACCGGTCCGTTCGTCATGGCGTCTCGCGACATCGACAACGAAACCGTGGTCGAGCGCAACCCCGACTACTGGTATAGCGACGTCGACGGCAATCAGTTGCCGTTCCTCGACTCGGTCTCGTTCCGTCCGATTCCCGACGAGGGCACGCGTCTCGACGCGCTGATCTCGGGCACGACCAACGCTGCGCAGTCGCTGCGTCAGGGAACCATCCGTGACGCTCGCGAAGCCTCCGACATCGAGCTGATCGAGTTCCAGGGCAACAGCACCGGTGGCGGCCAGTACAACACCGAGATTGCGCCGTACGACGACGTGCGCGTCCGCCGGGGTCTCAGCAGCATGAACGACCAGGAACGTGTCATCGAGGCCCTGGGCGGCACCGGTATCTCGTTGCCGACCACGCAGTTCTTCTCGGCTGACAGCCCGTGGTGGACGCAGGCAGCTGCCGATGCCTATGTGTCGTTCGACTTCGAAGCCGGCAAGGCCCTGTTGCAGGAGTACGTCGACGATCCGGCCCGCTCCGACGGCAAGGCGGCCGGCGAGAAGATCGACGTCGAACTGTCGTGCCCGCCCGACCCCACCCTCATCGCGGCGATGCAGGTGATCGAGCAGGTCTGGACCGGCTCCGAACTCGTCAACGTCACACTGACCCAGTTCGACCAGTCCACCCACATCAACAACGCGATCAGCGACACCCACAAAGCCCACTGCTGGCGTTGGGGTGCCGAGAGCGATCCCTCGGTGGCCGTCAACCCGTTCGTGGCACCCAAGGCCGACTCGATCGCCAACTTCACGAACTACGACGATCCCGAGATGCAGGCGTGGGCCGCCGAGGCCAATGCGACCGACGACGTCGAGGTCCGCAAGGATCTCTACAGCCAGATCATGGTGCGCATCAACGAATTGGCGCTCACGTGGTACTCCGGTGGTACGGCGGTCATGATCGCCCACGCTCCCGGTATCGCTGGCTTCAACACCTGGACCTTGCCGAGCGGCACGCTCGGCTCCGGCATCGCTCCGGAAGCCCAGACCCGTTGGTTCCAGGTGTTCATCACCGAGTGATCATCCGCTCACTGACACACACTGAACAACCACTGAACAACCACTGAACACACCGACTCCGGGGAGCAGAACCAGTCATCATGGCCAAGCGAATCGCATTCATTCTCCTGCGATTTTTCGCAACGTTGTTTGCGGTCACGTTCTTGACCTTCTTGATGGTTGCGCTGCTCCCCGGGGATCCGGTCGACACGATCCTCGGCACCGGCCCGCGGGCCCCGGGGATCGAAGAAGAGATCCGCAACGATCTCAACCTCGACGACCCGTTCTTCGTGCGCTACGTGTCGTGGCTGGGCGACGCCGCCACCGGCGACCTCGGCACCTCGTACATCACCGACCAGCCGGTGAGCGGCACCATCTCGTCGCGGTTTCCCGTCACCGCCCAGCTCGCATTCATGTCGATCTTCATCGCCGTGGTCATCGCCATTCCCGTCGGTGTGCTGGGCGCCTACAAGCAGGGCAAGTGGCCCGACACGGTCACCTCATCAGCAGCGCAAGTGGGGCTGTCGATCCCCAACTTCGTGTTCGGTATCTTTCTCATCTGGCTCTTCGCGGTGCAGCTCCAGTGGTTCCCCGCTTCGAGCTGGAACCGTTTGAGCGACGGCCTGTTCGACAACCTCAGAACGGCCTTTCTCCCGGCCGTTTCCCTTGCTCTCGCTCAGATGGCGCTCTTTTCCCGACTCGTCCGCTCGGACATGATGGCCACGTTGCGTGAGAACTACATCCTGTCCGCACGCGCCAAGGGCCTGAGCGATCGCTACATCCTGTTCCGACATGCGCTCCGGCCGAGTTCGCTGAGTTTGATGACCATCGTCGGCATCAGCTTCGGTGGGCTGCTCGGCGGCACCGTCATCGTCGAATCGCTCTTCGGCTTGCCCGGGCTCGGGTTCTCCCTGATCAATGCCATCAACGGCCGTGACATCCTCGTCATCCAGGGCATCACCGTGTTCATCGCTGCAGCATTCGTGATCATCAACACCATCGTCGACCTGCTCTACGCCGTTCTCGACCCACGCATCCGGAGGAAGTGACCATGGCCACCACCGAGTCCAACATCGACATTCACGACGCCACGGCGATCATCCCCGCCGGATCGACCTTCGTGCAGCCCGTCGACGACTTCGTCGTGCCGGAGGGTGTGAAGCAGAAGCGCAAGTCCTTGTGGGGCATCTTCCGCGAGATGCCGTTCCTGGTGAAGCTCGGTGCCATCTGGCTGCTCGTCGTGCTGTTCTCGGCGATCTATGCGCAGCTCGATGCCCGGGTGTTCAACGGCTCGTTGCCGCTGGCCGACCCGAACCTGCAGCTCAACGGCTTCAACGGAGCGACCGGCGAATTCGGTACCGGAGCGAAGCTCGAGGGACCGTCGTGGGCGCACCCGCTCGGTACCGACACGCTTGCACGCGACACGTTCTCGCGAGCAATGCACGGTGCCTACGTGAGCGTCACCGTCGCTGTCGTGTCGGTGGTGTGTGGAGTGATCGTCGGGGGGCTGCTGGGCGCGCTCGTCGGCTACGTGCGGGGCAAGACCGAGACCGTGCTGATGGCGATGATCGACGTGCTGCTCGCATTCCCGGCACTGGTGCTGCTCCTCGCGCTCATCTCGATCTTCGAGGTGCGTGACCTGTTCGTGATCAGTTTGGTGATCGGACTGCTCTCGATCCCTGCCTACACCCGTGTGTCGCGAGCCAACAGCCTGGCGATCTCCAACCGCGAGTTCGTGCTGGCTGCGCAAGCGATCGGCACGAAGCGCTGGACGATCCTTCGGCGCGAGATCATCCCCAACGTGCTGCCGACCCTGCTCGCCTACGCAATGGTCGCGGCGGCGGCCGTCATCGTGGTCGAAGGCTCGCTGTCGTTCCTCGGTCTGAGCGTTCAGTTGCCCACGTCGAGTTGGGGCAACATGATCAACCAGGCGCGGGGCGACATCAAGATCAACTTCGGACAGATCCTGTATCCCTCGGTGATCCTCACGCTCACGGTGCTGGCGTTGAACCAGGTGGGCGACTTCTTCCAGCGTCGCAGCGCCTTCCGCGGCTCGTCACTCTGACGGTCGCTCGCTGACCTGCAGACGAGGGAGGACGACCTGCACGAGTGGGCCGATACCGAGCGCGAACACTGCAGTACCCACGCCGACCGCGCCGCCGAGCCCGATGCCGACCACGAGCACGGTGAGTTCGATGGCGGTGCGGGCGAACCGGATCGAGATGCCACGCTTGGCGAACCCGGTCATCAGCCCGTCGCGTGGACCTGGGCCCAGTCCGGCGCCGATGTAGAGCCCTGAACCGATAGCGATCAGCACGACTCCGACGAGCATCATCGCGGTGCGGGCTGCGATCAGTTCGGGTTCGGGCAGCAGCGGGAGGACGAGGTCGACGACGAGGCCGATCTCGATGGCGTTGAGGATCGTTCCGAGCCCCATCGTCTCACCGAGGGGGATCCACGACACCAAGAGCGCGCCGCCGGTGATGATCGTCACCTGGCCGACCGGGAGCCCCGTCAATTCGGAAATGCCGGTGTGGAACACGTCCCACGGAGCCGCACCGAGACGGGCGTCGAGCAGCAGAGCGATGCCCGCGCCGAAGATGGCGAGGCCGATCACGCAACGGGTGATACGTTCTACCGGGCGATCCGTGGGGATGAAGCGATGCACTCCGGCACGCTAGTGACACCCGCCCGATCAACTGTGTGACACCCCTTCATCACACTGGGTCCCATGATGTTCCAGATTCGTTGTGCCGGATGTGACGCCCTGGGTGCTGCGGTGTGCACCACCTGCCGATTCGCCCTGCTCGGTCCTCGACCGCGGCCCGGCTCTCATGGTGTGCGCGCAGCCCTGCCTTTCACCGGGCGGGCCCGGAAGGTGGTGCTCGGACTCAAATACCGCAATCGTCGTCAGGTGGCTCGGCACCTCGCTGGCCTGGTGGTGAACGCCATCGTGGCGGTTGGCGATCAGCACGACCTCGACATGGTCACCTGGGCGCCCACCAGCGATGCCCGGCGCCGATCGCGAGGTTTCGATCAGGGCGAACTGGTTGCCCGCCATGTGGCCCGCCAACTCGGCGTGCCGTGCCGTCGGCTGCTCGTTCGATCGGGTGGGTCGGCCACACAAACGGGGCGGTCGCGAATCGAGCGTCTCCACGGGCCCGAGTTCGTGGCTCGCCCCGGCCTCGACGGACGTCGGGTCATCGTTGTCGACGACGTCGTCACCACCGGGGCCACGTTGCGAGCCGCAGCGGCTGCGCTTCGCCATGCCGGCGTCGTCGAACCGCTCCTGTACGCCGTTGCCTCCACGCCGGCCGGATCTACCGCCTCGGCCCGGCGCCGTTCGGGCCTCGCAGCTCCGAATCCCACCCTCGTGGCATGAACATTCCAATCGCGTCGCGCAGGTAGGCTCGACGGCTGCATGGGAATTCTCGACCGCATCCTCCGCGCTGGTGAAGGCAAGAAAGTCAAGGCGCTGGAGGGCATCGTGCCCGACGTCAACGCCTTCGAAGCCGAGATCAGTGCCCTGTCCGACGACGCCCTCAAGGCCAAGACCGACGAGTTCCGCCAACGCCTCGACAACGGTGCCGACCTCGACGACCTCCTGATCGAAGCGTTTGCCGTCTGCCGGGAAGCCGCCCAGCGTACGATCGGCCAACGGCACTACGACGTGCAGCTCATGGGTGGAGCGGCCCTGCACTTCGGCTGGGTGGCCGAGATGAAGACCGGCGAAGGCAAGACCCTGGTGTCCACCCTGCCGGCCTACCTCAACGGGCTCACGGGTAACGGCGTGCACCTCGTCACCGTCAACGACTACCTCGCTCGTCGCGACGCCGAATGGATGGGCCAGATCCACCGCTGGCTCGGCCTCAGCGTCGGGCTCATCATCCCCGGGCACCGTCACAGCCCAGCCGAGAAGCGCGTCAGCTACGAGTCCGACATCACGTACGCCACCAACAACGAGATGGGCTTCGACTATCTCCGTGACAACATGGCTCAGACCAAGGGCGACAAGGTCCAGCAGCGCGGCCACAACTACTGCATCGTCGACGAGGTCGACTCGATCCTCATCGACGAGGCCCGCACCCCGCTGATCATCTCGGGTCGGGTCGGCGACGCAGCGAAGCTCTACTACCGCTTCGCGTCGATCGTGCGTGGGCTCGAGCGTGACGTCGATTACGAGGTCGAAGAGGACAAGCGTGTCGTGGTGCCCCTCGAAGCGGGTATCGACAACGTCGAGCGAGCGCTCGAGGTCGAGAACATCTACGACGACGTCCAGGCCAACCTCGTGCATCAGTTCACCGTGGCGTTGAAGGCCAAGGAGCTGTACAAGCGCGACAAGGACTACATCGTGCAGGGCGGCGAGGTGAAGATCGTCGACGAGTTCACCGGGCGCATCCTCGAAGGTCGCCGCTGGTCCGAGGGCATCCACCAGGCGGTCGAAGCCAAAGAAGGCGTGAAGATCAAAGAGGAGAATCAGACCCTCGCCACCATCACACTGCAGAACTACTTCCGCATGTACGACAAGCTCGCCGGCATGACGGGCACCGCACAGACCGAAGCAGCCGAGCTCGCCGGCACCTACGACCTCGGAGTGGTGCCGATTCCCACCAACCGTGCGCTCGCCCGTATCGACGGCGCCGACCTGATCTACAAGACCGAGGCTGCCAAGTTCAACGCGATCATCGACGACATCGAGCCGCGCCACGACAAGGGCCAGCCCGTCCTGGTCGGCACCGCCTCCGTCGCCCGAAGTGAGATCCTCGGGCGCCTGCTCGGCCAGCGCGGCATCGCCCACGAGGTACTGAACGCGAAACAGCACACGCGCGAAGCCGAGATCGTCACCCAGGCCGGACGCCTCGGTGCGGTCACCGTCGCCACCAACATGGCCGGTCGTGGCGTCGACATCCTCCTCGGCGGCAACCCCGAAGGTCTCGCCCGCCACGACGTCCTCAAGGAGGGCTTCACCGCCGACCTGCTCGTCGACGAGTTCGAACTGCCGATGCCGCTCGCTCAGATGCCCGACGACTTCCGCGAGGCGCGTACCAAGGCGCTCGCCCGGTACAAGGAGCTGACCGCCGAGTACGGCGCGCAATGCAAGGCCGAAGGTGACGTCGTGAGAGAACTCGGCGGGCTCTACGTGGTCGGATCCGAACGTCACGACAGCCGTCGTATCGACAATCAGCTCCGCGGCCGCTCCGGCCGCCAGGGCGACCCTGGAGAGAGCCGGTTCTTCCTCAGCCTCGACGACGACCTGATGCGTCTGTTCGCCACGGGTGCCCTCAACTACGTGATGGGACGGGCCCTGCCCGACGACGAGGCCATCGAGGCCAAGATGGTCACCAAGGCCATCGAGCGAGCCCAGACCACCGTCGAGACCAAGAACGCCGAGATCCGCAAGAACGTCCTCAAGTACGACGAGGTGATGAACGAGCAGCGCAAGGTGATCTACAAGCGCCGCGACCAGATCCTCGACGGCGAAGACCTGCGTTCGGCAGCCATGGAATACCTGGCCGAGGCCGTCGACGCCCTCATCGCCACACACTGCGCGTCGGCCGCCGACGACGAGTGGGACCTCGAAGGGCTCAACAAGGAACTCACGCTCTACTTCCCGAACACGATCTCCGACGACGACCTCAGCCAGTGCGACGGCACCGACGAGATCTACGAACTCGTGATGGGCCAGGCCACCGCGCACTACGAACGCCGCGAGGCCGAGCTGGGCAAGGACGTCCTGCGTCAGGTGGAGCGACAGGTGATGCTGCGCATCATCGACCAACGCTGGCGTGAGCACCTCGAAGAGATGGACTACTTGCAGGGCGGCATCAACCTGCGGGCGATGGGTCAGAAGGATCCGCTCGTCGAATGGCAGCGTGAAGGCTTCGAGATGTTCGGCGCCATGATGACCGCCATCGCGCAGGACTTCGTGAAGTACGTGATGAACGTCCAGGTCGTGCAGAATCAGGTTCCCTCGGTCGCTGGAGAAGCGCCTGCGGTGCAGAACATGCAGACCAGCTCGTCCGACGACGCCGATATCGGCGGATTCGACCAAGCTGCGCGAGCGGCGGTGGCCGAGGGCACATTGCCGCCCGAAGCACTCCCTACTCAGTCACGTCCTGCCAAGCAGCAGACCGTGGTGAAAGACGCGTTCGACAAGACGCCGCGCAACGCTCCGTGTCCGTGCGGGTCGGGCAAGAAGTTCAAGCAGTGCCACGGCGCCACCTGACTGCGATCGGCCCCCGTTCATGCGTGACTCCACCTCCGACCTCCGCGACGTCAGGCGACGCCTCGACGAGGCCGAGTCCTATCTCTCGATCATCGACAACCGTGAGCGCTTTGCCGTACTCGAAGCCGAGATCTCCGATCCGGCACTGTGGGACGACCAGGACCGGGCGAAGAAACTGAACACCGAGTACGCGAACATCCGCGACGATCTGGGCGTGTTCGACACGCTCACCGAGCAGTTCGGCGATGTCGAGGCCCTCCACGAGTTGGCCCGCGACGAGGACGACGAATCCCAGGAACCCGACATCGAAGCGGCGATCTCGGCCATCAACGCCACGCTCGACCAGTTGGAGATGCGCAGCCTGTTCACCGGCGAACACGACGACAACGACTGCATCA
>Ga0335397_10006607_pt1 | contig 14928 bp, 14 predicted proteins | sample MAT04_FD_205740 | JGI IMG/M metagenome (GOLD analysis project Ga0335397, IMG submission 205740) | Freshwater microbial communities from Lake Fryxell liftoff mats and glacier meltwater in Antarctica - MAT-04 (spades assembly) (version 2) ...
GTCACGGACCTCACGGACGATGCGCAGCTCGAAGCGCTCGGCGACGAGCTCGTTTGTCGCAAGAAACCAGGTAGTCAGCATCGGTGGGTTGCACTCGGCATGATGCAGGTACGTCCCGAGACTGTCCACGGGTCAGACAACGTGGTCGAGAAGCGCCGTTGCTGCGCGAAACGCCGGCGCGATACCGTTGAAGGATGAGCTCCTTGTCTTCTGCCGCTCTCCTCGGGCTCCTCGCGCTCGCGACCGTCGCAGGGTGCAGCTCGAGCGACGACTCCACCGGGACCGCCGGCTCCTCGGGCAGCACGTCGAGCGGCGGAGGAACGTCGTCGTCGGGCGGCACGACGTCGAGCGGAGGCACGTCGGGCACGACGACGCCCCCGACGAACCCGCAGGACGGACCGCCCGCCGGCAACCCGGACGGACACGCGCCGATCCCCGCGGCGGCGCAGGCCGAGGACGTCTCGAACCCCACGACCGTGGTCGGGGCGGGCACGCCCGCGAGTTGCACCGGTGACGCGTTCGTCGCGGCGGTCGCGAACGGCGGCATCATCACGTTCGACTGCGGCGCCGCCCCGACCACGATCGTCCTCACCTCGACGGCGAAGGTGTTCAACAACAAGGGCACGAAGCTCGTCATCGACGGCGGCAACAAGGTGACGCTGAGCGGCGGCGGCAAGACGCGCATCCTCTACATGGCCACCTGCGACAAGGCGCAGGTCTACCCGCCCGGTCCGGGCGACTGCAACACCAACCCGGGCGTGCAGCTCGTCGTGCAGAACATCACGTTCGTCGACGGCAACGCGAAGGGCCTCGCAGATTCGATGGGCAACGGCGGCGGAGGCGGCGCGATCCACGCGCAGGGCGGGAGCCTCAAGGTCGTCAATTCGCGCTTCTTCAACAACGTGTGTGACGACCTCGGCTCGGACGTGGGCGGCGGGGCCATCCGCAAGCTCGACTACCTCGTCGCACCCGGCGCGGGCCCGGCGCGCCCGGCCTGGGTCGTCAACAGCACGTTCGGCGGCAAGGCCGGCCTCGGCAACTCGTGCGCGAACGGCGGCGCGCTGAGCAGCATCGGCGTCTCGTGGAACGTCCTCAACAGCCTGCTCTCCGAGAGCACCGCGGTCGGCCACGGCGCGAACGACGGCCAGGGCGGCAACGGCGGGGCGATCTACAACGACGGCAACGAGATCGTCCTGAACATCACGGGCAGCCTCATCGAGAACAACAAGGCGAACGAGGGCGGCAGCGCGGTGTTCTTCGTGAGCAACAACAAGACGGGCTCCATCACCATCACGGACTCGACGACGCGCAACAACCCGCGCGGCACGTTCGAGACGCCGAACCTCTTCGGCTTCTATGTGATCGCGAAGCAGCCCGCCTCGGTCGTCAACTCGCAGATCCTCCGCTGACCGCGCGGGCGGCGGCGCACCGTTAGACCAGAAGCGCACCCGGTCCGTCCAAGACCAAGGTGAGCCGTTTGGAAGGAACTTCGGGCGGTGAGCGTTTTCCGAACCGCATGCCGTCACCGCAGAAGGACTGGTGGGACCCCGTCCCCGTCGCACCTCCCGACGCGACCGTGGAGGAGGCCCTTCCCGTGACGATGCCGTCGCTGGCGAAGCCCTTCGCCGCGTTCGGCGCGGCCGCGGGATTGTTCGCGATCCTGGCGCTCGGGTCGTTTCGTGACGCAGCGCGTGAGGTCTCGCCTCTCACCCCGATGATCGCCACGGCCGCCATCGGCGCGCTCGTCGGGGTCACGCTTCGCCGCTGGCGGCGCCTCCACAGCGCGACGCTCGCGCGCGAGGCGATCGTCCTCTGGGTGGCGATCATCACCGGCCTCGCGGGTGCGGCGAGCGGCGGGGTGGTGGGTCTCTTCACGTGGGGCATCGACGGGTTCGCCCGCTTTGCCGCCGGCGGTGCGGTGGTGGGTCTCGTCTTCGTGCCCTCGTGCCTCGTGGTGTTCGATGCCGCGAAGCGCGCCGGGCGCGGCCGTCATGGCTCGCTCGTTGCTGGGACGGATCGGCGGACGGTCGTGTCGACGGTCCTCGCCGGCATCGCCTTCGCGGGCGCGACGCAGGTGCCTGCCGTGCTCTCCGCAAACACGTCGAGCGAGCTCGACCCGATCTTGCAGGTGGGCCTCTCTCTCGTGGTCTGCCTGGGCGCCACGGTGGGCATCGTCGTTCTCCAGCGTCGTGACCGCAGCGCGCGGGCCGCGCTCGAGGCCTTCGAGAAGGACGCCGCGTGGCTCGATCGGGCCCCGCACGCCGAGGACGGCGAGGCGTTGCCCCCTTCCGCGATCGACCTCGGGCTCGGCGCGGAGCGCTGGACACGTACGAGTGACGCCAACTATCGATCGAGTGGAAGGGCGGACATCCTCCTCAAGGGCTCGGTGGTCGACGCGACGGCGGCGTTCGACGAGTGCGCGCGCGGGCGTCATCGATCGCTCATCGTCGCCGCGTGCGGCCTCACGGCGGTCGCGGTGTCGTTCGCCCTTCGCCTCTCGGTGTTCCTGTGACGGCGCCCGCGGGAGTGCCGGAGAAGTGGAAGTGGCTGTTCCAACCGCTCGGTCGCACGGCGCGTGGTCGGCTCGAGGTATGTCTCGGCGTCGTGCTCTCGGGCGCGGCGATGGTCGCCCTGTCGACGGTGATCCAGGTCGACCCGGCCAAGCTCGCCGCGAAGCACCGCTTCCCGGAGGGATCGTCGAGCTTCGAGCGCCGGGCGGACGCCGACCTGCGCCCCGAGCCGCCGCCCGGCCCGAAGGTGGCGCCCGAGTTTGCGCACGCGGTGGCTCGTGGCGACCTCGACACGATGAATCGCCTCTACACGCCGAACATGGCGCTCGACGGCATGCTCGCGCTCGCGGCGGAATCGGGCGAGAAGCCCGTCGCCCTCTGGCTGCTCGAGCACGGAGCGGACGTGCACGAGGAGGAGGCGTCGGTGGACGCGCCGGTGCTCCTCGCGGATCAGCACCCCGACATGGTGGCGCTGCTCCTCGAACGTGGAGCGGTGGAGCCCTCGCTCACGACGGCGGCGGAGGCGAATGCTTCGGGTGCGGTGCTCCGTCTTCTTGCCGCTCACGCGGACGTGAACCCGGCGGACGCGACGCCGCTCACGGCAGCGGTGTCGTCGACGAGAGGATTCGTGGAGAGCAAGCGGCTCATCCTCGAGAAGCTCCTCGTGGCAGGCGCGGATCCAAACCGTGAATACGGCGAGAATCCTCTCACCGCTTCGGTGCGTGGGTGCGACACGTCACGCGAGGAGCATGTGTCGCAGGACGACTGCATGAGCGTCGTGAAGCTGCTCGTGAAGCACAAGGCGCGCGCGAACGGCGACGCGCTCGTCGCCGCGCTGGCGCTCGAAGAGACGCCGCGGGACACGATGTTCGACGTCCTGATGAGCACGCGGCTCGAGCGCGGCGCGACCGCGGTTGCGCTCGCGCAGACGTACAACGTCCGCTCGAAGGACCTGAAGCGGCTCGTGGCGAAGGGCGTCGACTGGTCGTGGCATGACGGCGAGGACGACGCGGCGCTGCCCGTGCTCGCGGCGGTGCAGCGCGGCGATCGTGACTTCGTGCGTGATTTGCTCGATGCGGGCGCTCCGGTGAACGTGCACTTCAAGGACGGAACGTGCGCGCTGGGCGCGGCCATCGACGGCGCGGCCGGCGGCGGGAATACGTCGTTCGAGCGCGTCGTCGAGCTCCTCGTGGCGCGGGGCGCCGACGTGAACCGTCGCCTCCCGGACGGCCGTACCCCGCTCTTCGCGGCGGCGGAGTCGGGCTCGCTGCGCGTGGTGACGGCGCTGCTGGACCGAGGCGCGCGCGTGAACGACCTCGTCCTCGACGACACGGCGCTCGACGTGGCCGAGCAGAACAGCCATCCGCCGATCGCGCGCGTGCTCCACGCGCGCGGCGGGCGGCGTGCGCGAAAGCCGGGCGGCGATCGCTAGGCTCGGCGAACCGAGGTCGTCTCCGACAGTACGAGACGGATCGTATCCAGACCTCCATGGACCGAGACCACGCGCCCGTTGCCGATGGGCACGAAGAACTGGAGGTCCGTCGTCATCCCGGCTTCCCCCGCGAGTGCCGGATGAACCTCGGCGATCGCTCGTAGCGGATGCTCCAGCCCGACTTCGGCGATGCGAGGAATCGTGATCATGGGCTGGGTCCGGCTGCCGATGGTACTGCGTGCGCGGTGCCGTCGAACGACCAGCCTGGCAGTGCCGTGCTCACGCCGTGATTCGCTAGGGAGCACATGGCCGTCCGCCCTCCTGCGCCGGCGCGCCGTGGGTCAGGAGCGCGAGCGCCTCGCGGAGGATGTCGGCGAGCGGGGGCGGCTCTTCATGACGGCCGGCGACGACGCCGATGGCGCGTCGTGCTTCTTGCTCGCGGAACCCGAGGCGAGCGAGCCCGCGCGCGGCGGCGTCGAGCGCCGACTTTCGCTGGCGAAAGTGAATTCCTCGTACGACGCATTCTCGGCCGAGAACGTCCTCGGCATGCAGCTGGTTGTGGGCGCGGCAGGCGACGCGGAGGTTGCCCGCATCGTCCGGACCGCCGCGGGCTCGCGGCTCGACGTGGTCCAGCTCGAGGAACGCGCGCGAAGAGCACCGACGCCCCTGCTCGTCGACGTACGTGCACTGCTCGCCGTCGCGCGCGAAGAACCTCGCGCCGAACCTCGGCGCGGATTCGGCCCTTCGCGGCCGCGCGAACCGTTCGACGCGGACGCACGGTCTTGGCGAGCCTCTCCCTCTCGAGCTTCTCGACGAGCGCATCGAGCGCCTGCTCGACCACGACCGCGAGATCTCCGCTGGGATTGCGATGCCGCATCAGGTCCCTCGCGCGCTCGAGCTTCTCGCGCAGCTCGCCGCTCACCGTGAGCTGCAGCTTGTAGCGAGACTCCGAGAGCGGCTCGATCCGCGCGGGCGACCGCGGCGCAACGCTCGACGCCGCCTCGTTCGCGTGGCCTGCCTCACCCGCATTGTCGAAGAGCGCCCCCGGAGAAGCCGCTGGCGCGCTCGGCGAAGGCAGCTTGCGGATCGTCGCAGGGACATCCGCCCGTGGCGCTCGACGCGCCAGCAGCTCCTCGACCTCACGCTTCGTCTTTCCCGACGTCGCCGCGACGAGCTCCTCTACGTTCGACTCGGTGAGATGTTCCCGCAGCATCACGAGCGTCGAGAGATGAACCGCGCCGCTCTCGAGATGCCCCAGCAAGCTCGGGAACCGCCGCACGAGCCGCGCCGCGGCGATCCGCCGGAACGCCGCGCCCTCGCTCATGCGAAGGCGCCGCACGCAGAAGTCGAACAGCGACGAGCACGCCGCCCTCAGATGCAGCCGCCGCTCCTCCACCTCGACCAGATGCACGACCACCCGCGCATCGAGCCGCCGCGCATCGACACAGAGGCCATGAAGCGAGGCCATCAGCTCGTCATCGGACAGGTGATTCAGCGTCATCCGAGCTTGATACCACGCTGACTTTTCCGCCTCCGGAGCCTGGTCCCAACGACCGTTCGCGCACCGCTTCACCTCGCGCGCCGTCCGCCACGCGCAACGCTCATACGCCGCGATTGCGAGGCGGAGCGAGCCCATTTCAAGCGCCCCCGCGCCTCTCCTCACACGACATCTCCGAAACTCGTCAACGACATTCGACGCGCGTGAAGCTCATTGCGACGACCTCCGTCGCATCCCCGCGACGCGCACTTTCGCCAGCGAAAGTGAATTCCATCCGGGCCACTCCGCGATCTTGCGCTCGTCGCGAACGGCGGCAACGAGCCCGCCGCACGCGCGCGACTCGAAGCGCGCGCGCCGCTCGCCCTCACGGCCGCCCTCACCCGCAGTCAGCGTCTGCGGCTGACCGGACGGCGTGTTATGTCGATCCCGCCATGACCACGCCACTCCTCGAGGCATTCGAGCTCGTCGTTCATTCGGAGCAGCTCCCGCCCCGGCTCGACGCCGCGGCGGCAGCGCTCGCGAAGCACCCGGGCTTCCTCGAAGAGAAGGCATGGCTCGAGGCGGCACGCAGGCGCGTGGCGCCGGTGCGCAGGGATACGGGCGATCTCCTCGTCCGCGTGCTCCGCCTTCCGGAGCTCGAGCCGATCCGGGGCGAGCGCGCGCGCATCCTCCAGGGCGCGGTCGTCGACGCGCTCGAGCACCTGCACGCCGCCATCACCTTCGCCGGCGGCCCCCGCACTCCGCTCCTCGAGGCGCTCTACTTCAAGCTGAAGATCCCGGTCCTCCGCCGCTGCGATCGCGACGAGCTCGAGCGCTTCTGGAGCGACTTCGAGAAGCGCCTGAGCGCGGCCTACACCAAGCGCATGCTCGCCAACGAGACCTACGCGCCGACCGCCCCGGCCCTCGAACAGCTCCGCGCGGCGTTCGCCACCTGGCAGAGCGTCTTCGACCCCGAGCCGCTCCCAGAGAGCGAGGCCCAGGGACTCCGCGACCGCCTGCTCGAGGCCGCGCAGGGTCTCGAGGTGCCGTGGCGTCAAGCGCGCCTCCTCGCCCAGGCCGCGCTCGCGCCGCTGAAGGACATCGCCGAGGCCCATGGGCTCGCGCAGAAGGCCAAGCGCAAAGGCGCGCGCGAGTCCGAGGAGGACACCCATCCCGTGCTCGAGCAGGATCCGCCCGATCCCTCCGAGCCCACGCCCGAGGAGCGCGCCGAGCTCGCCGAGGCGCAGGCCACCACCGAGGCCTAGCTCAGCGCGTCACTCGGTGACGACGCTCTCGATGCGACGGTCCGGCACGAGCCCCTCACCTGTTCAGGGAATGGTCCGACGCTGCCTCGTCCATGACCACCGGAGCGCCGACCCGGTGATCCGCGCGCTCGAGCGGTTCGTCGGCTCGAACCTCGCGCGACAGGTCAGACCGCCCCGGGGCTGCCGTGGACACGCCCTACGCCCTCACGTAGCGTCGCCTCATGTCTGCCTTCAGCCCCTCGATCCGCGAGCTCCTGGCTACTCCCGACGCCTCGCGACGACTCGGCCCTTACTGGTGCAAGGAGCTGCTCGACAAGGCCGGCTCCGCGCCGGTGTTCAGGGCCGTCGAGGAGCACGCGGGGCTCAGCCTTCGCGAGGTCGCGATCAAGGTCTTCGACATCGGCCCCGCCAAGGGCGTGAAGGGCGCCGGCTCCGACGCGGACGCTGACTGGCAGGCGCACGTCGTCGACGAGGCCCGCGCGCTCTGTCGCGTCCAGCACCCGAACGTCATCCGCTTCCACACGCTCTCGACCGACCCGAAGCGCGGCCTCATGGGCCTCGTCATGGAGTTCGCCAACGGCATCAGCCTCGACCGCGAGCTCGCCGACCTGCCGAAGGGAGACCCGCGTCGCGTCGCGCTCGCCGTCGAGATCGGCATCAGCATCTCCTCGGCGCTCGCGGCCGCGCACGAGGCCGGCGTCGTCCACTGCAACGTCAAGCCGTCGAACATCATGCTCACGGACGGCACGCACAAGCTGATCAACTTCGGCATCGCCGCCACCTTGCGTCAGACCATCTACCCGGGCGAGCGCGCGGGCCTCGAGCTCGACGACCTCTCGCCCGATTCGATCGGAAGGAAGGCCTCTTCCCTCGACAAGTCCGGCGACGACTCGGGGGCGCCGCTCACGGGAACCGTCGGCTACATCGACCCGATCTGCCTCCGCACCACGACCCCGCCGAGCACCTCGAGCGATCTCTACTCGCTCGGCGCGACGCTCTATCAGTGCCTTGCGGGCGACGTCCCCGCGCTCGCCACCGCCATCAAGAACGGCGCCAAGGGCGTCGACGCGGGCGTCCTCGCCGGCAACACACCCGCTGCGCCGATCGCCGACCTCGCGCCCGCCATCCCGGCCGATCTCGCGAAGCTCGTCGACTCGATGGTCTCCGCGAAGCGCGAGGGGCGCCCGCGCTCGGCCGACGTCGTCCGTCACGCGCTCGAGCGCATCCGCAGCGCGCTCGCGGGCCACGCGCGCGCGCTCCCCGCGGAGGAGCGCGGGCCGTTCCCGGGCCTCGACAAGTACGAGGCCGAGGACCGTGACGTGTTCTTCGGCCGCGCGGCCGAGGTCGCCGGTGTGATCGAGCTCCTTCGCACGCGTGGGCTCGTCGGCATCGTCGGTCTCTCCGGAACCGGCAAGAGCAGCCTGACGCGCGCCGGCATCGTTCCCGCGATCGAGGAGGGTGCCCTCGGCGGCTGGCCGCAGAAGTACCGGAGCGTGCTCGTCACCCCTGGCAAGGACCTCATGGCCTCGCTCGGCACGGCGCTCGCGACGGTCCTCGGCAAGCCGCTCGCGGAGCACCCGGAGGCGGTCGCGCAGCAGCTCGCAGCCCATGTCGACGCGAAGAGCGAAGGCATCGTCATCCTCGTCGACCAGCTCGAGGAGATCGTCACCCTCCACGACCCGAAGAGCGCGACGGCCGAGAAGGGCCGCCTCGACGCGCTCGATCTCCTCTCCCGCCTCGCCGAGGCGCCCGTCGGCCTTCGCGTGATCGTCGCCGCGCGGCGCGATCTGCTCGACAGCGTCCTCGCCGTCGACCCGCACTTCTCCCGCGCGCTCTCGCGCGGGACGCAGCAGCTCTCGCCGCTCTCGGGCGCGGGCTGGGAGGAGGTGCTCGTTCAGTCGCTCGAGGCCTACGGCTACACCTTCGAGGACGCCGAGCTGCGCGCCGAGGTCCTGGCCGACCTCACGGGCCGCGAGTCCGCGATGCCGCTCGCCCAGTTCGGCCTGACGCGCCTCTGGGCGGCACGCGACACGAAGAAGAAGAAGGTGACCGGCGCAGGCTTCACCGCAAAGGGAGGCATGCGGGGCGCGCTCGAGCACCACGCCGATGCGACCGTCGCCGCGCTGAAGGCACCGAAGGAGACGCTGCGCGAGGTCCTCCTCGCGATGACGACGCCCGAGGGCACGCGCGCCCATGTGGAGAAGAGCGTCCTCGTCGAGCGCTTCGGCGACCCTGCAAAAGAGGTGGTCACCGCGCTGACGAAGGCTCGCCTCCTCATCGAGGACACGGCCGGCGTGACCTTCGTGCACGACTCGATCCTCCGCGAGTGGAGCCTCCTGCGCGGCTGGCAAGAGGACGCACGCGACGATCGCCTCCTCGTGGCGCACCTCGAACGAGACGCGGCGCGCTGGTCCGAGTCGAGGGACGTCGCCGAGCTGTGGCGCAAGGGCCGCCTCGCGGCCGCCCTCGAGCTGTGGAAGCGCGGCGTCCCGCTCAGCGACGGCGTGCGCGCGTTCGTGAAGAAGAGCCATAGCGAGGAGCAGAAGGGGCAGATCGCCTTCTGGGGCCTCGCCATCCTCGTCGTGATGCTCATCGTCGGCGGCTCGCTCTTCTACGCAAAGGAGAGCGGCGACCGCGCCGCGCAGGCCCGCAAGGACGCCGACGCGCTCTCCGCGGCCCTCGCCGAGGTGAAGACGCTGAAGCAACAGGCCGACGAGAACGCGGGCGAGGCCGCGGCCAGCGCGGCGCTCCTCCACGAGCTGCAGAAGAAGATGTCGGCGGAGCGGAACGCGTACGGCGCGGACGTCCAGGCGGCGTTGAAGAAGGTCGCGAGCGCGACCAGCCTCGACGGCGCACAGAAGGCCACCGAGGATCTGAAGGCACGCACCGGCCCCGCGCAGAACGCGGTCGTGCCTCTCCCGGCCGATCTCACCGGTTCCGCAAGCGGCCCGAAGCTCGACACCTCGGGGCCGTCGCCTTCCGCCGGAGGCGGCGGGTTCGATCAGGGAGCGATCGAGCGCGTGGTCAACTCCCGCAAGGCCGGCGTCAAGCGAACGTGCCTCGATCGCGCCGGGAGCGGCGCCGGGAGCACGAAGGTGACGGCGACGATCACGATCGCGCCGAGCGGCTCGGTCCAGAACGTGAGCACGGCGGGGGACGACCCGGTCGTCGCCAAATGCATCGAGCAGCAGCTCCGCACGTGGTCCTTCCCCGCCCCCGGCGACGTGAAGACGGTGCAGATCCCGTTCGTGTTCGTGCGGCAGTAGCTCGTGCGATTCTTCGCCAACGATCCAGGCGACGACGAGGGCGACGTCGTCATCGAGCAAGCCCCCAGGTCACGCAGCGCGCGCGGCTGGTGCGTCGTCTTCTACAACGACGACTACACGCAGAAGTGGTTCGTCGTTCACGTGCTCGAGCAGTTCTTCCGGATGGACGAGGCGACCGCCACCGCCTTCATGCTCGCCGTGCACGAGCAGGGCAAGGGCGTCGCGGGCCTCTACACGCGCGACATCGCCGAGACGAAGGCCGCGCAGGTCTGCGACTACGCGCGAGACGTCGGCATGCCGCTCAAGGTCACCGCGGAGCCCGCCGACGACGGCGACGACACGTGACCTCTGGTCAGAGGAGCTCTTCGATCACGTGAACCGGCGAACCGGCCCCGTGCCGAAGAGACGATCTTCGGCACGGGCGCCGGAGCAAACGATGACCGTCGAGTAGCTCCGACGTCTCCTGCTTGCGCCGGAGATCATCGACGTCGACCTCGCCGACGCGTCTCTCTCCGCGCTCCGCCGCGCAATCCTCCTCGAACCTGCGACCGTCACCGAGTTCCCCGACGCTGATCAATCCGCCGTCCTCCGGCGCGCCGCCATCGTCCTCCATCATGCAGCTCGGCTCCGTCGTGCACCAGAGTTCGTACCTGGGTACTCATGAGATCTGGGATCGGAACCTGAGTCGACGGCGGAGCGGGTCGCTCGGGAGTGCGAGGTTCGCACGCGAGAGGATGTCGAGAAGGCGCACGAAGGCGCGGAGCTCGTTGGCATTGGCCGCCGGGAGTAGCGTCACGGTGATGGTTCGCTTGCCGAGTCGGACGTGACCTGGAGCGGCGAGGAGATTTCGCAGGGCGCGCTTGGCCTCTGCGGGCCGAGCGAGGAAGGGAGCGAGCTCGCCTGCGAGGTCGGCCTCGGCGTTGGCGCAGGCGATGCGGATGGTGTCGATGGCGGTCTTGTAGTTCGAGTCGTGCTAGACGAGCTTGCCTGCGAGCTCGGTCTCCGCGAGGGCCGCCTTCTTGGGCGTGGAAGGTCGGAGGTCGAGGAGCTGGCGCTGCTGCTCGATGGCGTCGGCGAGGACCTTCTCGAGCCGCGCGCGTCGAGGATGATCCGGAGCAAGGGAGGCGAGCTCGCGCCGTGCGTCGCCGTCACGGGCGCGTGCGAGGCGAAGAGCGCGATCGAGACGTCGGCGAGCGGGGTTGGGGATGACCGTGTCGGGCGGGTACGGATGGACTTTTCGTCCGTCGAGCTGATTGATGCCCCAGCGCTCGACGCCGTGCTTGAAGGCGTTCTCTTGCGCCCATCGACCGCGCATGACGCCGGTGAGCCACGGTGCATCTTGCTCGGAGACGGCGACGAGGTTGACCTGTCGACCGTCGGGCATGCGCAACGCGATGCGCCGCACGCGCCCGCGCGCCTTGCCGAGGTTGGTGCGCGCATCGGAGTAGTGCATCGTCTCGCCGTCGAGCGTGACCGTGTCGTGGAACGCGGCTGGGGACAGAAGCGAGAAGGGCTTTCGCTCGTAGGTGACGAACTCGAATCCCTCTTCGCGGAGCGAGGCCATCTGCTCGGGGAACGCTCCTGCGCGATCGAACGCGAGGAGGATCTTCACGTCGGGTCCGAGCGCGTCGCGGAGCCGCCGCGCGAGGGGCGAGAGCCACGAGGTGAGCGAGTCGTGACTCGGCACATCGATGCGCAGCACCGGCCGTCCGTCCTCGTCGTGGACGTAGTACTCGCTGATTCCGGGGCGCACGCGCTTGTCCTGCATGCGCCAACCGCGGCGGACCGTGTGCGCGCCGGTGTACGGCCTCATGTGGTTGTCGATGTCGAAGACGACGGGCCGGTCGCCGGCCCTCACGCGCGCCGCTTCGATGTACTCGGTGCTCATGCCGAGATGGAGACACACGGCGCCGAGGGCGTCGGCGAAGCGACCGAGCACACGCCGCGTCCACGTCGCCGACGGCGCGCGCTCGGCGCGCAACAGCGTGGGTGCGCTCGGCGTCGCGAGCCGGCGGACGCCTTCGACGCAGCCCTCGCCGACCGAGAGCGCGCACACGACGCTGTCGATGGCGATCCGCAGCGCGTCCTCCTCGACACGCTCACCGCGAACCGCGTCGGCTCGCCGATGCAGACCGAGCTGCGCGACGGACGCGAGGTGTCTGCTCAGCGGCATCCCACTGTGTGGGTCCATTCTTGGGTCCTGACGGAGAAGGTTCTTTCCATCGCTCGCCGCCGAGATCATCAGTGTTTAGGTGACGCCTGAGCAGCAGCGGATCTCGGAGCTGGAGGAAGAAGTCGGGGGGCTCCGCACGCGTGTGCGGGAACGCGACCGCGAGGTGGACGCGCTGCGCGAGGAGTTGGCAAAGGTGCGCAAGGAGATCGAGGAATGGAAGCGCGGGTTCCGCGAGCGCGGGAAGCGCCGCACGTCGCGCACGGAGGGGCGGCGAGCGCGGTCGGGAAGGCCGCTCGGGCGCAAGCCCGGCCATCGCGGAGCGTGGGCCAAGGTGCCTGATCGCATCGATGACAAGGTCGAGCACGCGATGCCGCCGCAGTGCTCTTGTGGGGGCGCGGTCGTGTCGACGGGCGAGACTGAAAGCACCGTCGTCGTGGACATTCCGCCGGTGGTTCCGCAGCACACGCGTCATGTCGCCCACGTCGGTCGCTGCGAACGCTGCAACAAGAGCGTGGTAGCGAAGCTGCCTGGCGCGCCCGCGACGGGCAAGAGCCTGGCCGAGGTGTCGCTCGGCCCCAACGTCCAAGCGATGTCGCTCGGTCTTCGCTTCGAGCAGGACGTGCCACTCGGCAAGATCCGCGCATTCCTCGGGCAGTGGTACGGGATCTCGATCACCTCGAGCGGCCTGTCGCAGATGTTCGACCGGCTGCGCCGCCGTTCGGTGCCGAGCTACGACGAGCTGGTGAAGGCCACGCGCAAGTCGAAGGTGGTGGGGCTCGACGAGTCGGGCCATCGGCAGGACGGTGCCGCGGGCTGGATGTGGCTGATGCGCACCGACCGAGTGTCCGTCTTCCGCGTGGAAATGTCGCGCGGCGCGTGGGTCGCCGAGGCAATGCTGGGCGCGGACTTCAAGGGCATCGTGTGCAGCGACTTCTATGGGGTGTACACGCACTTAGCGGATGCAGGCGCTTCACTCCTGCAGATCGCAGAGCAAGGTCGGCACTCCGATCTGCGGGTTACCCAGAAGTACTTGCACCGCAGCGCGGGAGCGGCGCGCGCCGCCGTAGAGCTCCTCGAACGGAAGAGGGCCGCCGGACAGTGACCGAACGGCCCGATCCGTGACTGCCCCACTGCCCCCACGCGGTTGTGCGGATAGCCACGCGATGAAGCCTGCTACTCCCGGATGCGGATCCGCGTCTCCTCGACGATCCACAGACGTCCACGCAGCGCGGCTTCGTCGACGAGATGGGGAACGAGCGCGGTGACGACGTTGACGACGTGCGCCTTGTCCTGCCTCATGAGCCGCAAGACGATGATCCCCGCGTAGCTGGCCGGCGGATAGCGCGTGGTATCTGCGAAGTCGAGGTCGAAGGTGAGGAGCACCCGGCCTTCGGAGAGCACACCGCGGCAACATCCGTGTCGGGACGCCCGCCGAGGTTCTGATCCAACACCGTCAGCGTGTCGAAGCCACCCCGTCGGAGGAGCTCGCGGATCTCGATCGGCAGGTTCTCGTCGATCTTGAACGCGATCACGTCCCCGTTCCACGAAGCGGGATTAGCTGCTCGTGGGCGAGCTCGGCCGCGTACTGGAGCGCAGCACGCACGTCATCCACGACGAGCGAGGGGTAGCTCGCCCTGACCTCCGCCTCGGAAAGGCCGGCCGCGAGGTTGTCGAGCACGACGGAGACGGGGATCCGGGTGCCCTTGATGCAGACCTGACCGCCCATGACGGCAGGGTCGGACACGATTCGAGCACGCCAGCTCATCAGCCACCTCGCCTTGAAGGATAGCACGGCGTCTTGCGTCGCGGACCGCAGCTCCCCGAGCGCTACGAGACGCAACCACTCGTCTCCGACCGTCACTGCGGTGGAGCTCCTCGAACGGAAGAGGGCCGCCGGACCATGATTGCCGACGAGTTCGAAGCCGCCAAGCTGACTGCATCGCTTCGAAAGAACGCAGTGCGGTTCGTGTCATAGTCGAACCCAAGGATCAGTAAGTGGGAGAGCCCAATCCACGCGAGAAAGCGGTGCGTAGAGCTCGCCGCCGAGGATGCGGTTCCAGTGGGCGATGGAGAGGATGTTCGGCGCCACCCGCGACGCCTCGCCCGTCGCGAGTAGCGTCGAGGTGGCCGCGAGCTCCGCGCACGGCACGAGCGCCGCCTCGCCTGTACCACGCGGCGCTGACGGTGACAGAAGCTCACCGCGCGACACGACAGCGGCTCCTTGCTCGACGAAAGCCGCCGATTCCGGGCGAGCCTCATCCGTCCCGCCCGCCTCCGCCTTCTTGTGCGAGTCCGGGGGCGAGGCACCACTCGCGCTCGCCATCCATGGCGGGGTCATCACCCGCTGCTTGACTCGGCCGCGACCGGCTTTCTTCACCCGATAGACGACGAGGCCGTCGCGCCGCACGCCGAAGCGCGCCAGCGAGAACGCCGGACGCGCCAGGTACCTGCAGAGGCGCTCGCGCCCGAGGTCGTCGTGCGCGGCAAGATGGCCCCTCCGTCCACCTCGACGGAGAGGCTGCAGCTTGCAGATGCGCCGCCGTCGCCTACACTCGGTGAGGACGTCCTCCTCGGATACCGACGACAAGGCTCGGGCCGCGCAGCTCGCGGTCCTTCGGCGCCTGGGTCCGTCGGAGCGGGTACGGCTCGCGGCAGAGATGAGCGAAGACGTCCGGCGCATCGCGTTCGAAGCGGAGCAGCGGCGCCACCCCGAGCTCTCCGTCGCCGAGGCTCGGCAGGCCGTCCTCGACCGGATCTGGGGCGCCGACCTCGCCGCCGCCGTCCGACGCGCGCGCGTCGAGCGTT